>OLOV01002678.1_pt1 | contig 11803 bp, 6 predicted proteins | sample 1672931 | NCBI WGS metagenome assembly OLOV01 (sample SAMEA3136738, study PRJEB25190) | human gut metagenome | biome: human gut; feature: human-associated habitat; material: faeces | place: Austria | collected 2013
GCCAGCAGGCACGCCGAACCGCGGCGCGAACCAAACCGGCAACCGCCGCGCGCAAAGAGCATGAACAGCGCGACCGTCGCCAGCGGATAGACGCAGAAGATATACCGATCCACCTTATACGGCGAAACGACCGCAATCACCAGCACATACGCCGCGCAGGCCAGAAGCGCCGCCGCGGACAGACCCGCGCCGCGCAAAAGCCCCTGCCCCGCCTTTTTCAGCGGCCAGAAGGCCAGCGCCGCGCCGACACAGACCAACGCCAGCAAAAGGCCGCCGAACTGCTGCGCGTCGAGCGTCTGCCAGAGGATTTTGAACCAGCGGCACATGTCGCTCAGCCGAAGCGCCGCCGCGCTCTCCATCGCGCCCCTTCCGCGATACCCGCCGAAGATGTGGTTCAGGCACCACGGGAACAGGCCGACCGCCAGCGCCAGCGCAAAGAAGCACCAGAGCGCAAAGCGCCCCGCCGCCGCAAACTCCCGCCGCGCCAGCCGCGCGAAGAAATACGCGCCGCATAGCATGCAGGCCAGCACGACAAAATAATACTGCGTCAAAAAGCCCGCGATCAGCACGGCCGCCAGCGCGCGCATCCGCCAGACCGTCTGGCCGCCGACCCAGAGCGCCGCCAGCGCCAGCGCCAGCCAGACCGCCCACATGGTCATCATCGCATACATGCGGATGAACACGACGCTCGAAGCCGCGCCCGCGCTGAGGCCGTACAGCAGCCCCGGCAGGAGCGCCGACGGCGTAAGCGTCAGCCGCTCCCCGTCGGAAAGCAGCCGCGCGGAGAGCAGCAGCAGGCCGAGCTGCGTCAGGCTGAAGAAAAACAGGTTGAGCGCAATGCCCGTCCACTTGGTAAACGGCGGATCGCGAAACACCGAGCACACCGCGTGCACGAACAGATAATACAGCGGCGGGTGCACGTCGGCGATCTGGTTTTCATAGACGTTCAGATATTCGTGCGCATGGCCGCTCGCGGTGAGATAATCCGAAAACGCCTTTCCGCTGATCCAGCGCCCGGTCTCCGCGTTCAAAAACGGCTGATGATACGAATTGGCCAGCCCGTAGGTAAAGAATTCGTCGATATCAAACCCGTCCTTCCTCGCGCCGATGCTCACCATCAGCGCCAGCAGCGCCGCGAGCATCACCGCAAACCCGACGAGCGTGAGCGCCGTCTTTCCGCGCTTTTGCATATGCCATCCTCCAAAACCATGTTCTGTTTTTGATTATACCATTCTTTGACGCTTTGCGCCAGTCTATGAAGGAGTTCACCATGCAGGAAAACATCGTCATCCGCGGCGTTCGCCAGAACAATCTCAAGGGCTTCGACCTGACCCTGCCGCGCAACAAGCTCATCGTCTTCACCGGCCTTTCCGGCTGCGGCAAATCCTCGCTGGCGTTCGACACGCTCTACGCCGAGGGGCAGCGGCGTTACGTCGAATCCCTTTCCTCCTACGCGCGCCAGTTTCTGGGGCAGATGGAAAAGCCGGACGTAGACGCCATCGACGGCCTCTCCCCCGCCATCTCCATCGACCAGAAGACCACGAGCAAAAACCCGCGTTCCACCGTCGGCACGGTGACGGAGATCCACGACTATCTGCGCCTGCTCTACGCCAGAGTCGGCAAGCCGCATTGTCCGGTCTGCGGCAGACTGATCAGCAGTCAGTCCATCGACCAGATGGTTGACACGATCATGGCGTTTGAAGAGGGTACGAAGCTTTTGGTGCTGGCGCCGGTGGTGCGCGGGCGCAAGGGTACCCACGAAAAAATTCTCGACCGTATTCGCCGCGAGGGATTTACGCGTGTGCGGGTGGACGGCGAGGTCAAGCTGCTGGAAGAGGACGAGATCAAGCTGGAAAAAACCTATAAGCATACCATCGAGATCGTTGTGGACCGTATCGTGGTCAAGCCGGGGCAGGAGAGCCGCATCGCGGAGGCCTGCGAGCTGGCTGTGGCGCAGGGCGACGGGCTTGTATCGGTGATTGGCGATTTTTATGATCATCATTACGAAAAGATGTTCAGCACCAAGCTGGCGTGTCCGGATCACGGCATCAGCATCGAAGAACTGGAGCCGCGGATGTTTTCGTTCAATGCGCCGTTCGGCGCCTGTCCGACCTGCAACGGTCTGGGCTTTACGCAGAAGCTCGATCCGAAGCTTCTGATCGATGAAACCAAGAGCATCGACGAGGGCGCGCTGCAGCCGATCTTTGGCACGATGGAGTTCAGCGGATTTTACCGACAGCTGGTAGATGCATTGATCAGGGACCATGGGGTAGATTCCTCCCTCCCGCTAAAGGATCTGCCAAAGAAATTCCGACAGGAACTTTATTACGGCACCGGTGACCGCCATCTGGTCTACGATTATGTCAGCCGCACCAGCGGAACGGTTTCGCATCAGGACCGGCCGTTTGAGGGGGCGATGAACAATATCGAACGGCGTTACCGCGAGTCGACTTCGCAATATTTTAAGGACAAGATGGAAAAGTACATGACCATCAAGACCTGCCCGGACTGCGGCGGCAAGCGTTTGAAGCCGGAGATTCTGGCGGTAACGGTCGGTGGCAAAAACATCGCAGAGCTTTCGGACATGTCAATCCGCGAGGCACTGGATTTCATCGACAGCATCGCGTTCAGCGAAAAGGATGAAATGATCGCGCGTCAGATCATCAAGGAGATCAAGGCCAGACTGCAGTTTCTGGTCGATGTAGGCTTGGATTATCTGACGCTGAGCCGCAGCGCGGGAACGCTCTCAGGCGGCGAGTCCCAGCGCATTCGTCTGGCAACGCAGATTGGCTCCGGGCTGGTGGGCGTGCTCTATATCCTCGATGAGCCGAGCATCGGTCTGCATCAAAAAGACAACGAAAAATTACTGCAGACGCTGCGCCATCTGACCGACATCGGGAATACGCTGATTGTCGTTGAGCACGATGAAGACACCATGTACGCGGCTGACCATATCGTGGATATCGGTCCGGGCGCGGGCATTTACGGCGGTGAGCTGGTCGCGCAGGGCAGCGTGCAGGATATTATGCGCTGCAAGGAATCGCTGACCGGGCAGTATCTGTCGGGCGCGAAGAAGATCTATGTACCGGATGCGCGGCGGCCGGGCAACGGCAGCAGCATTATCGTCAAAGGGGCAAGAGAACACAATCTTAAGCATATCGATGTGGAATTTCCGCTGGGTAAGTTTGTCTGCGTGACCGGTGTTTCCGGATCCGGCAAGAGCAGTCTGGTCAATGAAATCCTGTATAAAGGAGCGGCGCGGGTCACCAACCGCCTGCAGGAGGTGCCGGGTGAGTACGATGAGATTCTAGGGCTGGAGTACATTGACAAGGTCATCGACATCGACCAGTCGCCGATCGGCAGAACGCCGCGTTCCAATCCGGCGACCTATACGGGCATGTTCAACCATATCCGGGATTTGTTCGCGAGTCTGCCGGAGGCGAAGCTGCGCGGCTACGAAAAAGGCCGCTTCAGCTTCAACGTTAAAGGCGGCCGCTGCGAGGCCTGCGGCGGCGACGGCATCATTCAGATCGAGATGCATTTCCTGCCGGATGTGTATGTGCCTTGTGAGGTCTGCAAGGGGAAACGGTATAACCGCGAGACGCTGGAAGTCAAATATAAAGGAAAAAGTATCTTCGATGTACTTGACATGAGTGTCAGTGAAGGGGTAGAATTCTTTCAGAACATTCCTTCCATCAGCAGGCATCTTGTGACGCTGGAAGAAGTCGGGCTGGGCTATATCAAACTGGGTCAGCCGTCCACGCAGCTTTCGGGCGGTGAGGCGCAGCGTGTCAAGCTGGCGTCAGAGCTCGCCAAACGGAGTACGGGCAAGACGCTGTATATCCTCGACGAGCCGACGACGGGGCTGCACTTCGCGGACGTGGATAAGCTGCTGGCGGTGCTGGACAAGCTTGTGGACGCGGGAAATACAGTGGTAGTCATCGAGCATAATCTCGATGTCATCAAGCGGGCTGACCACATCATTGATCTGGGACCGGACGGCGGCAGCCGCGGCGGCACCATCGTGACGACCGGTACGCCGGAAGAGGTTGCCGCGTGCCCGCAGTCTTATACAGGACAGTTCTTAAAAAAGCTATTGCAAAAATAGAAACGATACCGAAAGTAGAAACAAAGGTAGAAACAGAGGAGAAAAATCCAATGGACAAGAGAATGAATCTGACGATGCTCACAGATTTTTATGAAATCACCATGGCAAACGGCTATTTTGAATCCGGCATGGCGGACGATATCGCGTATTTCGATATGTTCTTCCGCAGAGTGCCGGACGGCGGCGGCTACGCGATCATGGCGGGTCTGGAACAGCTCATCGACTATCTCAAGAACCTCAGATTTACGGATGAGGACATCGCATATCTGCGCGGCAAAAATATTTTCTGCGAAGATTTTCTTGCGTATCTGCGTGATTTTGAGTTCAAGTGTGATGTCTGGGCGGTGCCGGAGGGAACGCCGATCTTCCCGCATGAGCCGATCGTGACCGTCAGAGGACCGGTGATGCAGGCACAGTTCATCGAGACGATGGTGCTTTTGTGCATCAACCACCAGAGTATGATTGCGACCAAGGCGAGCCGCATTGTGCGCGCGGCAAAGGGCAGACCGGTCATGGAATTCGGTTCCCGCAGAGCGCATGGCGCGGACGCGGCGATCATGGGCGCGCGCGCGGCTTATATCGGCGGCTGCGCCGGTACAGCCTGCGCAATCGCGGACAGAGATTACGGCATCGTGGCGCTGGGAACGATGGCGCACAGCTGGGTGCAGATGTATCCGGACGAGTATTCCGCTTTCAAGAAGTACGCGGAGATCTATCCGGACAACTGCGTGCTGCTGGTGGATACCTACAATGTGCTGAAATCCGGCGTTCCTGCGGCGATCAAGGTATTTAAGGAAATGAAGCCTGCCAAGATGGGGATCCGTATCGACTCCGGCGATGTATCCTATTTGACGAAACAGGCGCGTAAGATGCTCGATGAGGCGGGACTTACGGACTGCACGATCGTTGTATCCAATTCTCTGGATGAATATATTATTCGCGACGTCATTTTGGAGGGCGCGCAGATCAACTCCTTCGGCGTCGGTGAGCGTCTGATCACTGCCAAATCCGAACCGGTATTCGGCGGCGTCTATAAGCTGGCGGCACTCGAAAAGAACGGTGTGCTGACACCGAAGATCAAAATTTCCGAAAACGTCGAGAAAATCACCAATCCGGGCTTCAAGGGGCTGTATCGTCTGTACAGCAAGGATACCGGCAAGGCGCGCGGCGATGTGATCACGCTCGCGGAGGAGACCATACCGGTGCAGGATTCTTATGAGATCTTTGATCCGAACGCGGTTTGGAAAAAAACGCGGATCCGCAATTATGAGGTTCGCAATCTGCATGTGCCGATCTTCGAGCAGGGCAAGTGCGTTTACGAAAGTCCGGATATCGAAACGATTAAAAAGTACTGTCAGGAACAAATGGAAACGCTTTGGGACGAGACCTTGCGTTTCGAAAATCCGCAGACCTATTATGTGGATCTTTCTCAGAAACTGTGGGATATGAAAAACCGTCTTTTGCAGGAGCATGCCGCGGAGTAGCAAGGCGCGTGAGAACCGGAAAGAAGCATAATCAGAATATCATCAAAAAGGCTGCTGTATCGCGGCCTTTTTTGCGTAGAAGGGGTTTTGCGGCGTGACGCGCCGCGCGGCACGTGAGGAGAAAGCGCGCTCCTGCGGTGCGTGCCCTTTCGCCCAAAACACCTCGTGAAGCACGTCAAGGCGATGGAAGCATAGAAATCCGGATTCCATTCCACGCGCCTTAGCCCGCGCCGCGCGGAATTTCGTCTTGACAAGGAGCCTGAAATCATGGACAATGAAAGGGAGCTTTTTGCGGAAAGGAAGAAAAATGGCAAGAATATTAAAGGGAAACGAGGTCGCGAAGGCTATCAACGAGCGGACACTGCGGCAGGTAGAGGAATTAAAGCACGCGGGTATCACACCGACACTGGCAATTCTGCGCGTAGGGGAAAGGCCGGACGATATCAGCTATGAAAAGGGCGCGAGGAAGCGCTGCGAAAGTCTCGGCGTTGTAGTCAGACAGGTCACGCTTGCCGCGGATGTGACACAGGAAGCCTTTGATCGGGAATTAATCACGCTGAACGAGGATTCCGCGGTGCATGGCATTCTGATGTTTCGCCCGCTGCCGCCGCAGCTGGACGAGGAGCGGGCGCGACAGATGCTGGCCCCGGCAAAGGATGTCGATGGCTGCACGGACGGCTCGCTGGCAGGCGTGTTTACGAATACCGAGAACGGTTTTTGCCCCTGCACAGCACAGGCGGCGATGGAGATTCTGAACTATTACGGGATTGACTGTCGGGGCAGGACCGCGGTGATTATCGGTCGGAGTCTGGTGGTCGGACGTCCGGCGGCGATGCTTTTGCTGCATCAGCACGCGACGCCGACGATTTGTCATACAAAAACGGAGCGAATGCCCGAAATCGCGCGAGGTGCGGATATTGTCATTGTCTGCGCGGGCAAGATGGAAGCAATCGGCCGCGAATATTTCCGCGAGGGACAGACGGTCATCGATGTGGGAATCGGCTGGAATGAGGCGAAAGGAAAGCTTTGCGGCGATGTGGACTTTGACGCGGTCGAGCCGCTCGTAGAGGCGATTACACCGGTGCCGGGCGGCGTCGGCGCGGTTACCACGAGCGTGTTGGTATCCCATGTGGCAGAGGCCGCGGCACGCGCTCTGCGGAAGGAGAACTGACGAGTTTCTCTTGGCGTTCGCGCTGCGAGTGTTTTTTTGGCAGGGACAGATACGTGTCAATCTCCAGTCCCTGCCTTCGCGAGAATAGATTTATAGAAGGAAACGATAGTTTATGAAGCAATTACAAACTTATATCAGCGGTATCATGGCGGGCCTTGCCATTGCGCTGGGCGGAACGGTCTATCTTTCGGTTGAAAATCAGATCGTCGGAGCACTTTTTTTCACTGTGGGCTTGTTTACGGTCTGCACGATGAATTTTCAACTTTACACCGGACGCGTGTGCTATCTCTTTGAAAATGATAAGAACTATGCCTTGCAGCTGCCGCTCATCTGGCTTGGCAATCTGACAGGCGCGGTTTTGACCGCGCGGCTTTTGATGCTGACGAGAATCGCGCCGAAGCTCGCGGGAAGCGCGGCGCTGTTGTGCGAAACCAAGCTGTCGGATAATTTGGGCAGCAGCTTCTTGCTCGCAATCTTCTGCAATCTGCTGATTTTTATCGCTGTAGACGGCTTCAAGCATCACTCGCACGAAATCGGCAAATATCTGGGATTGTTTTTCGGCGTGGTGGCGTTTATTCTCTGCGGCTTCGAGCACTGCGTCGCGAATATGTATTTCTTTACGATCGGCGGTGTGTGGAGTCTGCGTACGCTGCTCTATATTCTTGTGATGACGCTCGGAAACTCCGTCGGAGGACTGGTTCTGCCTCTGCTGCGCAGGCTGGCCGGAGATGCGCGGCAGGCATGACGACAAAAAAACGCGTAAAGAATTACCTGAATCTATGGTAATGACTTTACGATATTGATATTTTATGCTAAAATAAAATTCTATAGTATGTATACAAAATACTGAGAAACCACAGAGAAACGAGAGAGGAAACAACATGAATCAGAAACTTACCGGGAAGCAATATACCTTGCTCGCCTCCATGCTGTTCGGCATGTTCTTCGGCGCGGGCAATTTGATTTTCCCCATCATTTTAGGAGCGAAAGCCGGCGCGAGTCTGGTGCCTGCGCTGCTTGGCATGCTCATCACAGCGGTCGGCATGCCGCTTTTGGGTATTGTGGCGCTCGGCGTCTCCCGCAGCAGCGGTTTGATGCAGATGTCCGGCAGAGTCGCCAAATGGTACAGCTATTTCTTTACCTGCGCGCTCTACCTGACGATAGGACCGTTCTTCGCGATTCCAAGATGCGCCGCAACCTCGTTCACCATGGGGATCGCGCCGCTGGTAAGCGGCAGTCATACGGTGCCGCAGGCGATTTTTACCACGCTGTTCTTCGCGGCGGTGCTGTTCTTCGCGCTGCGCCCGAACAACATTATGAACTCCATCGGCAAATATCTCAATCCGATATTTTTAATTTGTCTGGGTATATTGGTTGTCGCGGCGTTGCTTGACCCGATCCAGAGCGTAGGTTCTGTAGCGGCAAGCGGAGCTTACGCGGATAACGCGTTCTCCACAGGCTTCCTGCAGGGCTATGACACCTTAGACGCGCTGGCTTCTTTGGCATTCGGCATTATCGTTGTCAACGTGATCAAAGAGATGGGTGTCGAGGAACCGGGTGCGATCGCGAAAAATACGATTAAATCCGGCGTTTTCAGCATGGTGCTGATGACGGTCATCTACGCTCTGATCGCGATTGTCGGCGCGCAGAGCTACGGTTTGTACGCGGATCAGCTGGGAGAACCCTCCTTTAACGGCGGCAACGCCTTCGCGATTGTCGCGCAGCACTACCTCGGCAAGGCGGGCATGATCGTGCTGGCGCTGACTGTTACCTTCTGCTGTATGAAAACTGCCATCGGGCTGGTTACAGCCTGCGCGGATACCTTCAGCGTGATGTTTCCGCGCTCCCTGAGTTATCGCAGCTGGGCCATCGTGTTTACCGCGTTTTCGCTTCTGGTATCCAACATCGGCTTGTCGAAGATTATTTCCTTCTCGGCACCGGTGCTGTATTTCCTGTATCCACTGGCAATCATGCTGATCCTGCTCAATATTTTTGGTAAGTACTTTGACTACGCGCGTCCGGTATTCACTTGGGCCATTGGCTTTACGATGATCGCGGCGGTCTTTGATCTGCTCAAGGTCGCGGGTCTCGCGCAGGGTGTTGTGGACTGGGTCAGCACATGGCTGCCGTTCTATTCGCTGGGTCTGGGCTGGATCGTGCCGGGTGCTGTCGGTACGATGATCGGACTTATAATCGCCAAGCCCGGCAAGAAAACAGCGTAAGCAGCGCGTGCCGAAGCAGGCAGGGAATGTGGGAAACTTGACAAATGCCTGCAAGGTACATCGTTTACGAACAAAAGAGTGATAAGACGGTGTCACTGACAAAATTCCGGATTCCATAGAGGAACAGAAGGTCGGTGATGCCGTTTTGTTTTGCGTAATCCATGAGGTCGCCGCGCCAGAAGCGGAGATCCAGTACACGCACTTCCTCGAACTGCTCGCTCGGAAACTGTGCGAAGGTATTGCCGTAGGAATCTTTGATCAGCAACAGCTTGCCGCTGCCTGCCGCGCCACTGCCCTGAATGACGGTTTCCGCCTGATTGGAGTTGAGAAAGACCGCGTACTGGTCGCTGCCGCTGAGGTATTTGCGCGTATAGAGGCAGGTGTCCTGCATTTGGCCGTCATTATAGCTGACTTTGCGGTCCGCGTGCCGATACCAGGCGGTGATGCTGTCCGCCGGAACGCCGTGCAGCGGCACCTTGTTCCAGGTCGTGCCGCGGAAATTCTCGCAGAGTGTTTCTCTGACCCACTCTGCTTGCGGGATGATGTCAGCTTGGCGGTCGAGGGCCTGCATCCACGCGGTGTAGGCGTAATAAGCGCCGAGGCTCGTCCAGTGATGGTCGGTGCGGTAATAAATATCTTCGCTTGTGTGCGCGGACAGGGCTTTGGTGAGGTCGATCGCACCGACGCCTTGTTCCTGCAGGGCAGAGAGGATCGTTTCGTAGTCTGCGGCAGAGGCGAACGGCGGCAGTTTGTCCGTGAGCATCTGCGCCGCGACCGGCACCAGCATGGTCTGCATACGGATGTGGTTCTTTGCGGCGGCCGCCTGCAGGTCAGCCAGGGCGGTCGCGTTGATGTGGAGCTGCTTGGTGCTGTAAGTGCTGAACTTGTCCATGAGGTAATGGTCTTTGCCGATGTAGACACCGCCGGATTCGCGTTTGCCGACAGCAAGCTCCGCATAGGTCTTGACCGCGATCCAGCGGTCACGAAGCGGAACCTGATCGGTCAGGTAATCTTCCAGGCTGTCTGCGAAATCACCCGAAAAAATGTCTTCGAGATCGGGGATCGGCAGCTGCGTGAGATTCCGTTTTTCCCGCTCGGAATAGTAGTGGTCCGGCGTCAGCGGGCCGATCAGCGCGGAAATGGTCAGCAGCAGGCAGACAAAAATGGTGATGATGCGGGCTTTGGTGTTTTTTTGATTTTCAGTTTGTGTTTCCTTTGGTTCCTTCTGGTCTTTCATTTTGACAACTCCCTTTTTTCCTTTCATGTATTTTTTTCTTAGTATTCTGTATCCGCAGGCTATCTGGTTACAGCAGCATGCGAAAATGCGCAGTTGCCTTGCAGACTCGAATGTTGCCAGACTTGCCTTTGCATGCGCCTAAAAGCGGAAGTACAGGAACGGGTTGTAGGAGCCGCTGACTAGATAAGCCATGCTGAGCAGGACCAGACACAGCATGCCGCTGCATTCGAGCAGACTCTGCAGACGGACGCTGCGAAGCTGCGGGCCGCATGCCATATTCGGTACGGCGGCACGCTTTTGTGCGGCTGTTGCCATGACCGGCACGTCAGTCGTACATGGCGCCGTGCCGCAGAGGCGCTGATATAGACGATGTCCGATCGGCATGGCGGCCAAAGCGCAGAGCAGTAGCATCGGCAGATAGCGGACTAACAGGTAGAGCGCACTTTGGTCACAAAGCGTGCTGCCGCCGAGCATGGCGCGGATCCACACGACTCCTTGTCTGATATTTTCAAAGCCGAAGATCGGCCAGCTGAAGCTGATCAGAAGCAGGGCGTACAGATGGCGCAGGGCCTGCGGCAGCTTTGCGGTCAGGCGCAGCAGACACAGCTTTTCCAGGATCAGCAGAATGCCGAAATAGACGCCCCAGAGCACGAAATTCCAGCTAGCTCCATGCCAGAAGCCAGTAAGCAGCCATACGACCGCGATGTTGCGCAGCTGCTTGGCAAGACCGCAGCGGCTGCCGCCGAGCGGGATGTAGACATAATCACGGAACCAGCTGCTCATCGAGATATGCCAGCGCTTCCAGAAATCTGTGATGCTGTCCGCGATAAACGGATAGTTGAAGTTTTCCGGGAAGTGGAAGCCCAGCATGCAGCCGAGGCCGATCGCCATATCGGAATAACCGGAAAAGTCGAAGTAGATCTGGAATCCGTAAGCAATCGCGCCCAGCCAGGCGGTGAGCATAGTCGGTGCGGCTTGTGCGGAGGCTGCTTCCCAGAGAAGGCCGATGTTGTTGGCGAGCAGGATCTTCTTGGCGAGACCGCAGACGAAGCGGCGTGTGCCTTCCGCAAACAGATCCGGCGTGTGATCGCGGTGTTCCAGTTCTTCGGCAATGCTCTGATAGCGGACGATGGGACCGGCAATCAGCTGCGGGAAGAGCGTGACGTAGGCAGCGAAGTCCAGCAGATTTTTTTGTGCGTTGACTTCACCGCGGTAGACATCAATCGTGTAGCTCATCGTCTGAAAGGTATAAAACGAAATGCCAATCGGCAGCGGCAGGTTCGGCTGTGGGAGATCAGTACCGAGCAGGCTGTTCAGCGTGGCGATCAAAAAATCGCTGTATTTGAACACACAGAGCAGGCCGAGATTGCCGCAGAGCGAGATTAACAGCGGGATGCGCGCCTTGTTTCGCAGGCTGCGCGGTGCACTTTTGTCTTGCGGAACAATTTCCTGCGCGTCGATGCTGCGCGAGAGCACTTGTTGTCCGGCGCCGCCCTGCGGGGCGGCCGCCTCTTGTGCGCGGAAGTGTTCGACGGCGCGGCCGCAGCAGTAGTCGAGCAAGGTCGAATAGATCATCAGCAC
>OLOV01002687.1_pt1 | contig 11778 bp, 10 predicted proteins | sample 1672931 | NCBI WGS metagenome assembly OLOV01 (sample SAMEA3136738, study PRJEB25190) | human gut metagenome | biome: human gut; feature: human-associated habitat; material: faeces | place: Austria | collected 2013
AAGGAATAACTTTTAAAATCTGTTTCTTTTAGCATTCGCTATCTTCCTCCTGCTTTTTATAATTAACAACTATTCAGAATCATATATAGTATGTCCCTGTTTTATGGCTTCCTATTCCAATATGCCATTATGCAATGCACTTTAAATCACGCAGTGAATTTACAAATACATTGCAGACTATTTAATATCATAACACAAGTAAACAAAAAAAAGAAGGTCTTACCGAAGTAAAACCTTCTTTCTATTTTTATAAAATATTCAGCAACTATGTAGGTGACATTTCAATTAGTTGTTGATGAGCTGATCTTCATCACTCCAGCTATACAGCTTACGAATCTCTGCACCAACTTTTTCTGATGGATGCTCAGAAGCAAGCTTTCTCATAGCTTTGAAGTGAACCTGAGATCCTGCATCAGACATATCAAGTAAGAAGTCTTTTGCAAATGTACCATCCTGGATATCAGAAAGAATTTTCTTCATAGCTTTCTTTGTATCTTCTGTGATGATCTTAGGTCCTGTGATGTAATCACCATATTCAGCAGTGTTGGAGATAGAATATCTCATTCCTGCGAATCCTGACTGATAGATCAGGTCTACGATCAGTTTCATTTCATGGATACATTCAAAGTATGCATTTCTTGGGTCATAACCAGCTTCAACAAGTGTTTCGAAACCAGCCTGCATAAGTGCGCAAACACCACCGCAAAGTACAGCCTGCTCACCAAAGAGGTCTGTCTCTGTCTCTACACGGAATGTAGTTTCAAGAAGACCAGCTCTTGCTCCGCCGATTCCAAGACCATATGCCAGTGCAAGATCCTGAGCTTTTCCTGTGTAATCCTGCTCTACAGCTACCAGACAAGGAGTTCCTTTTCCAGCCTGATATTCGCTTCTTACTGTATGTCCTGGTGCCTTTGGTGCGATCATAGTAACATCTACGTTCTTTGGTGGAACGATACATCCGAAATGAATGTTGAAACCATGAGCGAACATCAGCATGTTGCCTTCTTCAAGGTTCGGCTCGATATCTTCTTTGTAAAGTTTAGCCTGTTTTTCATCATTGATCAGGATCATGATGATATCAGCCTGTTTTGCTGCTTCTGCTGCTGTATATACTTTAAAGCCCTGCTCCTCGGCTTTCTTCCAGGACTTGCTTCCCTCATACAGACCCACAATGACATTGCAGCCTGATTCCTTTAAGTTCAGTGCATGTGCATGTCCCTGGCTGCCATAACCGATAATCGCAATGGTCTTACCATCCAGTAATCCTAAATTACAGTCTTCCTGGTAAAAAATCCTGTTTGCCATCTTTGTTTCCTCCTAAGCTATTTGTAAATTTTTTCATAATTTATCGTTAAGGGCTGTTACCCTTAGCAAACACTGTTATTATGTAAAACTCCTATAAGAATTTCACATCACTGGCACCTCTGGAAAGTCCGGTAATACCAGTTCTTGCAAGTTCCAGTATCTCATACTCTCCCAGAAGGTCGATCAGAGCACTCAGCTTGCTCTTGCTTCCTGTCATCTCAATGACCAGGGAAGTCTTGCCGACATCAATGACGTTGGCACGGAAAATATTTGCGATGGAAATGATTCCCTCTCTCTGCTCCGGTCTTGCTGCGACCTTCACAAGAACCAGTTCTCTACTCACACTGTTATCCGGCTCCAGAACCTTGATATCTCTTACATCTACCAGCTTGGCAAGCTGTTTGGTGATCTGTTCCAGGATCATGGAATCTCCACTGCATACAACTGTCATTCTGGAATAACGCTCATCTGCAGTCACACCAACTGTCAGGCTGTCAATATTATAACCGCGACGGCTGAAAAGTCCGGAAATACGGCTCAAAACACCTGCGGTGTTATCTACTAACAGGGACAAAATTCTCTTTTGCATAACCCACCTGCTTTCATCACTTTAACCTTGTAAACAATTCCATTGTAAAATTGTTTGCATGTTTTACATTATAACAACATTAGCCCGTTTGTCAACGTCAAATTTTGCTGTATTTGTATATCTATGCATATATTTCGTGGTTTTTCTTACCTTTTTTGTATTTTATACAAGATATTTTTTGCGAAGAGAGTCGACTGCCTTTGGAGTCATGTAGAGAGCCCTCTTCAAAAACATCTCTTCGGAACCATAATCTTGTCTGATCGCGTCAAAAACCGCCTCCAGATATTCTTCCTTGACACGGTACAGTGCCTTGATCTTGTCCATCACTTCATTGTCCACGATCATCTTGGTTTCCAGAAGCCGGATCATATGCTGCTGGTCTTCCTCCAGGCAGCGGTTGGTACGGAGATAGTCCTCCATGATCGTCTCCATCGGTACCCCGAGCGCATAGAGAAGAAGTGCCGTTCCAACGCCGACCCTGTCTTTACCCATGCTGCAGTGCCACAGGACGGCACCCTCTTCCTGCTGCAGGATGACATCCAGAAAACGGGCATACTGTTTGACCGAAAAATCATCCCGCACAAAAGAAACATACTGTTTCTGCATGAACTCATCGATCGGCTGGTCAAATTTCAGAAGCATTTCCAGCAGATTTCCGGAACGGGTAATGCCAAGAGTTTCTTCATCCACGATTGAGATCTCATGGTACTCCACTCCCTCAAGAACGGTATCCGGTTTTTCCAGGACTTCCTTTCTGGTACGAAAATCGACAACCGTCGACAGATGATACTCATCGAGGAGCGTATCCTGGTCCTGAAGAGACATATGATACAGATTACCGCTCCTCAGAAGCCTGCGCGGAAGGATATGTCTTCCATCCTTCGTGGCAAGCGCTCCGAGATCGCGGGTATTCGGAAGGCTCTGGAGCGGAATCCTCGCACCCTTCGGAAAACCTGTTGCAAGTTTCGGATTCAGGACTTTGAGAAGCTGGATGCAGTCTCTGATCTCTTTGTCCGTCATCTCAAATTCATAGCGTTTTTTTCGCCGGGTGATGATCACAAGAGAGCTGGTGCTGAACTGCTTCTGCCGCCCACCTTCCACACCTTCTCTTCGCATATACGCCCACAAAATGTCCTTACATGGCAGATAATTGATCAGCATTCTTTTTGCGAAGATAAGATTGCCGTCTTCGATTCTTATTTTTCCATATTTCATAACTTTTTCTCCTGCCTTCTCAGATCAGACCGAGTTTTGTGAGACCGTTTCGGATTCCATAGTGAAACATATCTGTGGTCACATAATCTGCCAGTTCACGGATCTTCTGGGAACCATTTCCCATGGCCACCTTTGTCGCTGCATATTCAAACATGGACAGGTCATTGTTGCTGTCCCCAAAGACTACAGTGCTTTCCCACGGAATGTCAAAGATACGGCAGACTGCAGCGATTCCGACAGCCTTATTGCAGCCCTTCGGAACCAGCTCGATCGTTGTTCCCGCAAACGCATTGTTCTCATGGCGGATCACGTCATAATACTGTGACAGTTCCCTGCATGCCTCTTCGTCGTTGCAGCCCTCTGTCATCTTGGCACTGATCTTGTTGATATGCATGCTGTCCTCATAGCCGCGGATCGGCCGCCATTTCGGTCCAAGAGCCTCTGTGATCAGGTCACGGTACCAGTTGACTTCATTCGTATACTCATCCTTGTCATAGTACATGAAATCTGCACCTTCCATGACCGGGATCAGACCGTATTTACGCAGAGTCTCCACGGAAAGTTTCGCCACTTCCACCGGCATCTCTTTGTTATAAAGCCGCTGTCCGTCTTTTTCAATAGTCGCGCCGCATGCGCTGATCATACCGGTAAACGGGATCTGTTCCAGATAGCCCGGGACAAAAGCCCTGCTTCTTCCGGTGCACAGCCACGCCTCATGTCCGTTTTCCCTTAATTTACGGATCGCCTCTACCGCACTGTCCGGAACTCCTTTTTCAATATCGCAGATCGTACCGTCTGCATCAAAAAAAACTGCTTTTTTGTCTGTATTCATTCTCTTTCCCTCTTCTTATGCCTGTTTATGCAAAAAATTCCTTTGCTGCCTTAACAAAATACTCTGTGTCCCTCACCCCTGCTGTCTCATACGGAGAATGCATGGAAAGCTGTGGCAGGCCGATATCCACCGTATTCATCGGGACCTGCGTGTTGGAGATATTTCCAAGCGTGGAACCGCCCGGAATGTCAGAACGGTTGACAAATGTCTGCCACGGAACACCTGCCCTGTCGCAGAGATCTTTGAACACAGCCGCTGACACTGCATCTGTGCAGTATTTCTGGTTTGCATTGTATTTGATCACAATTCCTTTATTCAGAAGCGGATGGTTGACCGGGTCTGCCTTATCTGTATAATTCGGGTGGAGCGCATGGGCATTGTCTGCGGAGATCATAAAGCTGTCCGCAAGTGTCATCAGATATTCCTCGTATGTCCTTCCAAGCCCGCTGTTGATACGGAGAAGTGTGTCTTTGAGGAAGGTGGATGCCGCTCCCTGCTTCGTGCCGCTTCCGACTTCTTCATTGTCAAGGACACAGTGCACCGCAATGCAGTCCTGCTTCTGTGCGCCCAGAAAGCCCTTCAGAGAGGCAAAAGCGCACTGCAGGTCGTCCAGTCTGGCGCTGGATGCGAATTCGTTCTCTGCGCCCCATATGGAGCCTTCCATGCGGTTGTAAAGAAAAAGATCATGGCTCAGGATATCTTTTTCTTCTACATCAAGCTGTGTGCTCAGAAGTTTCTGCAGTGACACATCAGAACCTCCCATGCTGAACAACGGCAGCATATCCTTCTGCGGATTATAGGAAACGCCGCTGTTTGCCTCCCGGTTCATATGGATCGCGAGGTTCGGGATCATCACGAGGTTCCTGTCGAAATCGATCAGTTTTTCTTCTAACTTTCCATCTTTTCGCACGATCACTCTTCCGGCAATGGACAGCGGACGGTCAAACCACGGTGCCATCAGCATCCCGCCGTACTTTTCGACATTCAGTTTCACGTAAGTCTTCTCTACAACGATCTCCGGGTTTTCTTTGATCTTAAAAGACGGTGAATCGCTGTGGCTGGCGATGATATGAAACTTCCAGGATTCCTTCTCCGGTATAGTAAAAGCGATCAGCGCAGAATGGTTCCGCGTCACCACATATTTCCCTCCCGGTGTAAGCTTCCAGTGTTCCTTCTCCGAAAGCACCTGGAATCCATCTTCCGTCAGTCTCGCCTGCATTTCTTCTACAGCGTGGAATGCCGTAGGGCTTTTTTTGATAAAAGCAAGCAGTTCTTTTGTTGTTTCATAGTACATAATCAGCCACTCCTCATCTGTCGTTTATTCTGCACTTGATTATACGTTATTATCTTCTTTCTGGCAATGCCAATCTCACCAGGGGGTTTTATCACGCAAAAAGCAGGGTGCCACTTCGACACCCTGCTGCCAGTTTTCCTAAAGAAATTTTTATAAAGCTGTGATCCTGCGGATCGCTTCTAAGGTATTTTCATAGGTTCCGAATGCGGTCAGACGGAAGAAGCCTTCTCCGTGTGCTCCGAATCCTGATCCCGGAGTTCCGACAACGTGTGCTGTCTTCAGAAGATAATCAAAGAAATCCCAGGAGCTCATGTTGTTCGGTGTTTTGAGCCAGATGTATGGAGCGTTCACACCGCCGGATACGGAATAGCCCGCTTCTTTCAGACCGTTGTAGATCGTATGGGCATTTCTCATATAGTAGGCAACCTGCTCTTTTAACTGTGCTTTTCCTTCCGGGGAATAGACAGCTTCGCCGGCGCGCTGTACGATATATGGGGCACCATTGAATTTGGTCCCATGACGTCTTGCCCAGAGATCATGAAGTGCAACACCTTCGCGGACAAGGTCTTTCGGAACAACAGTGAATCCAAGACGAACGCCGGTAAATCCCGCATTCTTGGAAAAGCTTCTCAGCTCGATCGCACAGGTACGTGCACCTTCACACTCATAAATGCTGTGCGGCACATCTTCCTCTGTGATATATGCCTCGTAAGCAGCATCATAGATGATCACTGCACCGTTCTTGTTTGCATAGTCTACCCACTCCTGAAGTTTGTCCTTTGTGATCGCTGCACCACTCGGGTTGTTCGGGAAGCAGAGATAGATCAGATCCGGTGTTTCTACCGGAAGTTCCGGCAGGAATCCGTTGGATTCCAGACACGGCATGTAGATCACGCCGTCAAAGTTTTCGTTTTTCTTATTGTATTCGCCGGTACGTCCTGCCATTACGTTTGTGTCTACATAAACAGGGTAAACCGGGTCGCAGACTGCCACTTTGTTGTCTGTGCCAAAGATCTCCTGGATGTTTCCGGAATCACTCTTTGCTCCGTCAGAAACAAAGATCTCATCTGCACTGATCTGGCATCCGCGTGCCTCGTAATCATTTTTTGCGATCGCGCTTCTTAAGAATTCGTATCCGAGATCCGGTGCATAACCGTGGAAAGTCTCGGCATTTGCCATCTCATCGACAGATTTGTGAAGTGCATCAATGATCGCCGGTACAAGCGGCTGTGTGACATCACCGATTCCAAGACGTACGATCTCTACATCCGGATTTGCAGCCTGATATGCGGCTACTTTTTTTGCAATTGTGGAAAAAAGATAGCTTCCCGGCAGTTTCAGATAATTTTTATTTACTGTTACCATAATATATTCTCCTCATCTCTATGTTTGCGCTTCTCTTCTGAAGCATTATTGATTTTTTCTTTTCTCCACTTCTTTTACAAGTGCTTCACGGACTGCGTCCGGGCTTGCCTTGCCTTTGAGTTCTCTCATCATCTTACCGACAAAGAATCCGAATACTTTTTCTTTACCGCCAAGAAGTTCTGCGAGCGGTCCAGGGTTCTCATCCATGATCTTCTGTAAGATGTCGTTGAGAAGTCCTGTGTCTTCTACGATCTTGAGGCCGTGTTCTTCGATATAGGATACTGGTTCGATATCCTCATCAAAGACTTTTTCGAAGACTTTCTTTGCATTCTGTGCGCTGACTTCTTTTTTCTCTACCATCTGGATCAGGTCGGCGAGGTGTTTCGATGTAAAAGAAACTTTTTCCACATCAAGACCCTTGTCCTTGGTCAGACGGAGTACTTCACCCATGAACCAGTTGGCTGCTTTCTTCGGGCTGCCGCAGAGGTTTGCAACTTCCTCAAAAAGCTCAGAAAGGTGTCTGGACTCGGTAAGGATTCCTGCATCGTATGCCGGAAGCTCAAATTCTTCCTGATAACGAAGCTGTTTTTCCTCGCGGAGTTCCGGCTGGGAAGTGCGGATCTCATCGATCCATGCATCGGAAATATGGATCGGCGGAAGATCCGGGTCCGGGAAGTAACGGTAATCTTTGGCATCCTCTTTGGAACGCATGGCATGGGAAGATTCTTTGTTGTCATCCCAGCGGCGGGTTTCCTGGACAACGGCTCTGCCTTCTTCGATCAGCTCGATCTGACGCTCTCTCTCGCCCTCGATGGCTCTTGCGATCGCCTTGAAGGAGTTCAGATTCTTCATCTCGGTTCTTGTTCCGAATGTCTCACTGCCGACTTCACGGACAGACAGGTTGACATCGGCACGCATGGAACCTTCCTGTAATTTACAGTCAGATACACCGAGATACTGCATCATGCAGCGAAGTTTCTCGAGGTATGCGATAACTTCCTCAGAACTTCTCATATCCGGCTCGGATACAATCTCGATCAGCGGCACGCCGCTTCGGTTATAGTCAACCAGAGAGCAGTCTTCCCATTCATCATGGATCAGCTTTCCGGCATCTTCTTCCATATGCATTTCGTGGATACGGATCTTTTTCTTTCCGGCGGAAGTTTCGATCTCTACCCAGCCATCGTGGCAGATCGGCAGGTAAAGCTGTGAGATCTGGTAGTTCTGCGGGTTATCCGGGTAGAAATAGTTCTTTCTGTCGAATTTGCAGTACTGGTTGATCTGGCAGTTTGCCGCGATGCCGGCTTTGAGTGCAAATTCTACGACCTGACGGTTCAGTACCGGCAGGGAACCCGGCATACCGGTGCAGACCGGGCAGGTATGTGTATTCGGTGCTCCACCAAACTCTGTAGAGCATCCACAGAAGATCTTTGTTTTTGTTGCAAGTTCTACATGGACTTCAAGACCAATGACTGTTTCATACTGTTTCATGCCTCTTTGCCTCCTTTCAGAGGAGTCGGGAATGCCCCTCTTTCTGCTTCATAAGCAGCCGCTGCACGGAGGATCTTGTGTTCTCCGAAGCAGTTTCCGATCATCTGGATACCGATCGGCATGCCTGCCTTGTCCTGTCCGCACGGAACGGTGATCCCAGGCAGACCGCAGAGGTTGACGGCAACGGTATAGATATCGCCAAGATACATGGCAAGCGGGTCCTTGAGACTTTCTCCGATCTTTGGTGCTGTGTACGGAGCAGCCGGTGCAAGGATCACATCATATTTATCAAAAGCACGATCAAATTCCTGTTTGATCAGGGCTTTGGTACGAAGTGCTTTCAGGTAATAAGCATCGTAATAACCGGAACTTAAAACGAAGGAACCAAGCATGATACGGCGTTTGACTTCCTCGCCGAATCCTTCTGTTCTGGTCTTTTTGTACATATCGTGAAGTCCCTCGTACTCTGCTGCACGATAGCCATATTTTACACCATCGAAACGTTCCAGGTTGGAGCTTGCCTCCGCGCTGGCAATGATATAATAGGCAGGGATCATATACTCCATTGTCTCTACGGAGAAAAATTCTACGATCGCACCCTGTGAGGTGAGGACTTTGAGCGTCTCCATAAAAGCATCTTTGACTTCCGGATCAAGACCTTTGGCGAGGAATTCTTTCGGCACGCCGAACTTCATTCCGAGAAGTTTCTTCTCCTCAATGCTCTTTGAGAAATCAAGGTCTTTGCGGTCGAGGGAAGTGCTGTCTTTCGGGTCATGTCCTGCGATCACTTCAAGAAGTGCGGCACAGTCTGCCACGTCTTTTCCGACCGGTCCGATCTGGTCAAGAGAGGAAGCATAAGCTACCAGTCCATAACGGGATACGGTTCCGTAAGTTGGTTTGATCCCGGTCACGCCGCAAAAAGAACTTGGCTGACGGATAGAACCGCCGGTGTCAGAACCTAAAGCCATAAAGGTTTCTCCTGCTGCAACTGCCGCACAGGAACCGCCGGAAGAACCTCCCGGAACGTGTTCCAGATCCCACGGGTTCCTTGTCACACCGTAAGCAGAAGTTTCTGTGGTACTTCCCATGGCAAACTCATCCATGTTTGTCTTTCCGATCACGATCATTCCGGCTTTTTCCAGACGGTCGATGACTTCTGCATTATACTGTGGTACGAAGTTCTCTAATATTTTTGATGCGCAGGTTGTTTTTTTGCCTTTGATGCAAATGTTGTCTTTGACTGCGATCGGCACTCCGGCAAGCGGTCCGGTGTAAATGCCGTCCATGATTCCTTTTTCGACTTCTTTTGCTCTTGCAAGGGCATCTTTCTTATAAAGATCAAGATATGCGTGTACTTTGCCCTCTTTTTTCTCTATCTGATCAAAAACCTCTTTGACACCGTCTGCTACTTTGACCTGACGCTGTCTGATCTTTTTTGACAGCTCCAGGGCTGTCATTGTCTGCAGTTCCATCCTCATTCTCCTATCCTATGGTCTTCGGTACCTGATACTGTCCTTCTTTTTCCTTTGGTGCGTTTGCAAGCATTGCTTCTTTGTTGTCTCCGTTTGTCACAACGTCATCACGGAATACATTTTCATCACCAAAGATATGGGACAGAGGCTCCACGCCATCTGTATCCAGTTCGTCCAGTTTTTCTACATAATCCAGCATTTTCTGCATGTCCTGCTTTGCTTTTGCCTTGGCTTCCTCACCTAAGGAAAGTTTTGCGAGGATACATACGTTTTCGATTGTTTCGTCATCTATGATCTTTGCCATCTGACTTTTCCTCCTTCTCTTACGGCTCCAGTCTGTTCAGGTCTCTCGGGAACAGACACGCTTCACGGACGTTTTCTTCTCCAAGAAGCTGCATGGTCAGACGTTCCAGACCAATACCAAGTCCTCCATGTGGCGGCATGCCATGTTTGAAGGTATCCAGATACTGCTCCATTCCTTCTTCTTCCATGCCTCTTGCTGCGATCTTGGCTTTGAGCTGATCGTAGTCATGGATTCTCTGTCCGCCGGTCGTTACTTCCAGTCCGTGGAAAAGAAGGTCAAAACTTAAGGTAAACTTCTCATCACTCGGATCATCCATTGCGTAGAACGGACGTTTCTTGGACGGATAATGAGTTACAAATACAAAGTCCGCATCGTATTCTTCTTTGAAGTATCTTCCGATCAGGGCTTCTTCTTCTGGCTCCAGATCGTATGGGTTGCGGATCTTACGGTTATATTTCTCGGAAACCAGTTCTTTGGCTTTGTCAAAACGAACGGCCGGGATCTTGTCGACTTTTGGAAGCTGTACTTTAAGGATTTGAAGTTCCTTTGCGTAGTCTTTCTGAAGAAGTGCTACTGCATACTGAAGAAATCCTGTTTCCATTGCCATGATCTCTTCAAAGCTGTCGATGTATCCCATCTCAAAGTCAAGGCTGGTATATTCGTTTAAGTGACGTTTGGTATTGTGTTTCTCTGCACGGAATACCGGTCCTGTCTCAAATACTCTGTCAAATACGCCAACCATCATCTGTTTGTAAAACTGTGGGCTCTGCGCAAGTACTGCAGGTTTGTGGAAGTAGCTGAATTTGAAAAGGTTTGCTCCACCCTCGGCTCCTCTTGCCCCGATCTTCGGTGTGTGGATCTCTGTGAAACCGTTCTCATAGAGGTAATCACGGAAAGCACGTGTCAGTGCTTCCTGAATCTTAAATTTGGAGCGCTCCTGCACATTACGGAGTGCGATCGGACGTAAATTCAGTTTTGCCTCCAGAGAAGTATTTAATTTCCATTTGTCAATTGCCAGCGGCATCGGTTCTGCCGGTGTTGAAAGAATCTCTACCTCCCGGATACGGATTTCTCTTCCATGAGGAGCCCTTTCTTCCTCATTCAGAATTCCTTTTACACGGAGAGTCATCGCTTCTTTCAGATCATGAACGGAAAGATTTGCTTTTTCATTCTCAACAACAGTCTGAAAAAGCCCCTCTCTTCTTCTCAGGATCACAAAAGCCACATCGCCCATATTACGGATGCTGTGAACGGCTCCTTCCAGAACTACTTCCTGATTTAAGAGAGAAGTACCTAACAGCTCATCCCATTCGGTTACTTCTTTTTTGTAAATACCGTTCAAAAACTCCATTTCCTCATCCTCCATATATCTCGTCTTTTTATATTGTGAAGTCCGGATCTAAAAAATCCGTTTCTTACTTCCATCACAATGTCGGTAACGTTACCAGCGACCTGTTTCGCGCCCTTTGACGGAACAGGCGTGCTACCATAGAGCAGACGAGCAGAGTGAGAGAAAAGGAGCTGAGCACATGACGCGGCACCCGGCCCACGACATCTACACCTACCTCGGCGCACACCCGGCGGAGCAGGGCTTCACCTTCCGCGTGTGGGCGCCCCACGCCCGCGCCGTAGCGCTGGCCGGGGACTTCAACGGCTGGCAGCCCCGGCCCATGACCCGGCTGGATACCGGCGTGTGGGAGACGGCGGCGGAGAGCGCCAAGGTCTACGACGCCTACAAATATGTGGTCACCGGCGCGGACGGCCGGGTGGTCTGGAAGGCCGATCCCTGTGCCTTCCACGCGGCCACCCGTCCCGGGACAGACAGCAAGGTCTACGACCTGTCCGGATACCGGTGGCGGGACGATGACTGGCGGCAGCAGCGGCTGGAAAAGCCGCCGGTGAACGGCGAGC
>OLOV01002689.1_pt1 | contig 11777 bp, 13 predicted proteins | sample 1672931 | NCBI WGS metagenome assembly OLOV01 (sample SAMEA3136738, study PRJEB25190) | human gut metagenome | biome: human gut; feature: human-associated habitat; material: faeces | place: Austria | collected 2013
AATATCTTCCAAAACATCCGGAATATTCCTGGATCAGAGAAGTCAGTTCCAAATCAGTAAAGAATGCAATTGAAAATGCCTGTACTGCTTTTTCAAGATTTTTTCATCATCAGAGTGGTTTTCCAAGATATAAGAAAAAAGGAAGATCCGATGTAAAAATGTATTTTGTTAAACAATGGAGTGAGGATTATGAGCATTGAATTAAAAATACTGGATTTTATCCAGACACTGCATACACCGGTGCTGGATAAGATCATGGTCGGGATCACCAGACTTGGAGATGCCGGAATTATCTGGATCATTTTGACGGCGATCTTTCTGGTGATACCGAAAACAAGGCGGGCCGGCGGCGTAATGCTGGCGGCACTGGTTGTACAGACGATACTGTGCAATGTGATTCTCAAAAATCTGTTTGCGAGGACAAGACCGTATGATGTAAATACGACGGTTCAGCTTCTGGTTCCGAAGCTTCACGATTTTTCTTTCCCGTCGGGTCACACATCAGCATCATTTACAACAGTGAGCGCATTGTTTTTTGCAAAAAATAAAGCCTGGAAACCGGCGCTGGTACTTGCCTGCCTGATCGCAGTCTCAAGACTTTATTTATATGTACATTATCCTACAGATGTACTGGGAGGAATCCTTCTCGGAATTTTGTCAGGATATATAGGATACAAAATTATGGAAAAACTGAGAAACAGATAAAATAAATATAGAGGAAAAACCATGCAGAAAATCAGAGAAGCGATCAGTTTTTATGGACGAGTCCAGGGTGTTGGATTCCGGTATAAATTAGGATACCTGGCACAGATGTACAGTGTGACCGGATGGGCGAGAAACGAATATGACGGTTCTGTTTCGACAGAATTGCAGGGCCTTGAAGAAGATATTGACAAGATCATTCAGGCACTTTACAATGACCGTTATATAGAGATCGATGATATCCGAAGACGAAGGATTTCTCTGGATGAGGATGAGCGGCGATTCGGAATCCGCTACTGAAGGGAGACGTACAAATGGAAGAATTATATCAGGCAATTGAGGAAAAGATCAAGTCATCAGGTTATCCGAGGGAAATTTCCGGGGAAGCAGTCTACGAGGACATCTGTGACCAGATTGACGGCAAAGAAAACGGCACTTATGTATTACTGTCCAAGTTTGAGGATGATGTGATCTTTGAGTATCATATCACAGTTATGGATCATGAATTTAATCTTGGAATCCTTACAATGAGACTTCCTGAGGGAGTTTATGCAGTAAATTTTGATGAGGATTGATTAGCAGAGAGCGGGCAGAGACCTGCTCTTTTTGCAGATAAAATGAATAAGAAGAGGGGGAATGGTTTATGTGGATCTTATTCGCAGTAGGATCTTCTTTTTTGGCAGGAATCTTCTGAGATTACCGGAATCCCGGCACGTGTAGAGCCGAGACTGATCGAGCAGAATTTCGGCAAATACGAATCTACTGCCCGCAACGGCGAGGAATTCCAGAAAGCAAAGCAGCAGTTTATCACCAGATACGATGGTGGAGAATCCATGCTGCATCTGGCACAGAGGATCTACAATCTCCTCGACGAGATCAAAGAAGAATCCGATCACAAAACCTATATCCTCGTGGCACACAACGGGATTTCCAGGGTGATCCAGTCCTATTTCTACGAGATGACAAACAAAGAATACGCGACATTCGGAGTGAAAAACTGCGAAGTCAGAAGATTTGATTTTGAGTGATAAATGAAACAAAAATACGGGCAGGAAATTCGCATAACAGCACAAAATTCCTGCCTGTTTTTATGTTGTAGTGCGGAATGCAGTATGCTATAATACACACTAGTATACTAGGTTAAAAGGAGTGTTTAGCAATGAATATCCATGATAAATATAAAGTATTACAGCAGAATCTGAAAGCAATGGGAAGTGTTGCAGTTGCTTTTTCAAGCGGTGTGGATTCTACTTTCCTGCTGAAAGCAGCGCTGGAAGCTCTTGGAGGAGAGAATGTGATCGCAGTTACCGCAAGTTCCTGTTCTTTCCCGGAGAGAGAACTGAAGGAAGCGAAAGAGTTCTGTGAGAAAAACGGCGTGCGTCATATCGTCTGTAAATCTGAGGAGCTGGATATCGACGGTTTCCGCCAGAATCCGAAGAACCGCTGCTATCTCTGCAAGCATGAACTCTTTGAGAAAATCTGGGAGATTGCCCGTGAAAATGGCATGAATGCAGTTGCTGAGGGTTCCAATATGGACGACAATGGCGACTACCGTCCAGGTCTGATCGCGGTCAAGGAACTTGGCGTCAGCAGCCCGCTTCGTCAGGCAGAACTTTACAAAGAAGAAATCCGCGAACTTTCCAAAGAAATGGGACTTCCGACCTGGGACAAACAGTCCTTTGCCTGTCTTTCCTCACGTTTTGTCTACGGTGAGACCATCAGTGAGAAAAAACTCGGCATGGTAGACAAGGCAGAGCAGCTTCTTCTGGACATGGGATTCCATCAGGTGCGCGTCCGCATCCACGGAAACATCGCCAGAATCGAAGTCCTTCCAGACGAGATCACCAAAATTGTCGAGGAAGGCAACAGAACAAAAATTGCAAACCAGCTCAAAGAGTATGGTTTTGACTATGTAACTCTCGATCTTCTGGGCTACCGTACCGGAAGTATGAATGAAACACTGGATGAAAAAGAAAAGGAGATATAAATGTTAAATCAGTTTTCCAGAACAGAACTGTTATTTGGTAAAGAAGCCATGGAGAAACTGGCGGACTCCAGAGTTGCCGTTTTTGGAATCGGTGGAGTCGGCGGTTATACCGTAGAGGCACTTGTGCGAAGTGGAGTTGGTAAACTTGATCTGATCGATGATGACAAAGTCTGCCTCACCAACTTGAACCGTCAGATCATCGCCACCAGAAGCACTGTCGGCAAATACAAAGTCGATGTTATGAAAGACCGCATCCTCGACATCAACCCAAAGGCAGAAGTTAATGTCCACAAATGCTTCTACCTTCCAGAAACCAAGGATGAGTTTGACTTTTTCCAATATGATTATGTTGTAGATGCAGTAGATACCGTAACTGCAAAGATCCAGCTCGTCATGGAAGCCAAAGAAGCCGGCGTTCCGATCATCAGCAGTATGGGAGCCGGAAACAAACTCGACCCGACTGCTTTTCAGGTAGCAGACATCTACAAAACATCTGTCTGCCCTCTGGCAAAAGTTATGCGTCGTGAACTCAAAAAACGTGGAATTAAGAAGCTCAAAGTGGTATACTCTCAGGAGAAGCCAATCCGCCCGATCGAGGACATGTCTATCAGCTGCCGTACACACTGCATCTGCCCTCCGGGCGCAGCACATAAATGCACAGAGCGTCGTGATATTCCAGGTTCCACAGCCTTTGTTCCGTCCGTAGTCGGACTGATCATCGCAGGAGAAGTGATCAAAGACCTGGCAGGGAAAAACTAAAAAAGGATTCTTATATATCGGACTGAGATTATGTGATCTTCTGAAAGGAAGTGCATGATCCCAGTCCGATTTGCTCTTTCTATATAAGGAAAAAAGGATTTGATGATAAGATAAAATCATCATATGGAACGTATTTCAGACAGAGGAGGGGCAGTACATGAAAAGAAAAGCAGCAGCACTTGCATTGACAGTTGCGATGACAATGGCAGTCAGCGGAAGCGTTTATGCAGAACCGAAGTCAACAGAAGTAGAGCCAGGTATCACTGGAAATCCTGAGGAGTCAGAAGCGAGATCTTCTGTGGCGGATGGCTGTGAGACAGGGAAGCATTCATGGACGGAATGGACAGTAACGATCCCGGCAGACTGTGTAACTGAGGGTCAGCAGACACGGAGCTGTGAGGAGTGTGGAATATCAGAAACAGCGTCCATACCAAAAACAAAGGAACATGATCTGAAAGAAATCTCACGTCAGGAAGCCACCGACGATAAGGATGGTTTTATCCTCTATGCGTGCAAGAGGAATGGTTGCGATTATCAGATGAAGGAAGTTATTCCGGCGAAAGCAGCATCTGATCCGGAAGATACAGACGAAAATAAAGATGGCGAAGAGAAAGATCCGGAGAAGGAAAACACTGTGGATTCTGATACAAAGAATGAAAGTAAATCTGAAAAAAATTCCAAAGATGAAACGAAAAATGATGGTATCGGTGGCAGCGATACAAAGGAACTTCCAGACGAAGATATCGACGAAGAATATGCAAGTTTTGCATACGCGACATCTTCAGAAGTAGTAGCAGAATATGACCCGGAAACGGCAGTCAGCACACGCAAAATCACGAATCCGACAGACCCTTCTGACACGGAAGAAGTGGAAGGAAGAGCAGTTTCAGAAGGCATTGTGGATGTCAAAAAAGACTCCGATGGAAACATCACAGACCTTGCAATTTCTACTTCTGTTGAGGAGATAAAACATGGATTTTCGTTCAGCAGTGAGAGTAAAACTCTGCATTCCATTGCGATCATCAACAGCAAAGTTCCGGGCGTAAACTGGATCACTTTGACTGCGAAGGAACCGGCATCCGAACTTGGAATCCGTCTGAAACAGACAGATGACGGAATGATAATGACGCTCACAGAAAATCAGAAACTGGTCAATATCATCAGGATCACAGAAGCCAAAAAGAAGATCACAATGACCACTTCCACTGGTGGAAGCTGCGAGATCAGTCAGGAGATCCAGAAGTTTACAGTCAGAGATAAGAACAAAAACTTCACGGATATAGATATGAATGAAGTTGTTTTTCATAGAATAGACGGGAAGAATCCGTACATAGAACTGGCTTCACTGAAAGAATTAAAGAAAGAAAAAACATCCCAGGATACGGCAAAGAAAGATGAGAAATACTACTGGATCCAGCAGTATGACGATGAATCCCAGACACCTGTCGTGATCACTGTATATGAGAAATAATATTGTTAAATTAATCACAGAATAAGTAAAAAAACAGGTCATTATCCTCATTTTCGAGGATAATGACCTTGGTTTTTTTTGTATACAATTCTTAGTATTCGCCAACAACGGTTGCTTTGAGCAGGTTGGTATTACCGGAACGTCCAAGCGGAACACCGGCAGTAAGAACAACAACATCGCCTTCTTTGACGTAGCCGTTTTCTTCGGCTGCCTCTGTAGCGTGAAGGAGAAGGATCTCCATGCTGTATTCCTCTTTGGTCAGGAGTGGAGTAACACCCCAAACCAGATTCAGCTGACGCCAGATGCGTTCATCCGGAGTGCATGCAATGATTGGGCATCCTGGACGATATTTGGAAACCATACGTGCAGTATTACCGGAACGGGTAACTGCGATGATGGCTTTGGCATTCAGGTCGATCGCTGTCATGCAGGTAGCATGAGAGATTGCTGTGGTTACGTTTGTAGCGTGCTCCTTGGTGCGGAAACTGAACTGCTGATTAAAGTCAATGTCAGCTTCTGTACGAACTGCGATTTTGACCATAGTCTTGAGTGCTTCTACAGGATATTTACCTGCAGCAGTTTCACCGGAAAGCATGATCGCACTTGTTCCCTGATAGATCGCGTTGGCAACGTCTGTGGTCTCTGCACGTGTCGGACGCGGGTTTTTGATCATGGAATCCAGCATCTGAGTAGCTGTGATAACCTGTTTTCCAGCAGTGTATACTTTAGCAATGATATCCTTCTGGATAACCGGAACATCCTCAAGCGGGATCTCAACACCCATGTCACCACGGGCGATCATGATACCGTCAGCTGCCTCAATGATGCTGTCGATGTTGTCAACACCCTGCTGGTTCTCGATCTTGGCGATGATCTTGATGTCCTGTCCACCGTTTTTCTCAAGGATATCACGGATTTCTTTGACATCGGCTGCTGTTCTGGTGAAAGAAGCGGCAATGAAATCATAGCCTTCTTTGATACCAAACAGGATATCGTCGTGATCCTTAGGGCTGATGAATGGCATGTTTACTTCTACACCAGGAAGGTTGACACCTTTCTTATTGCCGAGAACACCACCGTTTACTACTTTACAGACAATGTCCTGACCTTTGATCTTTTTGACTTCAAGTCCGATCAGACCGTCATCGATCAGAATGCTGTTGCCAGGTTTGACATCCTTATATAATTCTTTATAGGTAACGGAAACGATCTTCTCATTTCCCATGATCTCTTCTGCGGTTAAGGTGAATTCCTGACCTTCCTTCAGAGTAACCTTTTCATTTTCAAATTCGCGGATACGAATTTCAGGACCTTTTGTATCGAGAAGCGCAGCTACCGGTTTACCAAGACGTGTACGAATTTCTTTTAATTTATCAATACGGCCTTTCTGTTCGTCGTGTAAACCATGAGAGAAGTTGAAACGTGCTACGTTCAGACCTTCTTTAACAAGTTCTTCCAGAACACCGTCTTTATCAGTAGACGGACCAAGGGTACAGATAATTTTTGTTTTGCGCATAAATTTCCTCCTACTTTTCTTTACCTAAAAAATACACCTTTATTCTAACACATAATTTTTAATGTACAAGTAAAGATTTAGCAAAATAAAATGTTAATTTTATAACATTTTTGCCTCTGAATTATAGAAAAAATGCATTAAAAATCGTCGTACCAGGGATTAAAACCTGGTATGACGATTGATGTATTTGGCTTTGTATTTAGAATATACAATTGTCTGATCTTTATACAGTCCATAGTATCCGGAAACGGCATAACTGATGGAGACAGCGATCAGATAATAGGAAACTCCATGGAATCCAAACAGCTCGAATGCGATCAGGATCGAGGTGATCGGGCAGTTGGTAACACCGCAGAAAAGAGCCGTCATGCCTGCGGCTGCACACAAGGATGGAGAAAGCCCGAGAAGTTGTCCCATAAGGCATCCGAAGGTGGCTCCGATGCAGAAAGAAGGGACGATCTCGCCGCCGCGAAAACCGGCACGCATAGTCAGGGCAGTAAGGATTATCTTCCACAAAAAGTCCAGTGGACGAGTCTGATCTTCCTCTACCGCGAGTTCAATAAGGTTGTTTCCGGCACCCATGTAATCAGTCGTATGAAGCAGAAGAGTGATCACAATAATGACTGCACTTGCCGCCACGATGCGGACATATGGATTAGGAAGATACCTGGTATAAAGCCTGCTGACACCCTGAAGAACCATGCAGAAAATGATGCTGACTGCGGCACATGCGACTGCGATGATGACCATTTTGCCGCCTGTTATGACGGACAATTTAGGGATATTTACAACATGAAATGACTCAGGATTGATGTCAAAACCGGCAGCGAATTCCGATGCGATCAGGGATGAGATCACGCAGGGAACAAGTGCCGCATAGTACATAACTCCGACACTGATAACCTCCATTGCGAATACAGCAGCCGCCATCGGCGTGCCAAAAACAGCAGCAAAAGCAGCACTCATGCCGCACATGACCATGACATGACGGTCTTCTTCATCGAGCCGGAACCAGCTTCCAAGCTGATTTCCAATGCTTCCGCCAAGCTGGATCGCAGCACCTTCACGACCTGCAGAACCACCCACAAGGTGGGTAAGGATCGTAGAAACAAAGATCAGTGGAGCAGAGCGAAAAGGCACATCATCCTGAGAGCGGATCGTAGAGAGTACCTGATTCGTACCGCCATCCTCGCGTCCAAATTTCTGATAAAGAAATACGATCACCAGACCGGATACCGGCAGCAGGAAAAAGATCCATGTGTTTTCTGCCCGGTAATTTGTGACAAATTTGAGTGCCCTCGCAAAAAGGCTGCTGATAAAGCCGACGGTCAGGCCGGTCAGTACTGCGAGGACCAGCCATTTGATAAGATTCGTCATATCATAGCGGATGTGTCCGAGATAATAATCCAGATCTTTAGTCTCTTCTGGATTATTTTTGTCCTGTGTGTTGTTCATAAGTTCCCCCCGTAAAGTAAAAAATAATTTATGACATGCAACAAACGGTTCCGAAATAGTATGCGGAACCGTCTGATGTTTGAAATATGATGATTATAAATTTGTAAGATTTTATTCCTGTGTAATTCCGGTTACTTCGTATCCGGCATCTTTGATCGTCTGGCGGATCTTGTCCTCATCAACCTTCTCCGGTGCTGTAAAAACGGTTGTGTTGCTTTCGTGAGAAGATACGACCTCCTCTACACCGAATGCTTTCTTAATTGCTTCATTTACGTGTGCTTCGCAGTGTCCGCACATCATTCCCTCAACATTAACTGTAACTTTTACCATAGTTTTTTGCTCCTTTTCTTTTATATTATAATCATTTTTTACCTCAATGGAAGTAGCTTGTTTGATTTTTTTGTCCTTTTTTGTGTCGTGGATCTTAAACAGGTTCAAACGCAGGGCGTTGGTGACAACGCAGAAGCTGGAAAGGCTCATTGCGGCGGCACCGAACATCGGATTCAGTGTCCATCCGAAGATCGGGATCCATACACCAGCAGCCAGCGGAATGCCGATCACATTGTAGAAAAATGCCCAGAAAAGATTTTCGTGGATATTTTTCAATGTGGCACGGCTGAGACGGACAGCGGCAGGAACATCGCTTAAACGGCTCTTCATCAGAACGACATCAGCTGCGTCGATCGCAATGTCTGTTCCGGCACCGATCGCGATTCCGATATCTGCGCGTGTGAGGGCAGGAGCATCGTTGATACCGTCGCCGACCATGGCAACTTTGCCCTGTTCTTTGAGGGAACGGATCACGCTTTCCTTGCCGTCAGGGAGAACGCCTGCGATGACATCGTCCACGCCTGCCTGGGCACCGATCGCTCTTGCGGTACGCTCATTGTCACCGGTCAGCATGACAACACGGATTCCCATATTCTGGAGTTCTTTGACTGCCTGCGGGCTGTCTTCTTTGATGACGTCAGCGACAGCGATGATGCCGGCCAGCTTGCCATTGCGGGCAAAAAGGAGGGGAGTTTTTCCTTCTTCTGCAAGCTTTTCTGCCTTCTGGGAGAGTGCGGCAGGAATGCTTACCTGGCTGCTGATAAATTTCATGCTTCCACCGATCAGAGTTTCATTATCAAGCACAGCAGAAAGTCCATTTCCCGGAAGGGCGTGGAAATCGGTGACTTCCGGTGCTGTGAGATGAAGGCTTTCGGCGTGGCCAAGGATCGCTTTGGCAAGAGGATGCTCGCTCTTTTTTTCCAGGGCAAATGCCATGGTGAGGAGTTCCTGTTCAGAAATCCCATCTGCCGGGAGCAGATCTGTTACTTCCGGCTGACCACTGGTGATCGTACCGGTTTTGTCTAGGGCAACGATCTGGACTTTGCCTGCTTCTTCAAGAGAAACAGCGGTTTTGAACAGGATACCGTTCTTGGCACCCATTCCGTTGCCGACCATGATCGCTACCGGAGTGGCAAGTCCGAGCGCGCATGGACAACTGATAACGAGAACGGAAATTCCGCGGGCAAGTGCATAGCCGAATTCATGTCCGGTCAGAAGCCAGACAAGCGTGGTGAGAATCGCGATCGTGATGACTGTCGGCACAAAAACACCGGAAACACGGTCTGCGATCTTGGCGATCGGAGCTTTGGTAGCAGCCGCGTCACTTACCATTTTGATGATCTGGGAGAGGGTAGTGTCCTCGCCGACGCGGGTTGCTTCACATTTGATAAATCCGGACTGGTTGACAGTAGCAGCAGAAACAAGATCTCCGGCGGCTTTGTCAACCGGGATGCTTTCGCCTGTAAGGGCAGATTCGTTGACAGCACTGGTTCCCTCGACGATCACACCATCAACCGGGATGTTTTCTCCTGGGCGGACCACAAAGATGTCTCCTTTGTGGACCTGTTCGATCGGGACAGTAGTTTCCTGACCGTCGCGGAGAACGACAGCGGTCTTTGGCGCGAGTTTCATGAGGCTCTTGAGAGCGTCAGTGGTTTTTCCCTTGGAACGGGCTTCAAGCATTTTGCCAACGGTGATCAGGGTCAGGATCATTGCCGCGGATTCGAAGTAAAAATCCATCATGTAGTTCATGACAGCGGCAGAATCGCCGTCGACCTGAGCTCTTGTCATGGCGAAGAGTGCGTAGACACTCCATACAAAAGATGCCATGGAACCGAGGGCAACGAGTGTGTCCATGTTCGGGGCACGATGCCACAGGCTCTTGAATCCGCTGATGAAAAATTTCTGGTTGATGACCATGATGATTCCGGCAAGCAGAAGCTGCACAAGACCCATTGCGATATGGTTGTCATTAAACCATGCAGGCAGCGGCCAGCCCCACATCATATGTCCCATGGAGAAGTACATCAGCACGAGCAAAAATCCGACGGAAGCGATCAGACGACGCTTGAGGATCGGTGTCTCGTGATCCTCGAGGGCTTCTTCGGCTTCAGATATGGAAACCTGTTCCTTATTGGCTCCCTTGAGGGATGCGCCGTAACCTGCCTGTTCTACGGCATTGATAATATCATGGGGGGAAGCCGTTCCTTCCACACCCATGGAGTTTGTCAGAAGGCTGACAGAGCAGGATGTGACTCCCGGCACTTTGGATACAGCCTTCTCCACACGGGTGCTGCAGGCAGCGCAGCTCATACCGGTGACGTTGTATTGTTCCATTGTGTGCCTCCTCTTATGAAATGCTCAGGCATGTAAAGCCTGCTTTTTTTACTGCTTCGCGAAGGTCGCCGTCAGAAATGGAACGGTCATAGGAAACAGTTGCGATTTCTTTTTTCAGATCAACTTCTGCAACGACTCCGTCGATCTCGTTGAGAGCATTGGTTACAGAATCCACGCAGTGCTGGCAATGCATGCCTTCGATGCGGATCGTCCTGGTTCCAAGAACAGGGCCGTCCAGGAATTTTCTCTTCGGTTTCTTGGAACTTCCATCGCCGCCTCCGCAGCAGAGAGAGTCTCCCTTAAAATGTCCGGCAGCCTTGCGCGCTGCAAAGACCATAGCGACAATGACAATAAGTAAAATAATGATATCAGCTGGTTTCATGATTTTTCTTCCTCCTTAAATACTTTGTCTTTGTGTTTGTTGAGTTTCTTTTCTGTGATTTTCACAGTTACAGTTATTTCATCAGTTTCTGCAGAGTTGCAACCAGCTCGTCGATCGTTTCATCCTTACCGGCACGGATATCACGTGCCACACAGGTACGGATATGATTCGCAAGAAGCTCTTTATTAAAAGAGTTGACAGCGGCATTGACAGCAGCGGACTGGATCAGGATGTCATTACAATAAGCATCATTCTCCAACATCCCTATGATTCCCCGAATCTGCCCCTCAATACGCTTCAGCCGATTCACCAGCTTCTTCCTCTCCGCCTCCGACCGATCCGTATGCTTCGTACAACAACAGGAACAGACAGGAGTCTTCGTCACATCATTATTATTCTCCATAGACCAACTTCCTTTCTAAAATATACTCAAAATACATATCCAAAATACCCTCACGGGGTATGCTTACTATGCCTGTAATATATACCCCATGAGGGTATTTGTCAAGAGAAAATAAAAAAAGATGACCTAAATGCAAGAAAGCTACAGACAGATCATCCAAAATAAAAAGAAAAATAGACCAGGATATAACAAAACCACAATTAAGTCATCGGAAATGCAAAGAAAAGTAGACCAGAACAAGAGAAAGCCGCAATCAAGTCATCGGAAATTCAAGGAAAAGTAGACCAAAACAAGAGAAAGCCGCAAGCGAGTTATCAGAACCACAAAGAAAAGTAGACCAAAACAAGAGAAAGCCGCAAGCGAGTTATCAGAACCACAAAGAAAAGTAGACCAAAACAAGAGAAAGCCGCAAGCGAGTTATCAGAACCACAAAGA
>OLOV01002690.1_pt1 | contig 11777 bp, 7 predicted proteins | sample 1672931 | NCBI WGS metagenome assembly OLOV01 (sample SAMEA3136738, study PRJEB25190) | human gut metagenome | biome: human gut; feature: human-associated habitat; material: faeces | place: Austria | collected 2013
TTCTAACGTTTGTAGTAAAACTTCATCTTTCATAGAATTTTCTAAGCACTTTATTATAATATTACATATTTCATCTCCACTTAGTTTTAACAAATATACTTTAGCTTCGTAGCTTTTCTCTTCTATTTGAATATCTTTTTTACCTAACTTTATATAACTGGTTTTAGGTATATTTTGAATAAATATATTTGAATATGTGCTTATTAGATGTTCTTTTTCTATATCGTTTATATCAATACTATCTGGTATATATTGTATGATTTCTTTATTAACATTTAGCTTTTGAGCAAAATTCTTCAAGTTTGCATTCCTTACACCTATATAATGTTTTAGCAGATCTTCGCATTTTATTCCATATGTGTTGTAGTCTTTTATGCAAAAAAGTTTTAACAAATCATTTTCTTGCTCTTTTAGTATTATTTTTGAATATGTTCTTTCAGTTTCAACATCATGTACAGTATTTGTTGCAATATCTATATTTTTCATTTCTTCATTTTTTTCAACAGTAATGTTAATATTTCCATCTGAAACATAATTATTTTTTTCTTTAATTTCCTTTTGCACCTTTGCATTTTCATTACATATAATGCTTAAAATTTTATTATTTTGTTTTGCAAAAGTCCAAAATAATTCTTCTGGACTTTTAAATGTATCAGTGCAAAAGTACAATATTATTAATGTAACAATTGCTATGCTAATTATAACACCCGAAATCATTATAACTAATTTTTTTTTCATCTTTTACTTTATTCCTCCTATTGGGCAGGCTTATTCATCATCCAGTTTTAAAACACTTAAAAAAGCTTCTTGTGGTATATCCACATTTCCTATTTGCCTCATTTTCTTTTTGCCTTTTTTCTGTTTTTCCAATAGTTTTTTCTTTCTTGTAATATCTCCTCCATAGCACTTTGCAAGTACATCTTTTCTCATTGCTGATATTGTTTCTCTTGCTATTATTTTTCCTCCTATAACTGCTTGTATAGGTATAGCAAATAATTGCCTTGGAATAACTTCTTTCAATTTTTCTATCATCTTTTTGCCACGTTCATAGCTATTGCTCTTATGCACAATAAAAGATAACGCATCTACTCCTTCTCCATTTACCCATATATCCAGCTTAACCAATTCTGATCTTTTATATTCTTTAAATTCATAGTCAAAAGAAGCATATCCTTTTGTTTTAGATTTAAGATTATCAAAGAAATCATAAATAATTTCATTTAATGGCATCTCATATATTAATGTAACCCTATTTTCATCCAAATACTTCATATTTATATAAACTCCACGCCTATTCTGACATATTTCCATTATATTTCCTACATATTCTTTTGGAGTTAAAATTTCTGCTGTTACCATTGGCTCTTCAATATATGAAATGTCATTTGCCGGTGGTAAATCTGATGGATTATATAACTCCAACAATTCGCCATCGGTTTTATGAACTTTATAGATAACAGATGGAGATGTTGTGATTAAACTTAAATCATATTCTCTGTCCAATCTTTCCTCTATAATTTCTAAGTGTAGCAAGCCAAGAAAGCCACATCTAAATCCAAAGCCTAATGCTGTAGAAGTTTCTGGCTCATATTCTAAAGCAGCATCATTTAGTTTTAATTTTTCTAAAGCTATTTTCAAATTCTCATAATCGCTTCCATCTACAGGATATATTCCACAATATACCATCGGATTTACTTTTTTATATCCTGCTAATGGTTCTTCCGCTGGTGTTTCCTTTAATGTAATTGTATCTCCAACTCTAATATCAGAAAGGCTTTTAATGCTTGCTGCTATATATCCAACATCACCTGCTAGCAATTCATTGTCCGGCTCATATGTACCTGGTTCAAAATGTCCTACTTCTGTTACAGTAAAAGTTTTATTTGATGACATAAGTAATATTTCGTCTCCCACTTTTACTTTTCCATCTCTTATTCTTACATATGCTATTGCTCCCTTATAATTATCATATAAAGAGTCAAAAATTAAAGCTTTAAGTGGTTTTTCTTCCTCTCCTTCTGGTGGAGGTAACAATGTTACTATTTTTTCTAATACTTCATCTACATTTAACCCAGTTTTAGCTGATATGCATGGTGCTTCATCTGCTGGAATCCCTATAATATCTTTTATTTCTTGTTTAACTTCTTCTGGTCTCGCATTTGGTAAATCTACTTTATTTATTACTGGTAATATTTCTAAATTATTATCTATTGCTAAATAAACATTTGCAAGTGTTTGTGCCTCTACTCCCTGGCTTGCATCCACAACTAAAATGGCTCCATCGCATGCAGCTAAACTTCTTGATACTTCATAATTAAAGTCCACGTGTCCTGGAGTATCTATTAAATTAAGTTCATATTCTTGTCCATTCTTTGCATTGTACTTCATTCTTACAGCTTGTGACTTTATTGTTATTCCACGTTCTTTTTCTATTTCCATGTTGTCCAACACTTGATTTTCCATTTCCCTTTTAGATAAAACTCCAGTCATCTCTATTAATCTATCTGCCAATGTGGATTTTCCATGGTCTATATGTGCTATTATGCTAAAATTTCTAATATATTTTTTTCTATCTTGCAATATCTATACCTCCCTATAGTTCAACCTTAATGTTTTCTATTCCACCATCCATCAACATCTATTTTCATAAATTACTTTACACTATCATTCTTTTACATCACTTGTTATATTATACCGTCTTGTATAATTTTTGTCTATAATCTTATACTATATTTTGCTCTGTAAATTTGCAATACCTTTTAATTATGTTTAATCTTCTTTTACACTTATATTCGCTTCCCCAACGATGTCTTGTAATTCTTTTAATATTGCAGTTGTCAAATATATTCCTCCTGCAAATTTTTTTTCTTCTCCATTTATTATTTGTATTTGAATATTGTTTTTATCTCCTGAAAAGAATTTTATTGCTCCTTTTAATTGATTTCTATGCTTTTCGTCTAAATTTGTTATTGTTATTGATAAAATTTTCTTCTTCTGCACAGCAAACTCTTTTATATCTCTTGCTACTATTTTAGTATCCTCATCTTCTCTTACACTTAGTCTACCTTCCACCAAAATAATATTATCTTCCACAAGAATATTTGAACAATTTTGATAACAATTTTCAAATATTATTACTTCTGTTGTTCCATACATATCTTCAACAGTTACAAATGCCATAAGCTTATTCGTTTTAGTATATTTCTTTTTCACACTTGTTATTATTCCTGCATATTTTACCATTTGATTGTCTTCATATTTTGCCATTCCAGTTTCTTCTATGTCTTCTTTTATTTTTTTAATTTGATATGTATTTATAGTTGTTTGCATTTCTAGTTGATTTTTTATTTTTTCTAATGGGTGCCCAGATATATATATTCCCAACATTTCTTTTTCCATAAACAGCATTTCCTTTTCACTATACTCTGGAAAAACTGTATAATTATACTTAATTTCATTTATTTTTTCGTCTTCTGTTTCTGTTAAATCAAACATACTTACTTGTCCGTCAAAACTTTTTTTGTTGCTATTTGAAATAGTATCTATTATTGTTTCATAAGAGGCTATTAATGTACTTCTTGTTTGTTCAAAGCAATCAAATGCCCCTGATTTTATCAGACTTTCTACACATTTTTTATTTACAGATAAATCTTTTATCCTTTCGCAAAAATCAGCAAAGTTTTTAAATTTTCCATTACTAGTTCTTTCTTTTACTATTTCATCTACCGCCGATGTTCCAACATTTTTTATACTTCCCAGTCCAAAACGTATTTCTTCATTATCTACTGTAAACTTGGTATAACTTCTGTTTATGTCTGGTTTTAATATTGATATATTCAGTCTTCTACATTCCTCTATATAATCTGGTATTTTATCTAAATTTCCTAAAAAGCTGTTTAATGTTGCTGCCATAAATTCTGCTGGATAATATGCTTTTAAATATGCTGTCCTATACGATACTACTGCATATGCTGCCGCATGAGATTTATTAAATGCGTATTTTGCAAATTCAGCCATTTCGTCAAATATTCTATTTGCCGACTCTGCATCAATTCCATTTCTTACACATCCTGGTACTACTATGTTCCCATCTTCATCTAGTTGACCATTTATAAATATTTCTCTTTCCCTTGCCATTACATCTAATTTTTTCTTTCCCATGGCACGTCTTACTAAATCAGCTCTTCCTAAAGAATAACCAGCTAAATCTCTTACTATTTGCATAACTTGTTCCTGATATACCATACAACCATATGTAACTTTTAGTATTGGCTTTAATGCAGGATGAGTATATACTGCATGTTCTGGGTCTTTTTTATTCGCTATATATCTTGGTATTTGATCCATCGGCCCTGGTCTATATAATGAAACCCCAGCTATTATATCTTCTAAACAGTCTGGTTTTAATTCCTTCATAAAGTTTGTCATACCTTGGCTTTCAAATTGAAAAATTCCAACAGAATTTCCATCTTGCCATAGTTTATAAACTTTTGGATCATTCATGTCATTATCAAACTCAACTTGAACCCCTTTATTTGCCTTTACTAAATCAATAGTATCTTGAATAACAGTTAATGTACGAAGCCCCAAAAAGTCCATTTTCAAAAGACCTAGCTCTTCTAATGTTGTCATTATATATTGTGTAGATATTGTATTATCTCTCATATATAAAGGAACATAAGTTACTACTGGTTCTTTAGTTATTACTATGCCACATGCGTGAGTAGAAGCCTGCCTTGGCATTCCTTCCAATGCCATAGCAATTTCCAACAATTTTTTTACTGTTTCATCATTTTCATATAATTCCTTTAACTCTCTATTTTGCTCTAGCGCTTTTTTTATTGTAATGTGCAATTCATTAGGTATCATTTTTGCTAATTTATCTGTATCTGCATATGAAATGTCCAAAGCCCTTCCAACATCACGAATTACCATTCTAGCTGACATTGTTCCAAAAGTTATTATTTGGGATACATTTTCTTTTCCATATTTTTGACATACATATTCTATAACTTTATCTCTTTTTTCATAGCAAAAGTCTACGTCAAAATCTGGCATACTTATTCTTTCTGGGTTAAGAAATCTTTCAAATATAAGATTATATTTTATTGGATCTATATCTGTAATTCCTATGCTATATGCAACAATAGAGCCTGCACCAGAGCCTCTGCCTGGCCCTACTGGAATATTGTGCGTTTTTGCATAATTTATATAATCCCAAACAATAAGAAAATAGTCCACATACCCCATCTTTCTAATTATGCTAAGCTCATATTCAGCTCTTTCTTTTATTTCATTAGTAATTTCCTCTCCATATCTTTTTGTCAATCCATCTACTGTTAATTTTTCTAAATAATCATAATGTGTGGCATATTGTTCTGGAACATCATAATTAGGCAAAATAGTATGTCCAAATTCAAATTCCACATTGCATTTTTCAGCTATTTTTACAGTATTTTCTACGGCATCTGGTATATTTTTAAAATAATCTATCATCTCTTCGGGAGATTTTACATACAGTTCCTCTGTATCAAATCTCATTCTGTCTTCATCATTCATTCTTTTACCAGTTTGTATACAAAGTAATACTTCATGGTTATATGCATCTTCTCTTTTTAAGTAATGCGCATCATTTGTGGCTACAAGCGGAATCTCCAATTCTCTTGATAGTTCAACAAGTTTTTGATTAACTAATACTTGCTCTTTTATTCCATTGTTTTGAACCTCTAAATAGTAATCTTCTCCAAATAAATTTTTAAACCATAATGCTACTTTTTTTGCCTCTTCAATATTATTATTTAATATTGCTTGGCTTACTTCCCCTGCAAGGCAAGCACTTAAGCAAATTAACCCATCATGATATTTCTCTAAAATTTCTTTGTCTATACGTGGTTTATAGTAAAAACCTTCTGTAAAACCCAAAGAAACCAGTTTAGCCAAATTCTTATAACCATCATTATTTTTAGCAAGTAAAATTAAATGATTATACTTCTCATCTATTTTAGGTTCCTTATCTTTTCTACCCCTTGGCGCCACATAAACCTCACATCCAATAATAGGTTTTACTCCATTTGCCTTACATGCCTTATAAAAATCAATAGCCCCAAACATTACGCCATGATCTGTAAGAGCAATAGAATTCATTCCCAATTCCTTTGCTCTTACAGGCAAATCCTTTATTCTATTAGCACCATCCAACAAGCTATATTCACTATGTATATGCAAATGCACAAATCCCAATTGTGGACAGTCCCTAATTGTCCCATTTTCCCAATTTTGGACACCCTTATCATTTTCTTCCATTTTTTACCTCTTGAATTATCTTTCTATTTATTCCTGTTACTCTGCTTATTTGATTTACACAAGTTCCTCTAATTTCTAGCATTTTAATAATATCTTCTTTTATATTTTTTAAGTATATAATACTTTTTCCGCAAATTCTACTGTTTATCATAAATTTTATGTGAATTTTTAGTCAAGGGTGTCCCAAAATGTCCAAACGGGTCAATTAAGGACTGTCCCCAATTAAGCAAGCAGATGTATGTTTCGTCTACTTTTCTGTTTAATGAGTTTTCTAATGCTTTTTTATATATTGATAGTTGTGTTTTGTATTTGTCTATTAATTCTTCTATTTTTTTTACATTGTCTGTTTTGTAATCTATTAGAATTAATTTATTGTCTTCTGATATGTAGTATAAATCTATTATCCCTTGTACTAATATTGTTTCTTCTGTTTGTACATTATCATATATTTCTTTTGCTAAAATGTTTATATAAAATGGTTGTTCTTTGTGTATTTCTTTTGCTTTTGTCAAGTTTTTCCATAAATCTGATTTTGTATATTGATATAGTTTTTCTTTATCTATTGCTTTTGCTTCTGTATCTGTTATTATTTCTTTTAACACTAAATCTTGTATCATTTGTTCTATTTTTTCTTTGGTATATATTTGTTTTTCATTTAGTCTTTGTATACATAAATGCATTAATGTCCCTTTTTCTGCTGAGCTTATCTTTCTTTCTTTTTCCATAAATTTTGGAACTTCTGTTAATTCTACTTTTGTTTTTTCTTCTAAGTTTATTTTTGTTACGGCTGTTTTTGTAGGTATTCCTATAGATTCCTTATACTTATATTCCCAATTTAATGCTTCTTCTATTTTTTTAGTTTTTCTATTATCTTCTATTTTTTCATTAATTATTTCATTTATTTTCTTTTCATTTTTTATTGTCTGTTTTTCAAATTTTTTCTCAAGTTCTTCTTTGGTATATGTATATAATTCTGCTATCTCTGTAATATTATTTTCATTATTTAAAAATACAAGTTCTAGCCAATCCAAATATGTTTTATATTTTTTTATCAGTTTATAATCTATTGCATCATTCTTTTTTGCATATATTTGTAATTGTTCTATTTTTTTCTTAAAATCTTTCTCTATATCCTTATTAAGTCCTGTTATTATTAATTTTTCTTTTGCACGCGTAAGTGCAACATACAATATTCTTTGCTCTTCTGACAATGTTTCTAGCTTAACCTTTAATTTTATTGCTTCTTTTGGTAATGTATCATACTCTATTCTTCTTTGGCAATCTATTAATTTAGGTCCAATTCCTATGTCTTGATGTAGTAATATATTTTCATTTAAGTCTCTCATATTAAAACTTTTGCCTGTGCCACATAAGAAAACTACTGGAAATTCTAGTCCTTTACTTTTGTGTATACTCATAATTCTAATAACATTTTCGTTTTCGCCTATTAGCTTAGCTGACGCTAAGTCCCCATTATTGTTTTTTAATCTGTCTATAAAATTTATAAAGTTAAATAAACCTTTAAAGCTTGCGCTTTCAAACTGCTTTGCCTTTTCAAACAATATTTTCAAATTAGCTTGTCTTATTGCTCCATTTGGCATTAGCCCTACTATGTTCAAAAGATTTGTATCTATATATATTTGCCATATTAATTCGTCTAATGGTAAATATTTTTCCTTTTCTCTCCATTTATCAAAATAACATATTACATTTTCTATTTTATTTTTTAGACCCTCTTCTGCTGTTAACCTTGCCTTTATCATAGATTCATAAAAGCTACAACTTCTATCTGTTAGTCTTATTGAAATCAAGTCATTATCTGTAAATGCAAAAATAGGTGATCTCAAAATTGTTGCTAATGGTATATCTTGCATTGGATTATTTATTATTTTTAGAATAGATATTATAATTTGTATTTCCATTGACTCTAGATATTGAGATGACGAATCACTAAATACAGGCAAACTTAATTGCTCTAATTCTTTTTCATATATTGGTGCCATATTGGCAGTAGCCCTTAATAATATAACAATGTCTTTATATGTTATTTTTCTATATCCCTGTTCTTTATCAAATACCATATAATTACTATTTAACAATTCATTAATTTTATTAGCTACAAATTTTGCTTCTAATTCCGTATTTTCTATTTTTTCCATTTCTCCATTTTCTTCTGGCTCTTCGTTATTAGTAAATACATTTTCTTCTTTCTCCTTTAAATCTATTATATGTATTTCTGTTTTTCCTGCATAATTCATACTTTCTTCTGGTTCCTTATACCCTGCACTGTAGTTTAAATACTCTTGTTCGTTATACTCTATTTCTCCAACTTTTTCACTCATAATGTTTTTAAATACAATATTAGTCATATCTAAAATGTTCTTTCTACTTCTAAAGTTCTTGAATAATTGAATTTTTAATCCTGAACTATTCCTTTCATTTTCATTCTTTAAATTGTATTTTTTATATTTGTCTAAAAATAATTCTGGTCGTGCTTGTCTAAATTTATAAATACTTTGTTTTACATCTCCAACCATAAAAACATTATTGCCTTTTGAAATGCTAGTTAAAATTTGCTCTTGAACCAAGTTACTATCTTGGTATTCATCTATTGCTATTTCCTCAAATTTTTCTTTATATCTTTTAGCTACTTCTGTTTCCCTTTTTTCTTCATCTAATAATATCTTTAATGCAAAATGCTCTATATCATTAAAGTCAATAATGTTTTTTTCTCTTTTTTTATCTGAAAATCTTTTCATAAATTCTAATATTAGTTCTTTTAGTTGCATTAATATTGTATACATATAATTAATATCTTCATTAGCTTGCATTGAATCATACGAAATTCTTTTCTTTATGCTCTTGTTAATTATGTCTTTTGCTTTATCTCTAATTTCTTTTGCTTGTTCTTTCAATTCTAGTGTTATTTTCTTATCTACCGGCCATTTTTGCCATTGTAAATTGCTTATTTTTATTAACACTTCATCCCAATTATTTATTCCACTTTTTATATATTCAAGATTATAAATGTCTTCTTTTATTGCTTTTGTAAATTTAACTAATTCATCATACATTTCCATTTTGGCAGATATATTTTTTAGTTGCATTATAGCTTCTGCCAATTCTTCTTCTATGTCCTGCAAAATAATTTTCCCCCATACTGTTTGTGAAAAATCGCCATTATCATGATTAAACAAATTCACATTTTCCTCAAGCCATTTTTCAGGAAAAGGACTACTTTGAATAAATCTATATATATTTAATATTAGGTTTTGCAGTCCCTCATCTCCTCTATAACCTGTATATGTATTAATTAGGTTTTCAAAGTTTTCATCGTTATTCAAATATTTTTCTTCAAATAAATCTTCTAATACTTCATATTTCATAAGCTCTATTTCGGTTGCATCTGCAACTCTAAAATTATTAGAAATATTTAGCTCATAAAAATTATTTCTAATAATATCTAAACAAAACGAATGAATAGTTGAAATATTAGCTTTATTTATTAAATTAATTTGCCTTTGCAAATTAGTATTTTCCGGATTTTCTTCTAGCTTTTTGTAGATTGCATCTAAAATTCTTTCTCTTATTTCACTTGCTGCTGCACTTGTAAAGGTAACAACTAAAATCTTATCTATATCTATATTTTCGTTTATTACTTTATTTATAATTCTCTCAACCAGTACTGCAGTTTTTCCACTACCAGCAGCTGCTGCAACTAATATGTTATTTCCCTTTTCGTTTATTGCTTGCAATTGTTCCTCTGTCCATTTAACATTAGACATATTTTATATATTCTCCTCTATCTTTATAATTTGCTTTATAATTTATCACAAACTTTATATTTTATCAATATACGCTTAACCCCATATAATATAAAAACTGTCGAATTATCTCCGACAGTCTTTATTAGGTAATTTTTTATACCTAATTAAATATATTAATTATTCTGCTGATTCTTCAGCTTCTGGAGCTTCATAAGCTTCTAATATAGCTTTTTGAATTTTCTCTCTTGTCTCAGCATTAATTGGATGAGCTATATCCTTGAATTCTCCGTTAGGAGTTTTTCTGCTTGGCATAGCAATAAATAATCCGTTGTCACCTTCAATGATTCTAATGTCATGTACAGCGAATGCATCATCTAATAATACAGAAGCTATACCTTTCATTCTTGAACCCTCTTTTTCAATTTTACGTACAGTTACAGATGTAATTTGCATAACATTCACTCCTTCTAAGATCTTTAACCTAATTTAATTTTAACCCATTATATTTTAAATTGCAACGTTTTTTATAAAAAAGTCATAAAAATGTCGTTGCTTAAAATGTCTGAGTATGAGTAACTTCTTTTTTCAATGCCATTATCGACTATAAATACATGGGAGTATATTTCTGTAATATTTCCATAAAAGATATCAGTTTTATTTCGGTTTTCTTTGGATACGACTTTTACTTCTTTGTTTAAATGGTTTAAGATTTGATTTTTAATTGATTCTATCATCTTGGATACCCCACGAACATTAAGCCATTGCATTTAATTCCCCCTATGCCGTCTGATCCATATTTTGTTTTATTTAGTACTGATAGTAAATCTATTACTTCTCCTTTTTCAGTTAGAGCGATTGATGTTGCAATTATTGCTGGGTCTAGCGCATGAATATTTATTCTTTTTGGACTTGATGCAAAATTTGCCCCACATTTTAAAAGTTCTTCATAATCACTTTGACAAGCACCAGCTATTATGATTAGTTTATTGTTATCTTTTTCGTATTTTCTTGCTTTTTTTACTGCCTCACAAAAATATTTGGAGTTACGATAGTTATTTATATCGTTTTTGTTTCCTTTTTTTGAATAGTATGCATCATGGCCGGTTATGATTATTATGTCCGGTGCGTATTCTTTTAATAATCCTTCTATTTTTAATGGTAGTTCTTCTTCTTGTAATACCTTACCTATTGCTTGTAAATTATATTTCTTATAAAAGTTTAAACAGCGTGTGAGATAGTCTTTATCACCATCTATTTGCATTATTTTGGGTGGCATGTAAAAGTAATTGCTACGATCTAGGGCTTTGAAGTCTTCAATGTTTTCGCCGAATTTATCTTCACTTTTTTTATTTACTAAAACTAAATCTGTTATTTCGGCATCTGCATATAATCTGACATCTATTCCCTTTAAGTAGCATATATTTTCTTTAATATTCAGTATTTTAAATATTGTGTCATTATTGTAACTTTTTCGGGTTACAAAGTCTCCTTTTTGAAAATTCATATGATTCACCTAAAAAAGTATATGCTTAAATTAAAAAAAATTTCTAAATTTGATTAGAAATTTCGATAAAAATGTCAATTGGAATTTGATCCGCAGGATGTGGAAGAAACGCTTCGCCGCGCGTGCCGATATGCGGTCTATTCCGTAGAAGAGGAATTGGCGTCCGGCTTTCTTTCGCTTCCCGGCGGACATCGGCTCGGCAT
>OLOV01002695.1_pt1 | contig 11766 bp, 12 predicted proteins | sample 1672931 | NCBI WGS metagenome assembly OLOV01 (sample SAMEA3136738, study PRJEB25190) | human gut metagenome | biome: human gut; feature: human-associated habitat; material: faeces | place: Austria | collected 2013
TACTTAAAATTAAGGATTTAGGAAATTTTGATAAAATAATCTAAAGTTATATAAAATTTTTTTTAAAATGTAGTTACAATAATGAAAAAAAATCAAACCAGGAATAATATAAAAAAAATGAAGCTCCAGAATTGATTTTAAGAGCTTTTTATAAGGAAGTAATATAGTTTGTTGTTGGAATAATAAGATGAAATAGGCTTTACTAAAGGAATAGTGAGATTTTGAAGGGAGGACCATTTTGCATGGTTTTACAATTTTACTCCTATTCCTTTTTGCGCAAAACTTTGATTTTGTGCAATGTTATATATTCCTTTTTTTACACTTCATCAAGTCTATCTGTCCCTCTCTTCTGTTTTCTTTTAACCTGTTAAAGCGAATCCAATAATATAATTTACTATTTAATTATTTTTTAGTTTTTGTATTTTATTAAATTATTTTTTTTTAAATTTATAATTTTTTGTATTTTCTTTTGAAAGATTTTACTCCTATTTCCCTACTTCCCTTAAAATTAATATTTTGAGCATTTTTTGGACAACAAGTTTTTAACATTCTCTGAAAGAGTCATCATACTATCTTCAACATCTGATAAATTTAAACTCACAACAATGAAAAATAGCCACTATTTCTAGTAGCTATTTCATAAATATATTTCACACTATATTCTAATTTGTTTTAGCTTTTCTTTTTCTTACAACTGCTGTTGTTCCTAATCCTGTAACTGACATAACTGCTATTACTATATAAATTGTAATATTATCAAATGTTTTTGGATTTGAAGTTATTTCTGTGTTTGTTTCTACTACTGGTGCTTTTGCTACCTCAAATTTTGTTTCAACTTCTGCTCCGTCTTTGAATGCAACTTTTAATTTATGTTCTCCGACATTTAATGTTTCTAAATAGCTTCGCTTTAATGTTATTATTGTACTTCCACTTTCTGATGTATAATTGTCTTTATCAACTAATTTTCCATCTATATATACTTTATTATCAAATAAAGTATAATCTGCGTTTATTCTTATTTTTAATTCTTTGCTTTTTGATATTGTGTATGTTTGGTTTGCGCCCTCTATTACATAATATACTATCTTTTTATATGTTACTTCTACTGTTGTATTTTTATTTATTGATAGTTCTAATTCATTGTTTGTAACTGGTGTTTCTACTCCATTTACTAATACTTCGTCTATCATATAACCTGTGTCTGCTGTAAATGTAAATTTCACTTTCTCATTACTATCTTCTACAACACTTGATTTAGATGATTTAATTTTACCACCATTTCCATTCACTTTTGTTATAATATCAAATATATCTTTTGTATCTACTTCTATATCAATACCAGTTACCGTTTCATAATTTGTTGTATCTAATGGTGTATAGGTTGCTTTATATATATGTTTTCCAACTTTAAGTTCTGTATTTTCATTTTCCCAAGTAAAGCCATCTGGTAATGTTATATCACTTAACTTTTGACCTTTAATACCAGTTAAGTTTGTTGGTACTACATATAATGGTATTGCTTGTAATATATCAAAATTATATGTAACTTCTCCATCATAATCAGTTTCTTCTACAAAATATTTAACTGCATATTTTCCTACTCCAGTAGGAGCATTTTTACTATCATAAACTGTAGTACCTATTCCAGTATATTTAACAAGCAAATTATTTACATCGTATAAATCATCTTCAACCTTTAATATGCCAGTTGGTGTTTTTGAAGTTCCATCGTAAATAAATTTTTCATTATTATTTAATCCATATATATTAATGTTTGTTGCTAGTCTTATAACCAAATGAAGTGTAGATTCTTTTTGTATGTTGTAATCAGCCAAAGTTCTTCCATCTTCTAACTGTTTTCCTGCAAAAATAAGTCTTTGTTGATCAGGATGTATTCCTTCCTTATCTTGGATTTTTTGTTTTACATTATCAATTGAATCTCCTGATTCTACTTCTAATGTGATAGTTTTTCCTGTTAAAGTTTTTACAAATATTTGCATAGCATATACTTTTGTATTTCCTAATAAAATAAATGCTCCTAATACAAATAATATTGTTAATAAAAATTTTGTTTTACTTCTCATAAGGCTACTCCTTTCTCTTAAATAAAACTTATTTGTTTTATTTGACTCTAACACTATGTAATACTACCCTATATTTGTTATTATTGGCACAGGTAGAAAGTGTTAGTATTGTATCTTCTTTAGATACATTTATACCAAAATATTTTTTACTTCTCTTTGTTATTGTATCAATAAACTCTGTAAATTCATTGCTTTTAAATTCTGTTTTTATGTAATAATCTTCTGTTTTTATTTGATATACAGAAAATACTTGATATGTTTGATATTCATTTTCTGTAACAAATGTAATATATTTGTTTTCTTCATTGTTGTACCATTCTTCTGTTATTACATCTTTAAGACTACCAAACATTGAGTTGTTTCTCATATTATGTCCGTATACAACTATATTTCTGTCTGTTCCATCTAGCTTGTTTTTATAGTCTGCAAATATCCAACCTGCAACATTGTACTCTTTATCGAAATTATGTGTTAAGTAATAACTATTGTTATTTGCTTGTACTATTGGAAACTCAATATTTGTGTTTTCTATCTTTAACCAAGCTACTGTATCAGAATTTTTTTGCTTTAATTCTTCAAAATTTATTTTGTATTTTTTTTCTTCATTTGTTTCTTGATTTATTGTAACACTTTCTGCAATTTCGTTTATTATTTGTTTGTTTTCTTTATTGTTATTATACCATTTAAAAATATTTATGCTTGAATATACAAGAAGTATTAAAAAGATTAGTTCAATTATTCTCATAACTACATTAAATAGTTTCTTTTTGTTTTTAGCCATTTCTTAATTTTTACTCCTTATTATTCACTTAAATAATATCATAAATTCAAAAAACTTTCAATATTTTGAAATATATTTTTACTATACATTAAGTTTTGCTTAAAATAGGGTTTTGAGATTTTTATTTATTTTTTCTATAATCACAAATTATAATTCCTGCAAGGGATATACAACATAATCTACTAATTAAAGCAAATTTCTATTATCATAATTATTAAAAAAGTGCAACATTTCTTTGATTTTGTGCAATGTTTTATTGTAAACAAGTAGAGAAATTTTGTATTGTTTTCTCCTCTCCCTACTCACTTACAAGTATAACTTCGCTAATCTATTTATTATTTTTTAAAAATATATTTACTCTTTCTAAAAATTCTGCATTTGATTTTGTTGTTACAATTTGTTCCATAATTTGTTCAGTCATTTCTTGTGTATTCATATTTGACATTGTCTTTCTTAAAGCAAATATTGTTTCTAATTCCTCTTTTGAAAGTAGTAATTCTTCCTTTCTTGTTCCAGACTTATTTATGTCAATTGCTGGGAATATACGTTTTTCTGATAAAGCTCTATCTAGGTGAACCTCCATATTACCTGTTCCTTTAAACTCTTCAAATATAACATCATCCATTCTACTTCCTGTTTCTACAAGTGCGGTTGCTAAGATTGTCAAACTTCCTGCATCTTCTGTATTTCTTGCAGCACCAAAGAATCTTTTTGGTTTGTGTAGTGCAGCAGGATCTAAACCTCCTGATAGAGTTCTTCCTGAAGCTGGAACAACAAGGTTATATGCTCTTGCAAGTCTTGTAATACTATCTAAAAGTATTACTACATCTTTGTGTTGCTCTACTAACCTCTTCCCTCTTTCTAACACCATTTCTGCAACTTTTACATGATGCTCTGGTAATTCATCAAAGGTAGAATAAATAACATCACCTTTTATAGAACGTTTCATATCAGTTACCTCTTCAGGTCTTTCATCAATTAACAATACTATTAATTCTAAATCTGGATTATTTGTAGTTAAGCTGTTGGCAATTTTCTTAAGAATAGTCGTTTTACCAGCCTTTGGAGGTGCAACAATCATACCTCTTTGTCCTTTACCAATTGGGCATAATAAATCCATTATTCTCATAGTATATTCATTTTGTTTTGTTTCTAGTTTAATTCTATCTTTAGGATAGATTGGTATTAAGTCGTCAAAAGAACGTCTCTTCATCGCATTTTCAGGATGTTCACCATTAACTGCTCCTACAAATATTAGTGCTGGGAATTTTTCTCCCTCTTTTGGAGTTCTCTTAATTCCTCTTACTTTGTCACCAGTATCTAATCTGAATCTTTTAATTTGAATTGGAGATACATAAACATCTTTTGCAGTAGGTAAATAGTTATCTCCTCTTAAAAATCCATAACCATCTGGCAAAACCTCTAAAATACCTTCAACAACTTCGTCTCCTTCACTTGTAAGTTTGTATCCTTCTTCAGTTATAACCTCTTTAAATTCACTTTTTACTTCTGTAACAGCTTGTACATTGTTTTCAGACATTTTTTCTTTTAAAATAGATATAAGTTCATCTTTTTTAAATTTAGTGGGGTTTTTTATTCCCTCATCTTTTGCTTTTTCACGTAATTCTATAAGTGTTAATTCTTCTAATTCCATATTATATATCCTCCTTTTATTTGTATTAATATTATCTGGGAATTACTGGAAATAAATTTTTTAGAAATAATTTAAAATTTAAAGGTAGGTAAACACCTTCCCCACCTTTATTTACTAGTATCTATATAAACTCTTTCATTAGGTAAATACATATCTAATTTTTCTCGAGCCGCTTCTTCTATATATTTTTCTGAATTTGTATTATTTTTCTTATTACATAAAGCCTCTTTATATGCAGTCTTTTCAACGATTTGCTCTGAATAATACCTTTGTGCAGTTTTATAAGAATTTATAGTTTTTTGTTGACTTACAAATATATATATTAAATACACAGCTATTGTTATAAAGAATAGCTTTTTATATATCTTCTTAATTTTCATTAGTATCTCCTGAAATCCATTACAAATAAATATAGCATAACACTATCTATATTAATATTCTACAAATTCACACAAAATCCTTCTTGCTTTTATAAATTCTATTATTAAAAAACAGTTTTTTAAATTTATTTATAAAAAACGACATTATTTTCTTCATAAGCTTGTAAGCTTTTTTATATAGAAATATAACAGGCTTTATTATTAACTTATTCATTATTTTAAATAAGTATTTTATTGGTATAATAATCAAAAAATTAAATGCTTTCTTTGTTATATTAATTATATAGACTGTAACCGTAATAAATATTTTGCTAAAGACTAGTAGGTGTATTGACATTCCAAGGATTATTCCTAATAGTATAAATAGTCTTAATTCTCCATTGTTAAATTTGAATATTGAATATAATAAGATAAGTCCACTAGAAATCCAAAATATTATATCTTGAATATATGTAATAAAATCTGAGGTTTTAAATGCTTTCCTAAGTATTCTAAATACATCAAATAAAATACCAACTATAAGTCCATTTAAGATAAAAATTAAGAAAGCATATGCTTGATTTTGCATTTATAGAACCCCCATTTTATTTAAATATTTTGCCGATAATAGAGCCACCCGACTTCTTGTCTAAATTTTTCTCTGAATAGGACAAATTTATAATTGTTCCTTCAACAATAACTTCGGTCGTGTCAAGACTTAATTTGTTAATTCTTAAATTTTCTCCCTTAACTGTTAATAGTCCAAGATCTGTTTCAAGTATTACAATTTGGTCATCAAAACTAAGCACATCTAAAACACCTGAAATTGTCAGTTTTTCTCTATTTTCCAAAATTACATTTTGAATTGTATTGCTTGTCATTTGTTTCCTTTCATCTATATTCATATACTACTCTCCTCTCTTCATTTTCATATTAATTATATATATTCACGTTTTGACTTTTTAGAACTTGTTTATAGGTATTTTAAGCAATATTTCAAAATGTTTTGAGATATATAGACATCTATAAAAGAGGAAAGTATAAGCAACATTAATATAAAAAGAGAAAAAAATGTATGCCTAATAACTTCAAGTTTAATGTTCTCTTTTCTTCTATCCTGCATAATGGATTTATATAGCTTCATTCCACTAACTGCTAATGCAACAGTACAAGGAATTGCAATAATATTCTTTAATAACATAGTAGATAAAAAAAGAATCATCCCTTTACTAGTGCCTAATATATATATAATTGAAGAAGTAGTAAATCCAAAGCAAAATCCCTTAAAACACACTATAAAATATACTAGAAGCAGTCCAATTACCGTTGAACCTATAAGCCACAATAATACTACAATTAGTATGTTTTTTTCTATAGATTCCTTTAAAATTACTAATTCATTTATTTCTCCGATTCTCTTTTAATGAAGTAATAGAACTAGTTAAATATGTACTTATCTCTGTAACCTGTTCTTCACCTAAATTATTAACAAAAACTATTCCTAATAAGAGCCCAATTACAAAAATAATACTAGCAATAGCATATTCTCTGCTGTTTTTTTGAATATGTGTGCTAATAATACTTCCATACTTTCTAGTATATCTTCTATTAAATTTTTTCATACTTTCCTCCACTCTCTTTAATAGTATGTACAAGATATGAAATATATGAGCATTGAGAAATTTAAAAATTGTATAAATCAAATAAGGAGTGAAGTTTAAGCTCACTTTGTATTTGAGATACAAAAAATCGACTGTATAAGTCGATTTTTTGTTGTGGATTTATTTAATTATTTTTTTAAATAAATTTTTTATTTTTTGAAATATTGTCTCTCTTTTCACTTCAATTAATTCAACGCAAGAAGTATTTTCTTTATGTGCAAAAATTTTATCATAGTTATATTTTTCTTTTTGTGCATTTTGATAATTTTTCTCGTTTAAATTCCATTGATTTAAAATCTCTTTCTTCTCATCTTCTTCAGCAATATAATCATAATAAATAAGCGATATTAAATCCTTGCTTTTTTCGGAAATTTTTTGCTCTTCAAAGCTTTTGTTTACATCAATATAAAAATCTAACTTTGAATCAGCAGCTTCCTCGCATAATTTTGTAATAATATGAGCAGGAATTTTTTCAATCATCTTGTTGTCAAAGAATGCTAAGAAAGTAAGTGTTTCTTTTGAGATATCACTAATATTTTGAACATTTTCCATTTCTTTTAACCCCTCTCACTTATGGTTTTATCATCTGTTTGTTTAGTGTATGTACGTATTTTTGTTTTTAGAGCTACAAAAATTTCTTTAATTTTTGTAGTCTTTCTCTCATTTACTAATGGTTTAACATCTTCTTTAAAATATGTTGGATAGGGTAGCTTTGGTGGCTCTATATTTTCCTTTCTTTGTTCTAAAATATTTAGCTTTGTTCTAAGATCATTAATGAAAAAGACATCTCTCATATCCATTGATACAACCTCTATATCTTTTTGCCCCACCATTTTCTTTACAAATTCAATTTTATCATCAGGAACTGCTAAAAATTTTATATGGTCTACTGGCAAATTTCCACTAACCCCAATTTCTGATATATCTGACCATACTCCAGAAACTCTAAGACCATTCATATCTTCAAATGAAACTCCTATTACAGCACCAAAATTTAATAATGCATTTATGGAATTATTATCATTTGGCTTCATATCAGCATATGATAGAGCTATATCCAAACAATCTGTTAAGCTTACAAAACTCCTTTTTCCATTAATTCTAGACCATTCTTCTCCAGTAGTTACATCTATATTGTTTTCTATAGATGCATCTACACTATTTATTCCATATCTTAATATGCTTGGAAGAGCATTTGCATTTGTACCATGTAAAAAGTAACCACTGCTTTTTTGTATTACTTCAATCATTTGTGGATTTGTTAATAATAAATAAGCCATATTCAATCTTTTTTCAGATTCAATTATTGGATTATTTTTATATAAAATTTCTCTTTCCATATGAAGAGAACCATTTACAGAAAAATTATCGAATCCACCTTCATATAATATGCCGTTCCATTTTCCTTCTAGTATCTTCATCTTTAGCTAAGGTTAAAAGCTTTTGAGCAGCTTCCTCGTACATAGGAGATGTAATTTGATCTGTTGTATAATTACTATATCTCATTTGTATAAATTTTTCTCCTTTCGTAAATGTATTAAATATTCTTACTTTTTCAAAAATTCATATATTACAATAACTATTATACACATATTTAAATTATATGTCTATTAATTTTCATCAAATATTTTAAAACCTTTTCTTTTTTCTATTTCTTCAATTTTGGTTCTAGTTTGTATTTCTGTAAAGCATGATTTTTTCTTACAAAAAAAATCAACCATTTCTGATTGATTATTTGTATCTGTTGTTCGACATAGTTCGAACAGATTCGCTAATGGTGCGGATGAAGGGACTTGAACCCCCACACCGAAGTACTGGTTCCTAAGACCAGCGCGTCTGCCAGTTCCGCCACATCCGCATATTTAATTGACAAAATATATATTAACATTTTTTTTCTTCTTTGTCAAGTAAAAAAAATAAAAAAAATTGTATTTTATGAAATGTGATAAAAAATGCGGAAAAGTAGTAACTTTTAATTACTACTTTCTTTACTTTGGCTCGTTTGGCACTTCCGTGTGCGAAAAATATGAGCTTGTATTTATAATTGTATTTTATGTTTGATTCTATGTTTATAATTTAACATAACTTAATATATAAATCAAGTAGTTTTGAAAAATAATTTTATTTTTTTATCTAATGATTCTTTCCGTATTTAATAATTAAATTTTCCTTTTTACATTTTTTCCAATTTAATTGTCCTTCATAGTCATAATACCACAATAAGTCATCTGCATCTTCCAATTCTTCGCATTTATCTTCATTTTCTTCATACCAGTCATAATAATTATCATCTAGCAAAGCCTCTTCTTCAACTACGTCATTGTCATTCCATAGGAATTTAGAAATAATCGATGTTCCTTCTTCACATACATACCAAACGATATCGTGCTCTAATTCTATTGCTTTTTTTATTGCATAAATTGGATAATCCCATCGTGTTTGAAATTTTATTTCAACTAAATTATTCCCAATATCTTTAATAGTATGTCCATAACCATAATAAATATATACTCCATATTTATCTTCATACTCGTTTAAGCTATTCACACCATAAAGTTTATTAAATGTAATATATGGATGTTTTTTTATATATTCACTTACATTTTCATCTCCAAAAGGATTTGTATCAAAAAAATATTTTTCATAAAACGCTTTACTACATACAACCATATTGGATACATAATTTGCCATATATAATTTCTCCTTCCAAAATATTATTTCTTTGTTTATTGTAATATCAAAGAATAATTACTTAAAATGGTAATTCATATACATTCGAATTTATAGCCAATTTCACATATTCTATAAAAGAACTTTTTAGTTCAGGTGCATTACTCTTTATTTGATTATACAACTTATTTAATTCTTCATAATACATTTTATCTACTAAATTATGGTCGTAAAAATTTTTATCAATAAATTTAGTTATTCCAATTTCATTAAAAAATTGTAGTTTATTTAAATTTCTCCCTAAATTTTCTAAAAATTTTTCCACATCTTCATCATTTAATTTATTATAACTTTCAAATTTTTTATTTTTTTCATCTGTTCCACATATATTATCTAAAACATCTACTAATTTGTCTTTTATTTCTTCAATATCAATGTATTTATCTGTTTTATCATTTGAAATCATTTTTCTTTTAGCTTGTGCATTATATTTTGAAATCTCATCTTTAATTTCTGCTATACTTTGGTATCTATTGTTAGGATCATTATCTAAACATTTCTCTACTATTGAATCTAAAAGTTGCATTCTCTTACTATTAAATTTTTCTATTAGCTTTTTTCTATGTGTTCCTTTATGAGTTTCTCCAAATACTAACCATTGGACAATTTGACCTATAGCATAAATATCCATTGTCGGACTAGGTTGAATCTTACTATTTCTCTGTTCAGGAGCTGAAAAATCAAAATTTGCTAATCTTTCACTTGACACAGTATGTCCTGTCATTTCAAAAATTTCTGGGTTATAATATGCTATTCCAAAGTCTGCTATAACTATATTTAATTTCTCATCTAATAATATATTTTGTGGTTTTAAATCTCTATGTACAATTCCTTTTCTATGGACTAACTCCATACAATCAATTATTTGTTTAAATATCCTTATTATTTCTTCTTCTGTGTAATTTGAATCATATTGTAAAGTTCCATTATATTTTTTCATAACAATTATATCCAACAAATACTTACCAACAGACACCGTATCATATAAATAAAGTTTCGCAACATTTTCTAAATCATTTAGCTTTATTATTACATTGGCAAATTCACAAAGAAATCGATTTAATTTATTTTTTGAATTAGTAACTAGTATTTTAGTTGCTACATTTTCATTTTGTAAAGTTCCAAATATGACTATACTATTTCCACCTTCTTTTATATTTAAAGTATCAAACTTTATATTTCCATATTTTGTTACAATTTCTTTACATTCTTTAAGTTCTTTTATAACATATTTCCTGTCTATATATTCATCATTATTTTTGTTCTGATTGCTATTTTCTTTTATATTTATTCTATTTATAATTTCACATAAATTGTAAATAGTTTCATCTAAAATCTGTCTTCTTTCTGCATATCTACCATATGTTTGCATTTTTCTTCTAAAATCTATTATACTTCCTGAATATTTAAATATTTCTGGAGTTTCAATACCATGTTTAGTTGCATAATTTCTAAAATCATTAAAAAAGTCCTTAAATTCTTTCTGTGTTATTGTTTCGTTTCCATATGTGGCTATTGCTTCTAATTCACCCTTAAATTCTAATAACCTTTGTTCATCCATTTTTATTTCCTTTTCTAAATAATATATACTAATAATTTGTTATTAATACTTCTTTAGTAACTTGATTTTTATCTTTCAAATGATAATTTGAGTTGTTATAGTTATAATTTAAGTTATGTATGTTATATTGATTTTCTATAGCCCAATCAATTAATATCTCATTCTTTAATCCTTTATGTTCTGTTACATTTGAAAGTGCAAATTTTATCCCATGTTTATTTACTTTATTTAGATACTCCAATAGTTCTTTTTCTTTATTTTCATTCCAACCATCATTTTCATTATAACTTGCATCTCCTAAGTAATATGGCGGATCAAAATAGCAGAAATCATTGCTAGTTAAAGAATTAAGTTCAAACTTTTTGTAATCTGTATTTACAAAAGAAATATTTTTAACAACAATCTTTCTGCAAAATTCCAGTAAGTTTTTTCTAATTGAGCTATTAAAATCCCTCTTTCCAACTGGCATATTATATTCTCCATTACTATTGAATCTAATTTGATGATTAAACGCATATATAACTAACGTCAAAAACATAAAATCTTTTTCTGTTGAATCCTTCATATGATTATAATCATTTCTTAAATTCAAATAATATTGTTTATTATACTTTCCTAAGCCAGATGAACTATCTTCTCCATAAAATTCGTAACCATTTTTATACGTATTACTCAAATTATACTTTTCTATAATAGATTCTAATTTATTAACAATTTCCATATAATCATAATTTTTAAATAATTCTAATATTCTAATTAAATTAGTCTCTTTGTCTATTGCAATTACCTTTTTAGCATTACTATTAACTGCAACATTTGCTCCTCCACAAAAGAAATCAACAAATGTATCTACCTCTTTGGGAAATATTTTATCAAATTGTGGTAATAACTTAAATTTTCCACCTGTATAATTTAAAGGAGATTTAGCAAAACTGT
>OLOV01002699.1_pt1 | contig 11741 bp, 10 predicted proteins | sample 1672931 | NCBI WGS metagenome assembly OLOV01 (sample SAMEA3136738, study PRJEB25190) | human gut metagenome | biome: human gut; feature: human-associated habitat; material: faeces | place: Austria | collected 2013
GGGGCAGCCGCTCGTTTGACACGTGCTAAATGCTTGCTATATATTATTTGCCGATGACGCGCTTTTCGAGCCTGTCCACATCGGCGAGGAACAGCGCCGCTTCGGCGTCTGACGGGATGAGGAAGCCGGTGCGCGGGGAGACCGTGAACGCCTCGACCGCGGGGCCGTCCATAAGGCAGGAGCGCTTGAACTGCTGGCTGAAATACCGGCGGCAATAGCTCCTGAGCCAGCGGACAAGCTCCTCATCGGTGAACTTGTCGCCGTAGGCGCGCTTCGCCAGACGGAAGGTCTTGGACGGGGTGAAGCCGCAGATCATTATCTTATGCGTGAAGAAGTCCTGAAGCGAGTAGGAGCCGACGGAGTCCTCGCTCTTCTGCTCTATCTGGTCATCATGGATGGGCAGAAGCTCCGGCGTGACGGGGCAGTCCAGCACATCCCACAGCGCGGCGGCAAGCACCTTGTCGTCCGTGGTCTGGGCAATGTAGCGCACGTTCGCGCGAACCTGCGTCTTTGTCAGGCCGAGGTTGACGTCATAGTTGCTGGTATGGTCGCCGTTGAAGGTGCACCAGCCGTCCACGAACTCGCTGAGATCCTCTGTGCCGACGTCAAGGCCGTTGACCTTGTTGGCGATGTCCAGCAGCACCTGAGTGCGCTCACGCGCCTGCGCGTTTTCAAAGGCGATGGAATAGTCGTCATGCGCGTGGCCGATATCGTCAAAGTGCTGGTAAACAGACTTGCCGATGTCGATGACGCGAACCTCCGCGCCGAGCTGCTCCGCCACTATGACAGCGTTGGACTTCGTGCGGGAGGAGGTGCCGAAGCAGGGCATGGTGCAGGCCACGACGTTCGTCGCGGGCAGGCCCATGCGCTTGACGGCCATGGCGCTGACCATGACGGCAAGCGTGGAATCCACGCCGCCGGAAATGCCGACAACACAGTGGTCAAGATGCGCATACTCCATGCGCTTGACAAGGCCGGACACCTGAATGTCCAGAACGCGCTCACAGTAGGCAGGAACATCCTCCGCCCGCGTGGGCAGATGCGGATGCTTGACGTACTCGCGCGTGAGGGTCGTCTCCTCAAGCTCGCCGCCCCAGAGGGCCGTGCAAAGCTCCTCCGCCTCAAGGTCAAAGCCGCCGGTGCGGCGGCGCAGGTTCAGAAGAAAGTCCACGTCTATCTCAGACACGGCCATGCTGTCCGCCCGCTCATCCTGCGCAAGCACCACGCCGTTTTCACTGACGAGGCACAGGCCGGAGCAGACGTTGTCCGTGGTGCTCTCCCCTTTTCCGGGGGCGGCAAGGACAAGGCCGCAGGCGAAGCGCTTCGACTCATAGCGCGCGGCAAGCAGCGCGTCGTCTGTGGAGGACACCGTCGCCGGGAAGGAGGCCATCTGCGCAATGACCGTCGCCCCGGACTGGGCGTAATACGCCGTGGGAGAATCCGCCGCGGTCACGTCCGCGCCGAGCTCCACCGCAACGGTGAGTCCGTTGAGGCTTCTGTGAGCAAAGAGCGCGCCGGGGCAAAGCTCCGTCTCCAGTGCGCCGACATAAACAAGCTCGCCCTCGCCGGGATAATCGGCGAAGCGGCTTCCGGCCACATTCTCGCGTGGGATGAGGGCAAGAAGCTCACCGTCGTAAACCACGGCGGCGCAGCTTAAAAGCCGGCTGCCAAAGGCATAGGGCAGACCCACAAGCACAAGCATGTCCGTCCCTTCCGACGCCTTCACGACCTTTTCCAGCGCGGCGGCCGCGCCCTCAAGCAGCACCCTGTGCCCCACGAGGTCATAGCAGAAGCAGCCCGTAAGGGTAAGCTCCGGGAATACGAGGAGCTTCACGCCCTTCTCGCGCGCCGCGGCCATGCACTTTATGACCTGCTGCGCGTTATATTCAGCATCGGCGACCTTTATGACAGGGGAAGCCGCCGCGGCCTTTACAAATCCGTCTTTCATTTGTATTATCAGCCTCTATTTCTAATTTGAATCAAAGCATCAGAATTTGATGCGCTCAGAGATATAATCCTTGACCTCGGTGATGGGGATGCGGACCTGCGTCATGCTGTCGCGCTCACGCACGGTGACGCAGTGGTCGGCCTCATCGGTCTCGGTGCCGACGGTGTTGAAGTCGAAGGTGATGCAGAAGGGCGTGCCGATCTCGTCCTCGCGGCGGTAGCGCTTGCCGATGGAGCCGGTCTCGTCGTAATCGCACATGAACTCCTTGCTGAGCTCCTGATACAGCTCAAGTGCGGGGCCGGTGAGTATCTCCTTCTTGCTGAGAGGGAGAATGGCGCACTTGAAGGGGGCGAGCGCCGGGTGCAGATGCAGCACGGTGCGCACGTCGTTATTGCCCTTCTTATCCTGCCCGACGACCTCTTCATCATACGCGTCGCACAGGACGGAGAGAACGGTACGCTCAACGCCGAGGGAAGGCTCGATAACATAGGGGATGTAATGCTCGTTCTTATCCTGATCGTAATAGGTCAGATCCTGCCCGGAGACGGTCTGGTGCTGTGTCAGGTCGTAATCGGTGCGGTCTGCCACGCCCCAAAGCTCGCCCCAGCCGAAGGGGAAGAGGAATTCAAAGTCCGTGGTGGCCTTTGAGTAGAAGCAAAGCTCCTCGGGGTCATGGTCGCGCAGGCGGAGGTTTTCATCCTTCAGGCCGATGGACAGCAGGAAGTTGTGGCAGAAGGAGCGCCAGTAGTCGAACCACTCAAGGTCGGTGCCCGGCTCACAGAAGAACTCAAGCTCCATCTGCTCAAACTCGCGGACGCGGAAGATGAAGTTGCCCGGAGTGATCTCGTTGCGGAAGGACTTGCCTATCTGGCCGATGCCGAAGGGCAGCTTGCGGCGCGTGGTGCGCTGAACGTTGACGAAGTTGGTGAATATGCCCTGCGCCGTCTCGGGGCGGAGGTAAACGGTGTTCTTTGCGTCCTCCGTGACGCCCTGGAAGGTCTTGAACATGAGGTTGAACTGGCGTATATCAGTGAAGTTATGCTTGCCGCAGGTGGGGCAGGGTATATTATGCTCTTCGACGAAGTCCTTCATCTCGCTCTGGGAGAAGGCGTCGATAGGCTTGGGAAGCTCAAACCCCGTCTGACCGGCCCAGTCCTCGATGAGCTTGTCGGCACGGAAGCGCTCATGGCACTCGCGGCAGTCCATAAGGGGATCGGAAAAGCCGCTGAGATGGCCGGAGGCGACCCACGTCTGCGGGTTCATGAGTATAGCCGCGTCGAGACCGACGTTATAGCGGTTCTCCTGCACGAACTTCTTCCACCACGCGCGCTTGACGTTGTTTTTAAGCTCAACGCCGAGGGGGCCGTAATCCCAGGTGTTCGCAAGGCCGCCGTAGATCTCGCTTCCGGCGAAGATGAAGCCGCGGTTCTTGCACAGCGCCACGATCCTGTCCATTGTTTTTTCTGTGTTTTTCATAATACGTCCTTTCCTGCGGCTGGCTGCCGCAGAGATAAAATTTAGTTGTTTCCAACAACTTATCAGTATAACAGATTAACCCCGGCGTGGCAACGATTATCAGACTTTTAACGAGTCTTAACACGCCCCGCCGCGTCATTTGCTGTAGCTTTTTTGCGCATATGCTGGTATAATAGCGGCAAAACGCAAATACATACGCAACGGGAGGACGCCATGGCACAGCTTGCACCGGCACAGGACACCACGAGGAAAAGAGAAAAGAATTATTCATTCAGCCTGATGCGCTTTCTGGCGATGCTGTCTTTGACGACCTGCCACATGTTCCAGCAGGCGGGGCACGAGATAACGGCGAACCTGCTTTCCACCAGCGTGCAGCTTTTCCTGCTTATGAGCGGCTACCTCTACGCGCACAAGGAATTCACGGAGCCGGGCGCACGGGTGAGCTTCGTGCTTAAAAACTTCGTGAAGATACTGCTGGACTACTATCTGTGCGTATTCCTGCTGGTCTTCCCGGTGTACTACTTCGTCGCGCCGGAGAACCTGACGGGAAGCAACATATACAAAATGCTGCTGGGCCGCAGCGGCTGGCAGGGCGTGCACCACTTCTGGTACATCTGTCACTGTCTGCTGTGCTATATGATGACACCGGCGCTGTACGACCTGAAAAAATACTTCCGGGCGAAGAACTGCACCCTTGCGGGGGTGATACTGCTCATCGCCGCGATGGAGGTGCTACTGAAATCCTATGAGTCGTACTTCATGCCGTACTGGCTGAGCTGCTACGTGATAGGCTATTTCATCGCGGAGATAAAGGACGAGAAGAAGCTTCGCCTCCTGTGGGCGGTATCCGCCGTCGTGGGCGTAGGGCTGACGGCGCTGACATACTGGTACAAGTTCTATTATTATGACAGCGTGCTGGGGCAGGTATCGACGCTGACATATTACGTGTTCAAGTTCCTTTTTGAATACGGCGTTGTGATCTTCGGGCTGGCCGTATTTCTGACGTTTATCATAGTCACGCGCGGCATACGCTGGCCGCAGAGGCTTAAGGGCTTCTTCGACTGGACGGACGGCATATCCTATGACGTATATCTTGTGCACATGATATTCGTGGAGGGCTGTCTGAGCATAATCGGCAAGACGGGCAGCGCCGCGCTGGAGGCCGTTGTAACGCTGGCGGAGGTATTCGCGGCGGCGGTGATACTCCACTGGATAAGCGGCAGACTCAAGCCGCTGGCAAACAGGCTGAGCGCGAAGCTATGATTTTATGTTATACGTAAAAAAGAGTGCCCCGGCGGGCACTCTTTCCTATAACGCTGGTATTTAGTTTACTCTGTCTCCGTTTCGACCGGGGTCTCTGCCTCTGCCGGGACATCGGCGGCCTGCGTGACGGGCGTTTCCTCCGTGCCGGCGCTCGGTGCGGGGGTCCTCGTATCGACGTCAGTAACAAGGCTAACATTATTTCTGATGCCGACCGTCGTGGTCTCACCTGTCGGGTCTTTAATGTCTACCTTGTCGTCGTCATTCACTCTGTAATTGTAACCATAGAGAGTATCTTTGGCCTTCGTGCCGTCAGCATATGAGTAACCAGTGTCATACTCAGTCTGCCCGTTACTCTTTGTATAGCCTTCCGGGGGCGTATCGGTGGGCACATTTGAATTTTCATTAAAGAACTTATCCGCCGCGGGGGTGGCGTCATTTATCAGTATCGTCTTCACGACGCCCGCCATCGTGCCGTCGGTGGAGATAAGTATCCTCTCGGCAAGCTTATCCCGCTCAAGATTATCCTCAGAATACGGCCCAGAAGCTTTCCGGATCGCTGATATATGTTTTTCTGTGTTCTTTTCGACCTCGCCGTAGCTATCCCCTGTTTCTATGCGGACAAACGTCGGCTCGCTTCCGTCTCCGAAATCGACGAAAACATAATATTCGTTTGTGTCACCCTCGCCGCGCACGATGCCAGCCTTGCAGCCTAAATATCTTATTTTGTCCGTGTCATAACTGTACCCTGCGGAAGGAGAGGCGTTGTCCGCCGCATTCGGCGCGGGTGAGTCTTCCCCGCCCTCACCTGTCGTATTCTGCTCTGCAAGATAATATTCCCATCCGTAACTAAAGGAAAAGTACACTGTGGTATCAGCCGGCCTGTCTGAGCCCGCAGCAGTGCTCTTGCTCTTAACGTCTATCACCGGCTTATCCTCCGCCGGGGCAGGCGCGGATGCATCCTCCGCCGCGGCGCTGCCGTAAACAAGGTCGGCAACGACAACGATAAGGCGGTCCGCGCCGCCGCTTGCGAGGGTGTATTCATCCCCGACGCTGACGCCTATAGGCGCGCTCTGCGCTTTCAGCGCGGCAAGCTTTTCCTCAATCGCGGCTATCTCATCCGCCGTTTTGCCATCGGCCTTGACGAGGATAAGGCCGCGGTCAATATACAGCCCGGCATAGTCCAGCCCAAGCGCCTCCGCCGCGGAGGCATTCTCCCGCAGGAGATTCACCGCCGCAAGGTCAACTATGCGGATATACACCTTGCTGTCCTCAATGCGGGCGTTGAAGCTCACGCCGTCGAGCGTGACGGCGTCATCCGTCAGATCGTGCGCGGGCACGGCGGCCGCCTCCGGCATACCGAAGCCGAAGCCCACCTTCTCACGCGGCAGATCGTCCGCGCTGGCGCATACGCCCAGCGACAGCACCACCGTCAGCATGACGGCAAGCGCAAGGATAAGTCTGAATGCTTTCCTCATGTCGTTCCTCCCCATTCGCATAAATACCATTCCGTTTTCACCGACGGCCAACAGTGGCACACGTGTGTGCAAGCCGCGAGGTACATATACCATGTATAATATACACGTAAATGTGCAGAAAGTCAACACGCGGCGCAAATGTTTTGGCGCATATTTGCGGAAACAAAACCGATACTAACAGCGTCTATATAAATATAACGCAGGAGGCGCAGAGATAGATGAGAACGCTTCTGAAAAGGCTGAAAACCAGCCCGACGGCGGACGCCGCCCTGATATCCGCGGCGGTGTTCGTTTTTCTTCTTGCCGCAGGGATGTTTTTCATGATGGACGACCGCCACGTGCGCTTTTACGTGAGCGGCGAGACGGAAATGAACGTGGAATACGGACAGAGCTTCAGCGATCCGGGGGCACGCGCCTCCGCCGTGGGCGCGTTCAGCAGCGCGCTGCCGCTGAAGGTGGCCTGTCAGGGCAATGTGGACACGAGCCGGATAGGCAGCTACCGTCTGATATACAAGGCGCACTATAAATCCCGCGACTACACGGCGGAGCGCGTGGTGAACGTCGTGGATACGACGCCGCCGGAGATAACGCTTGTGTCCGACCCGGACTACAGGCCAAACTGGCTGGAGGGCTACGTCGAGGAGGGGTACACCGCGCGCGACGCGCACGACGGCGACCTGACCGTCGCGGTGCAGGTGTCCGCCAGCGGGGACAGTATCATATACACCGTGACCGACGCCGCCGGTAACTGCGCACAGGCGGAGCGGAGGCCGAACTACACCCTCGCCCGGCCGGAGATCCGGCTTTACGGGGATGAGAGCGTGACGATAAGCGCGCGGCCGCGCTATGCCGATCCCGGCTGCGCCGCATACGACGAAAACGGGAACGACCTGAGCGCCTATGTGACCGTCAGCGACACGCTGCGGCCGGACGTGCCGGGCGACTACACCGTGTATTACAGCATCACGAACGCGCAGGGCGACTGCGTCAGCGCGGAGAGGCACGTCACTGTCAGCGGGCAGGCGTGTCCGGAGGCCGTGACGCCGGAGGAAAAGACCATATACCTCACCTTTGACGACGGGCCGGGGCCATACACAGCGGAGCTTCTGGACGTGCTGGACAAATACGGCGTGAAGGCGACCTTCTTCGTCACGGGCAACCGCGAGAAATACCGCGACGTGATAACGCGCGCATACAACGCCGGGCACAGCATCGGCGTGCACAGCTACAGCCACGAATACGGGCGCATATACGCCGGGGAGGACGCGTTCTTCGACGACTTCAACGCAACAGAGGACATGATACACGAGCTGACGGGCAGCTACACCCAGCTTTGCAGGTTCCCGGGCGGGAGCTCCAACACCGTCAGCCGCTTCAACCGCGGGATAATGACGCGTCTTTCGCAGGAGCTGGAGGCGATGAGCTATCGCTACTTCGACTGGAACGTATACAGCGGAGATGCCGGAGAGACGCAAAGCACCGCGAAGATAGTGGACAACATCATTTCCGGCTGCGCGGGCAAGCGCTGCGCCGTGGTATTGCAGCACGACATCAAGGATTACAGCGTATACGCCGTGGAGGACGTGATAAAATGGGGGCTGGACAACGGGTACAGCTTCAAGGCGCTCGACCTTTCAAGCCCCGGAATGCACCACGGCATCGCAAACTGACGGAGTTATATAAATGCTTCTCCTTCTGCGCAGAAGGAGAAGCATTTTTACGGTTGTTTTTGCATTATTGTATTGACATTTGTGCACAGGCATATTAATATGAAGCTGCGCCGCATCTGCATGACAGAGCGACAGCAGGAGGTAAATTTAATATGAGCAAAGCAGCATCACGCGGTTCCGTCCGGCGTATGACCGGGCTGAGCCTGCTCACGGCGATAATCGCCGTGCTTACAGTCCTTGGCAACTTTGTGCGTTTCGGCCCGTTTCCGATCACGCTGGCCCTCGCGCCGATCATTATCGGCGCGGCAATGTATGGCCCGTCCGCGGGCGCGATACTGGGCGGGGTGTTCGGCCTTGTCACGCTTCTCAGCGGCCTTGCCGGCTGGGACGGCGGCACGGTGATATACCTGATGGGCGTGCAGCCTGTGGCATGCATCCTTGTGTGCGTGCTCAAGGGCGCGGGCGCAGGGTGGCTTGCAGGGCTTGCCTATCGCCTTGCCGCGCGGAAAAGCGGCCTTGTGGGTGTGATAGCTGCCGGTATAGTATGTCCGGTCGTGAACACCGGGCTTTTTATTGCCGGTATGCTTCTCTTCTTCACGTCCACGCTGGAGAGCTGGGCAAGCGGGCAGGGCGTGCTGTACTTCGTGATATTCGGGCTGACGGGTGTGAACTTTCTTGTGGAGCTGGCCGTCAACCTCGTGCTCGCATCCGGGATAACGCAGATAATAAAATACACCGAAGGCAGGAAAAGCAAATGATACTCGCGGTTGACGTCGGCAACACCAACATCGTCCTCGGCTGCATAGAGGACGGGGAGATACTGAACATCGTGCGCATACAGACCAGCGCCACACAGACGGCGGATGAGTATGTGATAAAGCTGAAGGACATTCTTGAGATATACGGCATATCGCCGACGGGCTTTGAGGGCGCAATAATGTCCTCCGTCGTGCCGCCGGTGACGGGCCGCCTGCAGCGGGCGATAAAATTCCTGACGGGGCATGAGTGCATGATGGTCGGGCCGGGAATGAAAACGGGCCTGAACGTGCGCATAGACGACCCCGGCACGCTTGCCGGTGACATCGTTGTGGGCAGCGTGGCGGCAATGTGCTGCTACGGCGCGCCGTGCATAATCCTTGACATGGGCACGGCGACGACCATGGTCGCCGTGGACGGGAATCACAGCTATCTCGGCGGCGCGATAATTCCGGGCGTGAAGCTCTCATACGCGGCGCTGTCCGCTGGGGCAAGTCTTCTGCCGGACATCTCCATCACTGCGCCGAAAAAGTGCATCGCCACGAACACCGTCGATTCCATGCGCTCCGGCGCCGTATACGGCACGGCGGCAATGCTTGACGGCATGATAGACCGCATGGAAGAGGAGCTCGGCGAAAAGTGCCGGGTGATCGCCACGGGCGGCATCGCGCAGTTCGTCACGCCGTACTGCAAGCACGAGATACTCTGCGACAACGACCTGCTGCTAAAGGGGCTGTGGGTGCTGTATCAGAAGAACAAGAAATAATACGCAGGATATAATAAAGCTGCGGGGTACTGTATAAGTACCTCGCAGTAAGACTGTCGAAAAAGTGGCTTTGCCGCTTTTTCGAGAATGCTTCGCTGCGTTCTGCGCCTCGGTTGTCCGCTGATAGCGGACAATTCGACGCTCACTCCGCGCAAAGTGTTTTCTGCCACGCACATGTCGCGGCAGAAAACGAATTATACTGCTTTCGCGTCTGCGGACGCGAAACTCTGCGAGGCTTTTTTGACAAGATGAAAGCTGCGGGGTACTGTATAAGTACCTCGCAGCCTTTTTTCTTATTTGCCTATTGCTTACTTCTCCGCCTTTTCCGCCTTTTTTGCGGCGCGCTTTTCCTTTATCGCTTCCACCTTTTCAACAGCGGCATCCACGATATTGCGGAGGTTGAAGCCTATCACGCCGCCAAGGAAGAAGCCAACGCTGAAAAACACGTGGTGATAGCGGCGGCGCACCCTCGTCAGCAGACTCGGTTTTTTCTTGACCTTCATAACCTTCATAATATATCCCCTTCTCTGTAACATTATCAAATAAACAGCGCTTTGCTGTGATGAAATTATACAACGCTTACCGCGCAAAAGCAAGACTTTGCCCCCGAATGTAACCAAAAATTGATGTTATTCCAGTATTAACCGCGTATAAAATGGGCACAATACCCTCGGTTGACAAGAGCATACACGCCTGACAGCGTCAGAAGAAGTTCGCGCCATTCCGTTTCCACCTTGCGGTGAAAACTCCATTATGCTCTCTCCTTCTTCCTTTTTCCTCGCAAACCCGCTTCGCTGGGCTTTGCTCGGAGGACGGGGGAGTAAAGAAGTTCGCGCCATTCCGTTTCCACCGGTCAGGTGCGAAGCAGTTTTGCCGGAACAGAAAGGCGGCCAGACGACGAAAAGGCCGCAGGGAATACTTTGTGTATTTCCAAGGTCTTTGAGGATGTATGGGCATCCTTTATGACCGTCAAAACCGTGTGTGTCCTTGTCAACCGAGGGTATAGGGTAATCTGAGGCGTCCGCACGGCGGGCGCGACCGGGAGTGAACGACCATAGACAGGCAGCAGATAAGAAACCTCGCCGCTGCGGCGGCGCTTACCATTGCAATGGGCTGCACGGCCATTGCGTCAATAAAGAGCGGGCAGGGCGCGGCGGCGATCCCCTCCCCCACGCCCGCGGCAAGCCCGCGCAGCACCGCCGGAGCTGCGGCAGTGACCCCCGGCGTGGGAAACGCCGCCGTGGGCGACGCGCATGACTCCGTCGTGAGCAAGCTCCTCGGGCCGAGTCAGCCGCGCCTGAACGCGGAGGAGCAGAGCGGGATAATAAACATCCTGCTCATCGGCACGGATGAGCGTCTGCCCGATTCCGACGACTTTGGCCGGGGCGACGTGACGATGCTGTGCTCACTCGACCGCGACAGCGGCAGCGTGAAGCTCGTGAGCTTTGAGCGCAGCACCGCCGTGCCGTGGCCGGGGCATGGCGACGTGATGCTGACGAATTCCTTCACCTATGGCGGGGCGGAGCTGACGACGGATTCCGTGCGCAACTGCTTCCGCGTGGACATCGCGGGCTATGTCCACATGGATTTTGAAGCCTTTCAGCAGGCGATAGACGCGCTGGGCGGCGTGGACATAGAGCTGACGCGCGCCGAGGCAGACGCGCTGACGGAGGACACGTATACGCAGACGTGGTTTTCCGAGGGGATGAACCACCTTGACGGCGACGGTGCGCTGCGCTACTGCCGCCTGCGGCGCATAGACGACAACTGGCAGCGCGTGGCCCGCCAGCGCAGCACCGTGCAGGCCATACTTTCAAAGACGAAAGGGCTGACGCTGGCGCAGCTGAACACACTGGCGGAGAAGATCCTGCCGCTTATCGACACCGACCTTTCAAAGCGGCAGCTCGCCTCACTGCTGATAGCCGCGCCGAAGTTCATCGGCGCGGAGGCCGCGCAGATGACCATCCCCGACAGGGACAATATCTGGATGTACAACGGCGCGGATGAGGGCGTGACCGGCTGCAACTACAAGGCTGAAAGCGAACGCCTGCATGAATTCATCTACGGCGATCAATAAAAAGAGTAGGGATGATATATATCCCTACTCTTTTTATGTCTTATTATGATCACAGCCGCAGCATTTGGCGCAATCGCCGCAGCAGCCGGAGGATGCGCAGGAGCAGCCCCCGGTTTTACGCCACGTACGCCACGCAAGCACGACGCACACCGCGATGACGGCAAGAATAATTATATCGGCAGCGCCCATAACACACCCCTCCCGTAAAGCTCAGGCGATCAAAAGTCCTATATTATACACAGCAAAGGCCGCGATCCACGCCACGGCACACTGCATTAGCACGATGCCCGCGGTCTTTATCCCGGAGTTC
>OLOV01002700.1_pt1 | contig 11741 bp, 11 predicted proteins | sample 1672931 | NCBI WGS metagenome assembly OLOV01 (sample SAMEA3136738, study PRJEB25190) | human gut metagenome | biome: human gut; feature: human-associated habitat; material: faeces | place: Austria | collected 2013
CCGCGACGCGGACCTGCTGCTCGTGGACGACGTGCAGTTCGTCGCGGGCAAGGAGCAGGTGCAGAACGAATTTTTCCATACGTTCAACACGCTCTACGAGGCCGGCCGCCAGATCGTCCTGACCTCCGATCGCCCGCCCTCTGACATGCACCTTCTCGACGACCGCCTGCGCACGCGCTTTGAGTGGGGCTTACTTGTCGATGTGCAGCCGCCCGATTTTGAAACGCGCCTTGCCATCGTGAAAAACAAGGCCGCGCAGTGGGGCACCGTCATCGACGACGACATTGCGCGTTACATTGCCGAGAATGTCACGTCCAACGTCCGCCAGCTCGAGGGCACGATGAACAAGATTCTCGCCTACCGCGATCTCATCGGACGCGAGATGGACGCCGACGCCGCGCACCGCGCGGTCGAGGACTTTATGAAAAAGAACGCGAATCTCGCCCCCACGGCGGCGATGATCATCACCGAAACGTCACGCTACTTCGGCATCGACGAAGAGGTCATCAAGGGCCCGTCTCGAAGCCGCGAGGCCGTCAACGCCCGTCAGGCCGCGATGTACCTCGTGCGCCGCATGACGAATCTGTCGACGCCCGATATCGGCCGCGAGTTCGGCAAGCGCGACCATACGACCGTGCTCCACTCGCTCGAGCAGATCGAAAAGAAGATGAAATCCGATCCCGTCTTCAACCAGACGATCAAAGAGATCACGATTAATATCAACTCCAAGAGATAACAAAGTTTTCCACATTATCCACAGGGTTGTGCAGAGGGAAGCTGTGGAAACATTTTTTCAAAATTTTGGGTGTGGAAAGTGATAGAACTTTTCAACAACCCATGAGGGATAAATTTTCCTTGCCATTTCGGGCTAAAATTGGGTTTTCCACATTTTTGCGCCCCTACTGCTGCTATTTCTAAAAACTATCCTTTTTCTTTTCCAAAAGAGAAAAAATCATCCGTTTTACGAAAGGAACGCCGCTATGAAATTCTCCTGCGAAAAGCTGCTGCTGCAAAATGCAGTCAATACCGCCTCCCGCGCCGTCGCGGCGAAAAGCTCCATCCCTGCGCTCGAAGGACTGCTGCTGACCTGCGGCGGCGAGAGCCTGACCGTTTCGGGCTACAACATGCAGACCGGCATCCGCACGAAGTTTACGGCCGAGGTCGAGGAGTCCGGCGAGCTGGTCGTCAACGCGCGCCTGATCGGCGAGATCTTAAGAAGGCTGCCCGACGACGTCGTGACCTTCACCGCAAACGAAAAATTTTTGATCCACCTGACCTGCGGCGACGCGGATTTCGACATCATGGGCCTCTCCGCAGCCGATTTCCCCGAGCTGCCCGAGGTCGAGGAGAAGTACGCCGTCCAGATCGCCGAAAAGACGCTCAAGACCATGATCCAGCAGACGAGCTTCGCCGTTTCGACGAACGAGGCGCGCCCCGTGCACATGGGCTCGCTGTTCGAGGTATCTGCCGAGGGGCTGACCGTCGTCTCCGTCGACGGCTTCCGCCTTGCGCTTCGCAAGGAAGCGCTTGAAAAGATCGAGGGCGGCGCGTTCTCGTTCGTCGCGCCCGGCACGGCGCTCAATGAGGTCGAGCGCATCTGCGAGGAGATCGACGAGGTCGTGACCATCACGCTCGGCCAGCGCCATATTCTCTTCGAGGTCGGTGAGACCGAGCTCATCTGCCGCCGCTTAGAGGGTGAATTCCTCGATTATAAGAACGCCATCCCGCGCAGAAACCCCATCAACGTCGTCGTCGACACGAAGACGATGCTCCAGAGCCTCGAGCGCGTGAGCGTCGTCATCAGTGAAAAGCTCAAGAGCCCCGTGCGCTGCCAGTTCGGCGAGGACAAGGTGACGATGTCCGCCAAGACCGCCAACGGCGACGCAAAGGACGTCTGCCGCATCGCGGGCGACGGTCAGGGGCTTGAGATCGGCTTCAACAACCGTTATCTGATGGACGCGCTGCGCTACGCGCCCGCCGACACCGTGAGAATGGAGCTCAACACCGGCATTTCGCCGGCCATCATCGTTCCCGTCGAGGGCGAAGAGAACTTCCTCTACATGGTGCTGCCCGTGCGCCTGAAGGCAAATTGAGACAAAAAACTGAATCCATATCGTATAAAATGGTACAACGATTTCTGGTAGGAATCGCTTTGTAAAGGACTTTTTATGACTGACATTACCATCACCACGGAATTTATCAAATTGCAGGACCTCTTGAAGCTGGCGAATTTAGTCGGCACGGGCGGCGAGGCGAAGATCGTCATCCAGAACGGCGACGTTTTGGTCAACGGCGAGGTCTGCACGATGCGCGGCAAAAAGTGCCGCGCCGGTGATACGGTCGAGCTGGAGGGCCAGACCGTGCAGGTCGCGGCGGGTGCGTAATGCGCCTGACCCACCTTGCACTGACTGACCACCGCAACCTTGCCCATGCCGTGCTGGACCCCGACCCGCACCTGACTGTGCTGTGCGGCCCCAACGGGCAGGGCAAGACGAACCTGCTGGAGGCAATCTGGCTGCTGACCGGCGGCAAGAGCTTCCGCGGCTCCAAGGATGCCGAGCTGATCCGCCGCGGCTGTGACTTTTCGGTCATAGAGGGCGCGTTTGAGACACAGGACATCGAAAAAGAGATACGCCTGACGGTGGGCAGCAAGACGAGCCAGCGGCCCGGCCGCACCGGCAGGCTGAACGGCGCGGACATGGGCCGCGCTGCTGCGCTGGCGGGGAACTTTCAGGCCGTTGTGTTTGAGCCGGACCTGCTGGGGCTGGTCAAGGGCGGCCCCGAGGGACGCCGCCGGTTTCTGGATTCGGCGCTGTGTCAGGTATATCGGCCCTACCTTGTGGCGCTGCGGCGCTACATGCGGCTGACGGCCCAGAAGAACGCGCTGCTGAAAAGCTACGATATTACGCCAAACGGCGCCATACTGCTGGAAACCTACGAGGAGCAGCTGGCGGAGTATGGCGCGCTGATCATGCAGCACCGCTGCAAGTTTCTGGAACAGGCTGCCCCGATCGCGGCGCAGAATTACCGCGATATATCCCACGGCGCCGAGGTGCTGGAGGTGCGCTACCAGATGTGTACCGATGCCCCCACCGCCGAAGCGCTGGCCGCAAAGATGCACGCCATGCGCACCGCAGAGCTGCGCGCCGGGTTCTGCCTGACAGGACCGCACCGGGAGGACTTGGAAATCCTGCTGGACGGCCAGCCCGCCCGGGTGTTTGGCAGTCAGGGGCAGCAGCGCAGCTGCGTGCTGGCCCTCAAGCTGGCCGAGGCCACCGTGGTCGGTGAGCTTTTCGGCGAGCATCCGGTGCTTTTGCTGGACGATGTATTGAGCGAGCTGGACGATGAGCGCCAGACCTATCTTTTGACCCGCATGGGGGAGCATCAAACGATCGTGACCACCTGCGACACCGCGGCATTTGCACGCACCAACGGGAAAATTGTGATGGTCAAGGGCGGAACCGTAGCAGAGCCGTAGGGGCCGGACATGTCCGGCCCGCAGCAGTAGGGCGGCTGCCCGCTGACGGGCAATAACGCAGAGTGGAGGGCCGGGCATACCCGGCCCCTACAGAGAGGTGCAGGAAATGTACTTTCACGCCGGGCAGGATTTTGTACTGAACACCCGCGATGTGATCGGGGTGTTTGATCTGGATACGGCCGGGGCATCGCGGCGGACCGAGGAATATTTCCGCCATGCCGAGGCCGAGGGGGCCGTTGTGGATCTGTGCGCCCCCGGCACCCTGCCCAAAAGCTTTATGGTCACCGATTTCCCGGACGAGACCGTGTATATCAGCCAATTATCCCCCGCAGCATTGAAAAAGCGGGCGGAAAAATTAGAGTTTTAAAATTATGGCTGCCGTTTATTTTTGATTTGTAGGGAGGGGTCTTGACCCCTCCGCATACAGGCAGCCACGTAAACACGGAGGGGTCAAGACCCCTCCCTACAGAACATCCATAAAAGGGATGTATAGAGATACCCACCCACAACAGGAGGCTATCATTTCATGGCAGAAGAAATCATCACCGAAACCAACCGCGAAACGGCTACCGACCATGCCTACGGCGGTGCGCAGATTCAGGTCCTCGAGGGTCTGGAGGCTGTGCGCAAGCGCCCCGGCATGTATATCGGCTCCACCGGGCCTTCCGGTCTGCATCACCTCGTCTATGAGATCGTGGACAACGCCATTGACGAGGCACTGGCCGGCTACTGCACCCATATCGAGGTGACCATCAAGCCCGGCAATATCATTGAGGTATCGGACAACGGCCGCGGCATCCCCGTGGACATCCAGCCCAAGCTGGGCATCCCGGCTGTCACCGTTGTCTACACCGTGCTGCACGCCGGCGGCAAGTTCGGCGGCGAGGATTCCGGCTACAAGGTGGCCGGCGGTCTGCACGGCGTCGGTGCATCGGTCGTCAACGCCCTGTCGGAATGGCTGGTCGTTCGTGTCCGCCGCGACGGGGTAGAGTATGAGCAGAGCTTCAAGCGCGGCAAGCCCGATGGTGACCTGAAAAAGATCGGCGCGGCGGCTTCTACCGGAACGACAGTCACCTTCAAGCCCGACCCGGAAATGTTCCAGGAGACAACGCTCTACCACTATGAGACGCTGCTCAAGCGTCTGCGGGAGGAGGCGTTCCTGAACGCCGGTGTCCGCATCACCCTGACGGACGAGCGCGCCGATGCCGACCGCCCGCAGGAGGAGCAGAACGGCGAAGTCCGCACCGAGACGATGTGCTACGAGGGCGGCATCCGCTCCTTTGTCAGCTATCTGTGCGAGCGCCGCGACCTGACCCCCCTGCACCCGCAGGTCATGTATATGAAGGGCGAGGGACAGGGCGCTGTGGCCGAGGTAGCGCTGCAGTATTACGACAACAGCTACAATGAGCTGCTGCTCAGCTTTGCAAACAATGTCCATACCCCCGAGGGCGGCACCCACGAGGACGGCTTTAAGCTGGCCCTGACCCGTGTGCTGAACGAGTACGGCCGCGCCAAGGGCATTTTGAAGGATAAGGACGAGAATCTCTCCGGCTCCGATGCGCGCGAGGGCATTATTGCCGTGGTCAGCGTCAAGCTGCAGGAGGCCCAGTTCGAGGGCCAGACCAAGGCAAAGCTTGGCAATACCTTCATCAAGGGTCTGGTCAACAATGTGGTCTACAAGGCCCTGACCGAATTTTTTGAGGAAAACCCCGCTGTGGCGAAGGCTATCCTTGAAAAGGCTACGCAGGCGGCCCGCGCCCGCGCTGCCGCCAAAAAGGCCCGCGAGCTGGTCCGCCGCAAGAGCGCGCTGGAATCCAACCGTATGCCCGGCAAATTGGCCGACTGTCACGAAAAAGATGATCTGCGGCAGGCGTTGGATCATTTACAGGCCCGCTTGGACAAGGCTATGGACCGTGTGCTTCAGCGCCGTCAGGATCGGCTTATCCGTTTACAGGCCAGCCCATTTCTCCAGTCGCCCCTACGGGCGATTCAGGAAAAACGCTTGCAGTTGAATCTTCAGCGGCAACGTTTCATCCGTGGTATGGAGCAGCAATTACAGTTCAGTCGCCATGAGATAGGACGTTTGGCTGCTTCCCTGGAAGCGCTTAGCCCCTTTAAGGTACTTGCCAGGGGCTATTCAATGACACAAAAAGATGATGGCACCGTCGTCTCAATGATACAGCAGGTAAGTGTAGGAGATATTTTGCGGGTCCGTGTTTCGGATGGCACCATCACCTGCAATGCAACGGGAAAGGAAAAACACCAATGGCGGAAAAAAAGCTGACCTTTGAGCAGGCCATGGGCCGATTGGAGGAGATCGTTTCTCAGCTGGAGACAGGTGACCATGCATTGGATACCTCTCTTTCTCTCTATGAAGAGGGGGCCAAGCTGATGAAGCAATGCACCTCGATGCTGGACAAAGCTGAGCAAAAAGTGACTAAGTTGCGTACCGATCAAAACGGCGCATTGACGGAAGTTCCTTTTACCACGGAGGCATGATCATATGGAACTAAACGAACAACTGCGGGCCGACCAAGCCCTGATTGAAGATGCCCTGACTCAATACGCGGAACAATGGCCGTCGTATGGCGTGCTAAAGGACGCTATGTCCTACAGTCTGCTCTCAGGAGGAAAACGCATTCGTCCTGTGCTGACGCTGGCTGTGTGTCGTCTGTTCGGCGGACAGTCTGTGGATGCCCTTCCCTTTGCCTGCGGATTGGAGATGTTGCACACCTATTCTTTGATCCACGATGATTTGCCCTGTATGGATGATGATGATGTTCGGCGGGGCAAGCCTACTAACCATAAAGTATTTGGGGAAGCCAACGCCGTGTTGGCCGGAGATGGGTTGTTGACCGCTGCTTTTGCCACCGTAGCAAGTTCTTCTCTCCCTTCTGAGCGTGTACAGCGTGCGGTCCTTATCTTGGCCCAAGCCGCTGGCCCTGCCGGTATGGTCGGCGGACAGGTTCTGGATTTGGAAGGGGAGGGGAAAGCGCTAGGCGTAGAAGAGATCACAACCATCGAATTGCTCAAGACCGGTTGCATGATTGAAGCTGCTGCCAGATTGGGTGCAGTCGCTGCTGGTAGTTCTCAGACAGAAGAGGATGCTGCTGCATCCTATGCCAGAAAATTAGGGCTTGCCTTTCAGATTCGAGACGATCTATTAGATGTGTTGGGAACGGAAGCTGAATTTGGAAAACCAATTGGATCAGATTTGGCCAATCAGAAATCCACTTTTGTTGCTTGTAAGGGCTTGGACGGCTGTCAGAAATGGATTGAAGAATTGACGACAGAGGCGATTTCTAGCCTAGATTCATATTCGGACAAAGAATTTCTTTGCGGGTTAGCCCGCTTGCTAGCCGGGCGAAATAAGTAACGATTTTTCACAACCCATCAAAGGAGGAATTATTTTGAACCAATGGAAGGAATACTCCTCCTTGGCGAACATCAGCGATCAAGAGGCAGAAGAACTCTGCCAGGTACTCCGCAGGCGCATCATTCAGGTCGTCTCACAGACCGGCGGACACCTCGCTTCTAACCTTGGTGCAGTCGAACTGACAGTAGCTCTGCATCGAGTCTACGATACCAGCCGAGATCGCTTGGTGTTTGACGTAGGCCATCAATGCTATGTACATAAGATGCTGACTGGTCGAAACGGCCAAATGGAGACATTGCGAACTTTTGGTGGGATCGCTGGATTTCCTAAGCCTGCAGAGTCGATTCACGATGCCTGTATCGCCGGGCATGCGTCTACTGCCGTCTCTACAGCGCTTGGTATGGCCATTGCAAGAACTCGGCTGGGAGAAGACTATAAGGTCGTGGCGTTATTGGGGGACGGCTCTTTAACTGGTGGTCTTGCTTATGAAGGCCTGTCTATGGCAGGTCAAAGCGGAGAACCACTGGTGGTCATCTTGAATGATAATGGGATGTCCATCGACGCCAGTATGGGTGGTGTGGCTCAACACTTGGCTAAGCAGCGTTTGAAGCCACAGTACTTGCAGGCCAGAGAGATTTACCGAAAAATCATGAACGCAACCCCTCCTGGACGTGTTCTCCATCGTGTCTTTCATAGGATCAAGGATGCCATCAAGACAAGTCTATTGCCATGCAGCATGTTTGAAGATATGGGTTTTCAGTATATGGGCCCTGTTGATGGTCATGATGTCAAAACGTTGACTCGACTGCTGGACTATGCTTCCAAGGTAAATGGACCTGTTTTGTTACATGTGAAAACGATAAAAGGAAAAGGGTATCCCCCTGCCGAAAAGAATCCAGATGCTTTCCATGGCATTGGACCCTTTCATAAGGAAACAGGAGCGTTGATTACATCGAAAACAGCGGAGACATTTTCTTCCCGTTTTGGGCATGATTTGACCGAACTGGCAAAGCAAGATCAACGTATTTGTGCAATTACAGCTGCCATGACATCCGGAACCGGTTTAGCCGCGTTCTCAAAGGCTTTTCCTGACCGCTTCTTTGATGTGGGGATCGCTGAAGAACACGCTGTTACAATGGCGGCTGGCATGGCTAAACAGGGGCTTATCCCGGTTTTTGCTGTATACTCGACATTCTTTCAGAGAAGCTATGACATGCTGATGCATGATATTGCCATTGATCATATTCACGCTGTGTTCGGTATTGACCGGGCCGGATTGGTCGGGGATGACGGAGAAACACACCATGGACTGTTTGACCTGGGATTTTTACAAACCATCCCTGGTATCACGGTGTTGTGTCCAGCCAGTTTAGATGAACTTTCAGATATGCTGGAACGGGCTGTCCATCGCATGGATGGTCCAGTGGCTGTGCGCTACCCGCGCGGTGGAGAGAATTTTTATAGCGAAAATCACAGCGATGCCCCGGACTACCTACTGAAAGATGGTACTGATCTCACCATTGTCACATTCGGTACCTTGACAGGCAACTGTTTGGCAGTAGCAGACCGCTTACAGCAAGAGGAGATCTCCGTTCAGGTATTGAAACTCAATCAACTTGTTCCTCTGCCTACAGAACTAGCTCTGGATTGTTTATCAAAAACAAAGCGACTTTTAGTCGCAGAGGAATGTGTTACGCAGGGCAGTCCCGGTCAGGGGATCTTAGCCGCTGCTGCTCAAAGTGGTTTGACGCTGGAGGGTGTTGCTGTGTGTTCCTGTGGAAAAGACTTTGTACCTCACGGAACAATTCCTCAGCTTCGCTCCCTGTGTGGCTTAGATATAGACTCTCTATATAAGAAAGCAAAAGAGGTGATAGAGCATGGCAGGTAAGAAAAGACTGGATGTTCTCCTGACAGAACAGGGACTGGCGGAAAGCCGCCAAAAAGCTCAGGCGATTATTATGGCCGGTCAGGTTTTCTGGGACGGAAGACGTATGGACAAAGCAGGGGCTTCTGTTCCTGAAACTGCGCAGCTGGAAATACGCGGGCAGACACTTCGTTATGTCAGCCGAGGTGGATTGAAGCTAGAAAAGGCCATGCAGACCTTTGATCTTCCCTCTTTGGAGGGCGTTACGGCCATTGACGCTGGAGCCTCTACTGGTGGCTTTACAGATTGTATGTTGCAAAACGGTGCAGCAAAGGTATACGCTGTCGATGTGGGCTATGGGCAGCTTGCCTGGAGGCTCCGCAACGATCCAAGGGTCGTGTGTATGGAACGCACCAATGTACGGTATCTTACCCCTGAAGATATTCCTGAACCTTTGGACTTTGGTAGCGTAGATGTATCCTTTATTTCCCTTCGTCTGATCCTTCCTGCTTTGCGAGGCCTGATGAAAGACAGTGGCCAGCTGATCTGTCTCATTAAGCCTCAATTTGAAGCCGGAAAGGAGAAGGTTGGAAAGAAGGGCGTTGTACGAGATAAAAAGGTCCACTTGGAAGTATTAGAGCAATTCCTGTGTCACGCAGAAGAGTGCCATTTTTATGTAAAAGACGTAACCTTTTCACCCATTCGTGGTCCAGAAGGCAACATCGAATATTTAGGGCAGCTTACCGTGGCAGAGCAGCCGCCTTACACCGGAGATTTAGCTGCCTTAGTTGAGGAATCGCACAAAAGATTGGAGGGGAATGAACCTTGAAGATCATCCTGTGTCCCAATCCTTTTCGGGATAAAGGGTTGAAAGCAGCCTACCAGGCTCAGCGCATTTTATCTGCTGCTGGGGCCAAAACGGAATACTGCTTTCCTTTTCCTGTAGAAAAATCGAACATCGGAGACATTGATCCTAGCATCAAGATCAAAGAAATGAAAACAGAGCTTCCAGACGCAGATTTTTTGGTCTGCTTTGGTGGTGACGGTACGATCCTCCATGCTGCCAAAGATGCCAGTAGCTTTGGTGTTCCTATTGTAGGAGTCAACATGGGTAGCGTGGGTTTCATGGCAGAGCTAGAGCAGGGTGAATTATCTGATTTGACCCGGCTGGTCAGCGGAGAGTACACATTAGAGAACCGGATGCTTCTGGATGTGCGGGTGATTCGGGAAGGACGCGTTATTTTCCGTAGTACGGCCTTAAATGACGCTGTCATTACGAAGGGTGCTGTGGCACGTGTCATAGACCTGCAGGTCTATGGTGACAAAGTTCTAATCTCAAATGTTTTTGGTGATGGTGTCATTCTATCTACGCCAACTGGCTCTACGGCATATTCTCTTTCTGCCGGCGGACCAATTGTAGAACCGACCGCAGAAAATTTAATTATGACACCAATCAGTGCTCACACGCTGCAGGCCAAAGCTATGGTGCTGGATAAGAACCGTTTGATCGACATTGTGGTTCCAAAACAGAGTCGTAAAACAGCCTATCTTTCTGTCGATGGTGGAAAAGCGTTCAAACTCTTCTCTGGAGATACTGTGGAAGTCAGCCGTTCCAGGCGCTACTTATGCTTGGTAAAGCTGTCTGACAAGAGTTTTTACGAAATGATCAACCAGAAATTGGAGAGGAGGAGCCGTGCATGAAGGCTAGACGACAGGCTGAAATCTTATCCATTATTCAAGAGTATGACATCGAGACTCAGGATCAGTTGTTAGAAAAATTGCGGGATCGAGGGATGAAGTCAACACAAGCTACCATCTCCCGTGATATTAAAGAACTGCATCTTGTCAAAGAACTGACAGGACACAGTACGTATAAATACGCTGTTAGTGAGCGAAAAACCTCCCTAAACGTGGCGGGGCGTTTGAATACGATCTTTCGGGAAAGTGTTACTTCGTTTGACAGCGCTCAGAACCTTGTAGTCCTAAAAACCATGCCTGGTTTAGCCTCTGCAGCTTGTTCTGCGTTAGATGGGATGCATCTGCCCAACATGGTTGGTACACTGGCCGGAGATGACACAGCTCTGCTTATCATGCGAACCACGCAAGAGGCAGAAGATCTTTGCTTAGACATCATCAAGATGTTAGAAAAGAATCCGTGATCACTGCGAAAGGAGCGACAGATCATGCTTTCTCTCCTTCACATTGAGAATATTGCTCTGATTGACCAAGCGGATATCTCCTTTGGATCTGGATTTAATGTATTGACTGGTGAGACAGGTGCTGGTAAATCAATTATCATTGATGCCATTAGTGCCGTATTGGGGGAGCGCACCAGCCGAGACTTAATCCGAACAGGGGAGAAGTCTGCTCTGGTCACAGCGCTTTTTCGAGATCTACCTTCTCTACCCTGGTTTCAAGAAACTGGAATTGGTCCGGATGAGAATGGAGAACTTCTCATTTCACGCCGTATCCAGGGTGACGGAAAAAATATCTGCCGGGTGGGCGGTGTTCCCTGCACGGTCGTGCAACTTAGAACCTTGGGGAGTCAGCTCATTGATATTCATGGACAGCACGACGGGCAACAATTACTGGACGAGAGCTGTCATCTAGCTTATTTGGATAGCTTTGGTGAATTGGAACCGGCACTATCTGCCTATCGGGAAGAGTATACTAAGTTAGATGCTCTGCGCAAACAAATTGCCAGTCTGCAAATGGATGAGACAGAAAAGGCTCGACGTTTGGATATTTTACAGTTCCAGATCGATGAGCTGGAAAGTGCTCATCTCCGTCTTGGGGAAGAAGAAGAGCTGGACGAACGAAAAGCTATGTTACGCAGTGCAGATCAGCTGGTGGCAGCTGTAGAAGGTGCGTATCATGCTCTCTTCGGAACAGATAGTCAAGATGGAGCAGCAAGTTTACTGGCCGAAGCGGAAGGAAATCTAAGCCGAGTCTCTAATCTGTCTGCAGACCTTTCTCAGCTGTTGGAAAATCTGGCTGCTTTGCGTTATGGCACAGAAGATGCT
>OLOV01002702.1_pt1 | contig 11728 bp, 10 predicted proteins | sample 1672931 | NCBI WGS metagenome assembly OLOV01 (sample SAMEA3136738, study PRJEB25190) | human gut metagenome | biome: human gut; feature: human-associated habitat; material: faeces | place: Austria | collected 2013
GTATCGTACCTCGGGTGTAGGGCGGTCAGTCCCCTGACCGCCGCGGCGTGTTGCCGTCACCGACAGTGTAAAACTCAATCGTTCTCATCAAACTCGACCAGCAGCGGCTTCAGCTCCTCGGGCGGCAGCTTGTAATGCACGCCCTCAATGATGTGGTCCAGATCCTGCACCTCGCAGCGAGCCAGCCAGACATAACACATCATGACCAGCGTTGGGTCGGTCGAGAAGCGGAGCCACTTTTTGCACCAGTCGCAGCGGTAGTGGAAGAAGCCCTCCTTCAGCACGCTGTATTCGTGGTGGCCCAGCAGCGGGCCGTACTTCGTCTTGGCGAACCGCGCCTTGAACTCCGCAAGATCCCGGGCTGCCAGAAGATACTCCCACTCGGCGGCGGTCAGGGCCGTGCAGTCGCGGCGCGCTGCGCTGCGCACGGCGGAATCCGGCGCGCCGATGCGGATCAGCCGCGCGGCGTTCGAGACGGCGGAGGTGTCGCACTCCAGCTCCACAAGGTCGCGCAGCGTAGGCGCAGCGCTTGTGCCCTTCCCCATCGGTGCCAGCGCCACCAGCGCCTTGTGGCGGCGATCCTGCAAAAGCGGCTCGGCCTGAGCGGTCAGGCCGCGGTCAGGCTTGGCGGTTTTCAGCGGTGCCAGAACCTTTTCCCACGGCGTGCCGGCCACAGCAGCCAAAATGCCGTCGAGGCTCGTTGCCTTTGCCAAGGCGTACAGGTCGATGCAGCAGCGCTGCTGCATGAACTCGGGCAGCCGGAACAGGTAGTCGCCCGGGCGGCCCGCATCCAGGCAGCGCATCGCGGCGGTCAGCTCGTCCACCTCACAGCAGAGGGTAAAGTATTCATACACCTTGCTGCCTGCGCTGCGGTCATACCGGCAAAGGCTGTCATACCGGGTGTACAGGCTCTGCCGCAGCAGGCTTTCCAGCTGGGCGCGGCGGGCGTACTGGGGGTTGACATCGGCCAGCGCCGCGCTGTAGAGCGGCTGCTCCTTGAGGGCGGCGGCCAGCTCAGACATTGTGCGGCAGCCCATCAGGCGGCGGTAATCCTCTGCCCGCAGGCGGCGGCCGTACAGTGCCCGCGCCTTGGCCAGCACCGCATTGCCGGAGGCATTGCTTGCCTTCGTCATTGTGCGGCCTCCCCGCTCAGGGTGCGCTGTACAAGCGCTGCGCACCATTCAGCTTCATGGCTCCGGGCGGCGGCGGTCATGGCCTCGGCGGCCTGCTGGCACTGCTGCTCCAGCGCAGCAAGGGCGTCGGCGTTGCCTTGCTCGGCAGCCTTGGCAGCGGCCTCACAGGCTGCCTTTTCGCGGGCGTCACACTCCGCAATGATCTTCTGCTTCTGCTCGTCCAGCGCGGCCAGCCGGGCCGTGCGTTCCAGCTTGGCCTTTTCACTGACCTTTCGCTGGGCGGCGTCCATCTCCAAAATAGCCTGCATCAGGTCGTTCACATCTTTCATGCAATGCACCTCACTCTTTGAGAGCTTTACCTGAGAATTGCAGCCACCCATAAACCGTAGGGTTGCTGCGGGCGTAGGGCGGTCAGTCCCCTGACCGCCGCCGGATGCAGCCTGTTTATTTATATAAATAGGTACACCCAACTTTCAGGTTCAGCCGTAATTATAGCACTATGACCAAATATAGCAAGTCGTTTTTGTACAGTTTTATTTGTACAAAAATGGGTTTGTGTTTTTTCTGTCGATGTTTTGCGAGATCGATCTCACTGCTTTTTCATGGCGGCCAGCCCTTTGCCGAACACGAACCGCACCAGCGGGCCCGCGCCGCAAAGCTGCCACAGGAAGGCTGCAGGATAGTTCAGCGCCGTGGTCTGCACCCAGATGGCAAAAAAGTTCGCGTTGTGGCTGTCCTTGAAGAGCAGCGTGGCGAAAAAGCTCATCAGCGGGCACATCATCCACGCGGACAGGCAGGAGATGGCGGCAATCAGGAACACCTGCTTGTCCTTGCCGGGGGTGAACCAACCCATAGCGATGCGCATGGCCGCGGGGCCGACCAGAAAGGTATCCAGCAGGAAGCCGATGACGCCCATGATGGGCAGCTCGCTGAGGGCAGCGGCGAAGATGAAATTCTGCATCCCGCCCACATCCAGTGCGATATTGTAGCAGACCATTCCGTAGACCATGACGCAGACCATCATGACGGTGTAGACGATTTCCTGTTTCTTTGTTTTCGGCATTGCAATTACTCCTCATATGTATGTTATTTTCTCCAAAACAAAAACAGCCGCAGGGTGTCGCTCAACTCGTTGCGACGCCCTGCGGCTGTTGTCTCACTGCGTTGGAAAGTGGAGTCAGTATACCGCAAATTTTCCGCTTATGTAATACCTCTGCACAAATTTCTGCACTTTGTATAAAATATCTCTCCGTTTTGCCGCGTCATTTTGGTACAAAACGCCGCATGTGTCGCCGTAAACTTTACAGCGGCGGCGCGGCGCGCTATAATGGGCAATGATTGCAGGGGCGGCCGTTGGCCGCCCCTGCACGCGCAATCATATAGAGGGGTCGGAAAATCATGTCACATTCACTATTGCATCACCGCGGCCAGATGTCCGAGGCATTCCGCACGGTCATGTTTTTGTCCGCATCGGGCGGACTGCAGGATGCCTACACCTACATTGGGCGCGGCAAGGTGTTTGCCAACGCCCAGACCGGCAACATCGTCCTGATGAGCCAAAGCCTGTTCGAGGGCGATTTTTCGCGGTTCGCCCACTATTTTATCCCCGTGCTGTCCTTTGCGCTGGGTGTGGCGGCGGCAGAGTGCATTCGCCTGCGCTGGCGCGAGGCCAGGCGCGTCCACTGGCGGCAGCTGGTGCTGCTGGCGGAGATCGTACTGCTGTTCGTGGTCGGGTTCTTCCCTGCCGCGTGGGACATGGGTGCCAACGCATTGGTATCCTTTGCCTGCGCTATGCAGGTACAGGCCTTCCGCAAGGTGCACGGCTATCCGTTTGCCAGTACCATGTGCATCGGCAATCTGCGCAGCGGCATGGATTCTCTGGTGGCGTTCGGCCATACGCGGGATAAAAGCCTGCTGTACAAGGCACTGCACTATTTCGGCGTCATCCTTGTCTTTGCGCTGGGTGCCGGCGTGGGTACCCAGTGCGTAGCTGTGCTGGGTGCCAAGACGATCTGGCTGTCCTGCGCCCTGCTTGCGGTAAGCCTCTGCTTTATGTTCATCAAGGAGGATCTTGAGGGCTGAGAGCAAAAAATCCCCCCGCAGACCATGGCGGCCTGCGGGGGGATTTTTATGCCTGCTTGCGGGCGTGTTTGTTTTTCAAGTCATTATAGATACCGTGCAGCCGCTCGCCAAGGAAGGTCAGCCCTGCCAGTGTCGGCGCACTGAGCGCCAGCAGCACGATGAGTACCAGCACACCGCCCAGATTCAGGCGGACCAGCGGCAGCCACGGTGCCAGCAAAAGCGCCCCGCCAATGCCCGCCGCCGCCATGCTGCCCCAGATAGCCCAGTGCAGCGGCGTGAACGGGATACAAACGCCCCACAAAATCTGCAGACCGACACAGAGGATGGCCAGCGTGCAGATCGTGCCTACCATCTCGGATGGGATGCCGAACGCAAAGCCGAAGCCCTGTGCACAGAACACCAGCAGAAAATCCGTAAGCCCGCCGGGCATGGCGGCCCGCATGACATTGCGCATAAATTTGCCGCGCACCATCTCATGGTTCGGCTCAAGCGCCAGAAAGAATGCCGGTGCGCCGATGGTGGCAAAGGTGACGAGGGACAACTGCAGCGGTTGGAACGGATAGGCCAGCGGCAATCCCAGCGCCACGATGCTGAGCAGGAACGAGAAGATGTTCTTGACCAAAAACAGCGAGGCCGAGCGCTGGATGTTGTTGATGACACGCCGCCCCTCGGCCACCACGCTGGGCAGGGCCGCAAAGTCGGAGTCGAGCAGCACCAGCTGCGCGACCTGACTGGCCGCCTGCGCACCCGATGCCATGGCAATGCCGCAGTCGGCATCTTTTAACGCCAAAACGTCATTTACGCCATCTCCGGTCATGGCGACGGTGTGGCCGCGCTTTTGCAGCGCGTGGACAAGCTGACGCTTCTGCTCCGGCGTCACACGGCCAAACACCGTGCATTTTTCGGCGGCCTCGGCCAGCGCCTGCTCACTGCGCAGGGTGGCGGCGTCCACCCAATGCTCGGCCCCCGCAATGCCCGCGTCTGCAGCCACATGGCTGACAGCCTGCGGGTCATCGCCCGAGATGACCTTGACATCGACCCCCTGTCTGGCAAAAAAACGGAAGGTCTTGGGGGCATTTTCCCGGATGCGGTTCTGCAGCGGCAGCAGCGCCAAAAATTCCAGCTGCGCTGCGTCCAGAGCCGCAGGTGGGTCAGGCAGGGCTGCGTTGTATTTTGCCATCAGCAGCACACGGCGGCCCTGTGCCAGCAGCGGGGAAAGCGCGCCCGTCAGCTCCCCGGCGCGGGGCCCCGCCAAAATATCCGGTGCGCCCACCACATAACAGCCCTGCGCGCCGAAATCCTTGGCGCTGTATTTGTACGCCGTGTTAAAGGGCACCGTGCGCACCGCAAACCAGCCGGCGCTCCCCTGCCCAAAGCGGTCGGTCAGGGCGCGGCCGGTGTCGTTGTCGGGCTGCTCCCCCGCGTAGAAGGCGTGCAGGATCTCGTCCAGCGGCGCATTTTCTGCCAGCGGCAGCGGGTCATCTGCCTGCATGGCGCTCTCGGTGATTGTGCCGGTCTTGTCCACGCAGAGGGTATCCACCCGGGCAAGCGTTTCAATGCAGTTCATATCCCGCGTCAACACCCTGCGTTTGGCAAGGCGCATCATGCTCACGGCTAGCGCCACACTCGTCAGCAGGTAAAGCCCCTCGGGGATCATGCCGATGAGCGCCGCCACCGTGGCATTGACAGTCTCCTTCATCGTCAGCTCCAGCACCCAGTGCTGCTTCCAGATCAGCACCGCGCCGATCGGGATAAGCGCTATGCCGATAAATTTAATCAGCCTGTCAAGGCTGCGCATCATCTCGCCCCGGGCGACACGGTGGCCGTTGGCCTGCGCCTCGGCTGTCAGCTTGCTGGCGTAGCTGTCCGCGCCGACATGGGTCAGCCGCGCCGTGCAGCGCCCCGCCATGAGAAAGCTGCCTGACCGCAGTTCACCGCCCGCCTCCTTCGGCACAGCCCGGGCCTCGCCGGTGATGAGGGACTCGTTGGCCTGCGCGCTGCCGTCCAGCACAACGGCGTCTGCCACGATCTGGTCCCCCGCGCCGAACTCCACCACATCGTCCCGGACCAGATCATCGGAGAGCACCTCGCACCATTGGCCATCGCGCAGGCAGCGCACCTTACGGGCCGATACAAGGGTCAGCTCATCAATGGTCTTTTTGGCGCGCAGCTGCTGCACGATGCCGATGAGGGTGTTCCAGAACACGATGCCGAGAAAGCCCATGTTCAGCCACGAGCGCACGAGCGCCAGCATGACGGCCAGCACGAGAAACACAAGGTTGAAATAGGTACAGATATTGTCCCGCACGATCTCACCGGTGGTCTTGGTCTGGGAGCGGGGCGGCTGATTCGTCTGGCCCGCTGCGCGGCGCGTTTCGACCTCGGCAGCGGTCAGCCCGTGATACGATGGCATGTAGGAGGCTCCTTTCGGGTGGAATTTGGTGGGTTGTAGGGGCCGCACATGTGCGGCCCGCGGCTTTCCCGTGATTGCGCGTTTGCCGTTCGGCTGCGGGCCGGGCATGCCCGGCCCCTACAGCATAAACGATCCACATCGCTTTATTATGGCAAGTATACCCATCAAGTATGAACAAAACAAGTGCCCGGCTGCATTTTGGTGCAGTCGGGCAGTTTTGTTCATATTGGTCAGTAGGGCAGCGCCGGCTTAGTCCTCCAGCGGTGCAAAGGCTGCCGTGGGGTCGGCCTCGACAGCCTCGAGATTTTCGGTCAGCTGTGCAAGCACTTTATAGAATATGGCCAGCTCGCCGGGGTCTATCCCCTCATCGGCGCGACGCGATACATCGGCCACCACGGCCCTTACCCGCACGGCACGGTCGCGGCCCGCCTCGGTCAGTCGGTAGATCGCGTTATACTTGCCGGGTGCGCCGCACTTCTGGACCAGACCGCTGCGGACCAGATCGGCCAGCACGCGGGAGATCATTGCCGGGTCAAGGTCGCACCGCTCGGTCAGCTCCGAGAAGCGATACCCGTCGGGGGCAGCGTCAAGCTGGCAAAGCACCAGCGTGTGCCCGGCCTTCAGCTCAATGCGGTTCATGCCGTCCGTCTTGATGCGCTGGATGACCTTCTGCAGGCGGGACAGCGAGACGGACAGGCGGATAAAACGATCATTCATATCAGACATCCTGCAGCTCGCCGCGGGAGCTTGCCTTCAGGTAGGCATAGATAAAGCCGTCCAGATCACCGTCCATGACAGCCTGCACATTGCCGCTTTCGTAGTTGGTGCGGTGATCCTTGACCAGCGTGTAGGGCATAAAGACATAGCTGCGGATCTGGTGGCCCCAGGCGATCTCATTCTGGACGCCCTTGATGTCATCGATCTTATCCTTGTGCTGCTGCAAAGCGATCTGGTACAGCTTGGCCTTCATCATCTCCATAGCGTACTCGCGGTTCTGCAGCTGGCTGCGCTGGGTCTGGCAGGTCGTCACAATGCCGGTGGGCTTGTGGATCAGGCGGACGGCGGAGGACGTCTTGTTGATGTGCTGGCCGCCCGCGCCGGAGGAACGGTAGACCTGCATCTCGATATCGGCGGGGTTGATTTCGATGTTGATGTTGTTGTCCAGCTCAGGCATAACTTCGAGGCTGGAGAAGCTGGTCTGGCGGCGGGCGTTGGCGTCAAACGGGCTGATGCGCACCAGACGGTGGACACCGTGCTCGCTCTTGAGCATGCCGTAGGCGTTGGGGCCCTTGACCATCATCGAGGCAGACTTGATACCGGCCTCATCGCCGTCCAGCACATCCAGCACCTCAACGCTGTAGCCGTGGGCCTCGGCCCAGCGGGTATACATGCGGTAGAGCATCTCGGCCCAGTCCTGCGCCTCGGTGCCGCCGGTGCCGGCGTGGAAGGTCAGGATGGCGTTGTTGTGGTCGTACTCACCGTTGAGCATCGTCATAAGCTGCAGCTCATCAATGGCCTTCTCCACACCGTTGACAGCCTCCTCGCCCTCAGCGGCGAGGGCGGGGTCGTTCTCCTCCTCGATCATCTCCAGCAGGGTCTCGGCCTCCTCATACTGGGTGGAGAGCTTGCCGAAGCGCTCCAGCTTATTTTTGACCTCACCCATCTCACTGATGATCTTCTGGCTGCGCTCTTGATCATCGTAAAAGCCGGGCATCGTCATCTGGTGCTCCAGCTCAGCCAGACGCTTCTCGCTGGCTTCGATGGAAAGGGCGTCCCGCAGGTCGTCCACGGCAGTCTTCATGCCGCCGAGTTTTGCTTTCAGTTCGTCAATGGTAATCATATAGAGTATCCCTCATCCCATAAGTTCGCATAAAATTACATAATACCATTATAAGCGAATTGCGCAGCGTTGTAAAGAGGGCGGAACGCATAAAATATTCGCAGGGGGAGGGATTTATCCCTCCCGGGTATGCAGTGGCAGCGGCAGCGCTCCTCGGGCGGCATGTATGCCGCCCCTACAGCACAAATAAATCCATCTATCTTGTAAAGTTTTTATGTTTTCTTTGCATTTATCCATTTGATGCGGTATAATGTCTTTATGTTACTGAAAGAAGAACGAGGACACACCACATGACACGTTACACCGGAAATCACTGCCCTGTCTGCGAACAGGCATTTACCGACGAGGACGATATCGTCGTTTGCCCTGACTGCGGCACACCCTACCACCGGGCCTGCTGGCAGAAGGTCGGGGCCTGTATGCACCGCTCCGAGCATGCCGCCGGGTTTGAGTGGCAGCCCGAAATCGGCCCCGAGGCCGTAAAGGCCGCGCATGAGGCCACCTGCCCCAACTGCGGCACCCGCAACACGCCGGGCGCGGCCCGCTGCAGCCATTGCGGCTGTCCCCTGCCCCGCAGCGAGGCCGACAGTGCCGATGCCGCCAAGCCCGAGGAGCAGGTCCCCATCTACGCCCGCGACCCGTCTGCGGTGAACAACCGCAGCGCTGCCCCCGACCCGCACATCGAGACCTACAGCGCTGACCGGGAGGGCGGTATCTACCGCCGGGAGATCGGCCCCGAGGATACGATCGATGGCATCAAGGCTAAGGATTGGGCCGCCTATGTAGGCCGCAGCCCGATGTATTACCTGATGCAGTTTTTCCGCATGAGCATCACGAACCGCAAGGCCGCCGTCTGCCTGTCGGCGTTCCTTTTCGGCCCGGCGTACCTGTTCTACCGCAAAATGTGGAAGGAGGGTCTGCTGACTGCCATTCTGACCATTGTGCTGAGCATCCCTACCTTTATAGAGATCATCTCGGTCTTTAACCCCTCGCTCCTCGGCGCGATGCCGCTGGGCTGGCTGCCGGTCGCCGTCAATGTCTGCGCCGTGGCATCTTGGGCGCTGAACATCATTCTGGGGCTGTTTGCGGTCTCCTGGTACCGCAGGGAGGCCAAGAAAAATATCGACCGCATCTACGCCGACTACCCTGACGGCGAGGCCCGCACCGATGCCCTGCTGCAGAAGGGCGGTACAAATCTGCTGGCGGCGCTGCTTTACTTCGGCATCATGCTGCTGCTTGCCTCGCTGGTCATCAATCTGGCTGGGCCCGGCTTTGTACAGTACGCCATGTCGATAAGCGGCTATTAAAAGCTTTGCTATATCGTGTCTGGCAGGGGCGGATGCAGGCATCGACCCCCACATAAACACAGCATCACCAAAGAAGAAGAACGCGCAATACACCAATGGTGTTAAAATAGGAGGAAAATCATGAAAACTGCTCTGGTTATTATGGCTGCAGGCATTGGCTCCCGCTTCGGCGGCGGCATCAAACAGCTGGCGGCTGTGGGTCCCAACGGCGAGATCATCATGGACTATTCCATTCATGACGCGATCGAGGCCGGCTTTGACAAGATCGTCTTTATCATCCGCCACGACATCGAGGATGCCTTCAAGGAGGCCATCGGCGACCGCATTGAGAAGATCTGCGCCGAACTGGGCGTTGAGATCGACTACGCCTTTCAGGCGCTGGAGAATGTTCCCGCAGGGTATTCCGTGCCGGAGGGACGCTCCAAGCCTTGGGGCACCGGTCAGGCCGTGCTGGCCTGCAAGGGCATCATCAAGGAGCCGTTCGCCGTCATCAATGCCGATGACTACTACGGCAAGGAGGCCTTTGTCCGGCTGCATGACTTTTTGCAGGGCTACACGCCCGACAAGGCCGGTGATCTGGCCATGGCCGGCTTTGTGCTGAAGAACACCCTGAGCGACAACGGCGCCGTGACCCGCGGCATCTGCCAGATGAACGAGGCCCATTACCTGACCGGCGTGCTGGAGACCAGCGGCATTGAAAAGACCGCCGACGGCGCAGCCGCAGGCGGCAAGAACATCGACGTCGAGAGCCTTGTCTCGATGAATATGTGGGCACTGACCCCCGAGTTTGTCGATCTGCTCGATGCCGGCTTTGTAGAGTTCTTTGAGAAGGCCGCGCCTGCCAACCCGCTCAAGGCCGAGTATCTGCTGCCTATCTACATTGATGAGCTGCTGCACGCGGACAAGGTCAGCGTCAAGGTGCTGCCCACCCACGACAAGTGGTTCGGCGTGACCTACGCCGAGGACAAGCAGACCGTCATCGACAGCTTTGCCAAGCTGGTCGCAGACGGCGTGTACAGGAAAGACCTGTTCAGCGATCTGAAGAAGTAAACAGCACACCGCGCTTTTCCCCCGCCGTATGACGGGGGATTTTTTATAAGGCAGCGTCATCGTAAAGCGGCGGTGTACAATCGGCGGCGTTTGGTTGAAAATTGCAAAACCCTGACACACAATGCTATGGAAAGCGGAGGCAAAAGGCGGTATGGTTAATACAACAGAATACACAACACACCGCTACAGGAGGGCAATCATGGCAAAGAATGAAGTTGATCTTACGACCCTGACCCCGGAGCAGCGTGACGCACGCCTTGCCCTGGATGTGGAGCGCCTGCTGCGCTTCGGCCGCAAGCATAAGCTTATCAAGGATCTCGATGTTCTGGTGGCACGCAACACGCTGCTGGATCTGCTGGCACTGGCTGCCCCCAGCGAGGCCAAGCCCCCGAAGGAGGACCCCGAGACGCCCGCCGCCCTGCTGGATGAAATGGTGGAGCTGGCCGCCCGGAAGGAGCTGTTCGACGGCGCGGTCAACCAGTACCGCATCAACTTTGAGACCCGCCTGATGGGTGCCCTGATGCCCCGCGAGAGCGAGGTCTGCAAAAAGTTCAAGAAACTCTACCAGAAGCAGGGTGCCAAGGCTGCGACCGACTGGTTCTATCAGCTCTGCGTGGATACCAACTACATCCGCACCGCGCAGATTGCCAAGAACATCCAGTGGAACACCGCCACCCCCTACGGTGAGCTGGAGATCACGATCAACCTGACCAAGCCCGAGAAGGACCCCAAGACCATCGCACTGGAGCGTCTGCAGCCCAAGGCCGGCTACCCCGCCTGCATGCTCTGCAAGGAGAACATCGGCTACGCGGGCCGCATCAACTTCCCCGCGCGCCAGACCCACCGCATCGTACCCATCACGCTCGCAGGGGAGCAGTTCTACCTACAGTACAGCCCCTACGCCTACTTCCATGAGCATTGCATCATGCTGCATGATCAGCACAAGCCCATGGAGATGAACAAGCAGACGCTGGCCGAGATTTTTGACTTTGTGGCACAGTTCCCCCACTACACCTGCGGCTCCAACGCCGATCTGCCGATCGTGGGCGGCAGCATCCTGAGCCACAGCCATTTTCAGGGCGGGCGGTATGTCTTCCCGATGCAGAAGGCTGACATTGCCGTGCCTATGACGGATATCCGCTATCCCGGTGTCAAGGCGGGCATCCTGAACTGGCCTGTTTCCGCCGTGCGTCTGGTTGGCCGCAGCAGCCAGCAGATGCAGATCGTGGCCAACAACATCCTGAGCGCTTGGCGCGCCTACAGCGATGAGAGTGTCGGCATTCTGGCAGAAACGGACGGCACACCGCACAATACCGTGACGCCGATCCTGCACTACGATGAGACCGACGGGTTCATCCTTGACCTTGCGCTGCGCAACAACCGCACCAGCGAGGAGTTCCCGGACGGTATCTTCCACCCGCATAAGGAATACCACAACATCAAAAAGGAAAACATCGGCCTGATCGAGGTCATGGGTCTGGCCATCCTGCCCGCCCGCCTGAAGGATCAGGGCGCGCAGATCGCAGAGATTTTGGCGGGCCAGCGCCCGAACACCAGCCGTATCGAGGGCGATGTACTGGCTGTCCATGCCGACTGGATTGATGCGCTGATTGCCAAGTACGGCACCGGCATGAAGCCCGAGGCCGCCAACAAGGCCGTCAAGGCCGAGATTGGCACGGTGTTCAGCCATGTGCTGGAGAACGCCGGTGTCTTTAAGCAGGACGCTCAGGGTCAGGCCGCGTTTGTGCGGTTTATGCAGAGCGTAGGGTTTAAGAAAGTGTAAAATCGCATAAGAAACAGGGACATCGACCCGGAAGGGCTGGTGTCCCTGTTTTCGTTGCCTTGTAGGGGCCGGGCATGCCCGGCCCGCGGCCTTCCGGCAGGCAGTCGCCTGCCGTACACG
>OLOV01002703.1_pt1 | contig 11724 bp, 9 predicted proteins | sample 1672931 | NCBI WGS metagenome assembly OLOV01 (sample SAMEA3136738, study PRJEB25190) | human gut metagenome | biome: human gut; feature: human-associated habitat; material: faeces | place: Austria | collected 2013
CACATCGTTCACATCGATGGGGTCACAGGTTCGAGTCCTGTTGCGACCACCACAAAACCTCGAAGGCATAAGGCTTTCGAGGTTTTTTTGTCTCTTGGACAAGTGCCCTCCTCCCCGTGGGAGGGCCTGACCGGCATACTATTAGCTTCTATCAATTACGCTCATTCACGAACATTCAAAATTTCGAGTGTGCAGTTTCATTTTCGATGTTAACAGGTTGGTCGCCCATTTCGTTCACGCGAGTCGATGTGAACGGTAGCCCGGCATCGATGTGAACGGCTTGCTGGTTTCGATGTGAACGGGTACCCTGCTCGATGTGAACGGTTTGCCGGACAGACACACTTCCTATAAGCTTACGGCACAAAAAAAGCAGGGCCAACGCCCTGCAACAAAAATATCCCCGATCAGGATTACTCCTGACCGAGGAACTGTTTCAGTGAAATCTTAAATTTGATGTGCAGCTTGTATCCGGTTCGGACATCCACTCGCTCGATCAGCCGGGAAACGATCAGGTGCTTGGTGCCGATGTCCGCTTTGTCAAAGCACTCTGCCCAGGAAAGCAGCTCATCCACCTGCGCTTTGGTGGCTTTGGCGTTTTCCTGCTCCGCCTTCATCCGGGCCTGCGCTTCTTCCATTGCCTTCTGAGAGGCTTCCAGTTTGGCCCGGTGCTTCAGGAGCATTTGATTGACGATACTCAGATCCAGCTGGCTTTCTCCGGTCAGTGCCTTGACGGCTTCCTCCTCCAAGGCGGTGACCTGCTTTTGAGCATTTTCAAAATCCTTCTGCGCCTGCTTGTAGGCCACCTTGTAGGTTTCCTCATTCCGGGCGCTGGCAAGCTCCACAAGTCGCTCCTTGGGAACCGCCTCCAGCTTGGAAAGGAACAGCCTGACCTGATTTTCAACCGCCTCATTCAGCACGGTCGCCTTGTAGAGGCTCTGTCCTTCACATGTTCTCGATGAGGAGATTTTCCGGTAACAGCGGTAGGTTTCATAGTCGTAGATGCCAGTGCCGCCGTTAGCCAGTTTTCTTTCCTCGTGATGATGGTTGTAGCAGAGCCTGCATCCGCAGTGTCCGCAGTAGATGACGCCCGTCAGCAGGCTCCGGGTGTCCGTCCGGAAGACCACCGGCTCGCCGTCGTAGTTCTTGGTCGATCTGCCTTTGACCGTCTGCTGGCACCGCATGAACAGGTCTTCGTCGATGATCTTCAAATGGTCAAACGGCTCAGACTGGACTCCCTGCATATGGTAAATGCCGATGTAGATCGGGTTGTCAATGATCGCCCGGATGCTTGTCCCGCGCCAGAGGCTCGTTCCGCGTTTGGTCTTGATCCCTTTTTCATTCAGGTACTGCGCGACCCGGTTTGTGCCGTACCCGTGATTGGTCAGCAGGTCGAAGATCTCTTTGACGATGGTTGCTTCATCCTCGTCAACGACCAGATCCCGCACCTGCTGATTCTTTTTGTTTGTGCGGCCCTGATGTTCCAACTTGTAGCCGTAAGGTAGATGTCCTCCCCGGTACTGACCCTCCTGCACCATTTGGGAATGCTTGGTTTTCACACGGATGGAAGTCTTTTCGCTTTCACCCGATGCCTGCCAGAAACGGATGTAGTTCAGGAGCTTGTCGACGTGGTTATCGAAGCGCTGTTCACCTTCACGGGCGCTCCAGACCTCTATGCCCTGCTGAACAAACCACTGCACCACAAAGGGTGTTTCATCATCCCGCCTGCCAATACGGTCGAACATGAAAACCAGTAGCACATCGAACTTGTGCATGATGGCCCTCTTCTTAATCTCCACAATGGCATCGCGGTCATTGGTGCTGACCTTGTAACCCGAGATGCCTTTTTCGGAAATCTCATCAACGATCTCCCAGTCCGGGTGGGACGCCGCATATTCGCGGCAAGCCAGCTTCTGCATGGGGATGTCATCATGATCCACCTGGCCGACGGTCGAAACACGGTAGAGGCATATGACTCGCTTCATCTTTTTTCACCTCCCGTAGTTTGCATGTGTAAGCAGATCCAGCACGTCAGCGACGGCCCCGAGATCTGGTTCATCCGCGTAGGAAACCGTCACCTCACAGATGGGCTGGCCGTCCGAAAGCTCAGTGTTTTCAAGGGCTCTCGGCTGCTTAGCAGTAGTACTATTAACTCTACTGTCGGCACGAATCAAGTCAACTTTTTGAGACGAAACCGATATATTTTCGGGTTGTGTGTCAGTGGTGGAACGGTTCCCGGCAAGGTCGTTTCTCCGGCAGAATGCCTTGACCGTGTTGAGGGATATATCCAGTTCCTTAGCGATGTACGCATAGCCGAGATTCTGTTTCCGCATCTCGGTTATCCGCCTTTTCTGTTCCTGGGTCATCGCGCTGCTCCAATCTGAAGGATGAGTATCGTTGTCTCCTTCAGTGCCTTACGGACAGTCGGAGCGGCACTTTTCCGGTTTTTCCAATAAAAAAGTTGGGGCTCTGCCCGAAGGCAAAACCCCATGATCATTTATTCGGTTGCGATCTCGCTGAACTCCCCGGAAACCCATCCGACCTGACTCCCGATCTTCACTGCCTGCCAACCGTTGAAGGCGCTGGCCACATACTCCAGTGTTGTGCCCGGCGCGACAGCGGTGATCCGGCTGTAGCTGGTACCGTTGCCCGTGCGAATATTGACCTTCCCGCCGGAGGACTTGATCAGCACCCGGATGGTGGTCTGCCCAGCAACGGGCTGTTCCTGCTCCGGCTCAGGCTGCGTTTCCGTCATGGCCTGCTGTCCGGCATCGTCCTCCGCCACAGCGGCCATCAAGGCGGCATGGGTCTGGTCGCCGTACTTGCCGTCCTGCTTGATCCCGGCCTTCTTCTGGAATGCCTTCACGGCGGCTTCCGTTTTGCTTCCGAACTGACCGTCCACCTCAAGAGCGGCACCCAGCTGGTTCAGCAGTTCCTGAAGGGCTTTGACATCCGCGCCGGAAGAGCCGTTCTTCAGCAGTCGGCTTCCCAGCATGTACACAGTGACCGCCTCCACAGCGATCTGTGCGCCGCTGGTGTCGCCGTAGTCGATAAAGGGCAGCTTGTACCAGTGTGTCCAGGGGCGCTTTTTCACCTGCGTTTTCACGCAGCCCCAGCTGAAGCCCTGCCACTCCACAGCATAGCCGTTGCCAATGTAGTACCCGGCATGACCGTCCTTGTACAGCGCCAGACCAGGGATCTCCGGCAGGGTGTCGATGGTGCCCCAGTCAGCGCCTTTCTTTTTTGCCCAGGAGAACATGCTGTTCGCACCCTTGTCCGGGCATCCGTTGGAGCCATATTTGCTGGTGATGCTCTTGTCCGTCCCGATGGCTTCCAGCACACCCTGACCGCCGTTTGTCCAGGCATAGCCCTTGCAGCCGCCGATGCAGTCGGATACGACAGCCTTGTTGGCGATGTCCTGCTTGTAACGGGACATACGGCTGGAAGCATAAGAGGACGGATACTGGTTGCTCTTCCTGGACAGCAGGCTGTTGGTTGCCTTATAGACACAGGTACCGTACCAGTAAGGCTGGCCCACCATCTTCTGACACCAGTCGGCAAAGTGCTCGTTGGTGAACGGCATATTGATTCTTTCAGACATCTTCGTCACCTCCACATAGGAAAGGACGGCGGTTATTCGCCGTCGCCCTGGTCGGTTTCGTCCTCTTTGTGTTCCTTTTCCTTGCGGTCGTGCAGCTGTTCCAGAATGGCCTTCAGCTTGTCCGGGATGGGCAGGCCGATGTAGGCCGCGTTCTCCAGCAGGCTCAGGCCCTCGTTGGACAGATAGAAAGCGATCACCGCGCCCCGCAGCGCACTGCCGGAGCCGATCACATGCAGATCAACGATGTTCGCAATACCCACCATGAACAGGATGAGCACCTTTTTGCAGATGCCCTTGAATCCCACGGCGGAGGACAGCTTCTTGTCGATGATTGCGCACATGACCCCGGTCACGTAATCCAGCCCCATGAAGATCATGAGGGCAATCATCAGGCCGTCGATGCCGCCGAGAAAGTACCCCAGCCATCCGCCGATGGCCGTGATGGCGATCTGGATCTTCGCCCAGATCAAGTCAATAGAAAAGTTCCGCATTGTTGTTTCCTCCATTTCATTTTGATATAGAAAAACCCGCCTCCGTATTGGAAGCGGGCTGATCCCGGGAATGGTATTCGATGATCACTTTGGCTTACACTCCAATCGCAAACCAGTCAATATTCCTCAAGGTGCTGAAGTTGCCGCCTACGATGATAGAGCAGCCGGTCGTTGTTTTGGCACTGATCTTTATAGCGCCGTTATCTCCTGACCAGTTGCCGCTCGTTGTGCTGTAGCAGGCAAAGACATACGGCACTGAGGTAAACCCTGCGGAAGAATAATTCACTGTCAGATTGGTCGAACCTGAAATGCTGCCGGAGCCATAGGCAAACTTGAACGGCAGTCTCGCTGCCGGAAGTGTGCCCGTGGTGAGGTTGCTTGCGTTGTTCGCGCCAAGATTGGCTCTGGCGTTGGCGGCAGTAGTAGCGCCAGTGCCGCCGTTGGCGACAGGCACACCGGATACCATGCCGGAATGGAATACGCGGTAGTTGTTCCAGACGCCTGCCTCGCAGGCCCGCAGGACGATCGCCCAGTCCAGGCTGGCCTGCAGCGCTTTGGTGCGGATTTCGAGCATGCGGCGGTTATTGCCTGCTGCGTCTTCCCAGGCAGCCAGAGAAGCAGCCCCCTCATAACTGCCTTCCAGTACTGTGCGGCTGCTGGTTCCGTTATAGGTTGGAAGCAAGCATAAGGACGGGTACAGGCTTTCTGAGATACTCAAGTTCCCCGTCATGGCATCGCCAGCCTTTTTTACTCCGCCCAGCGCTGCAAGGGCACTCTCCGCCGAAGTTGCTCCTGTGCCGCCATAGGCAATGGATAGTGGATCGGTGAGTTTCAGCGGCCAGCCGCATTCAATGGCTCCGGGCGTCTCGGCTACCTTTCCAATGCCGATGCCTGTGCCGTCCGCCAGGAAATCCAGAATCACGCCCTTGGTGCCAATGCTGACCGCCTGCTCCGCTTCCTGAAAATGGTCCGCCAGCCGGATCTTGACGTCATAGCTACTCAGTGCATCATAGGTTTGGCTTAGCAGCTGGTTGCTTACGGCCAGCGTATAACTGGCAGCATTTACTGCATATGCCTGCGTCCAGGCTTCCGCGTTTTTTAGCTTGTAGTACACAACGCAGGAAAAGCTGTTCTTGTTGTTTAGTGGGGAAACGCTGCCCTGGAAAGAGAACCGGGCCTTTGTACCATCCACCTGTGCAAAAGATCCGTCCGCGTTGCAGCGCTCTACGGAGAACCGCCGGATGGAGGGAACCGCATAGTCCAGCACCTGAATGGTGGAGGTATACGTCGCCGTCCGACCACGGCTATCTGTCACATTCACTGTCAGCGTCATATCCCCGGCTGCGGACAGCTTCTTGCTGGCTGTAAAGGACGCAGCCGTATAGGTAGCGCCATCCAGCGTAGTGCGGTAAGAAGAAATGCTGCTGCCGTAGATTCCCTCCGCCGTAATGGCCACCGACAGGGTGCTCAGGGATTTCACAAAGGCTCCGATTTGGGCTGCTACAGTCTCGTTGGTATCCTGCAGGGTGACGGAAGAAATGGATGGCACAACAGTTAGGGGGACAGTGAGCGTTACCATGCATGTTCGGCTTCCCGTCATTTTCCCATTGATAAAGCTGTTGCAGGTGATCGTGCAGACGCCGCTGGTAGCGCTTGGAATTTCGCTTGCCAGGGAGAACGGCGGCGTCCAGGAAACGGCGTCCCCAACGTCTGAGCCAATCAAGCCGCTGGCATTGCCAAAGCGATAAGATAGGGTATGCGTCGCGGCATTGTTTGAACGGTTGGTAGAAATCGTAAGCGCACTGCCCAGACTGGCAGAGGCAGCGGATACTGTCGGCAGGCTGACAACGTCCTCAAACGTAATGGTTATGACGACGCTTGCCCACTGCATGTAATTATAGGAATATCCATGGGGCGACGCGGTGGCTAAGGGGTTATAAATGGTGAAGCTGTTGTTCCCGGCAGAGATGTATGCCGCCATGGCGTCAAACAGCGGCCCGGTGATATGATAGCCGTTATAGTTTCCGTAGAAAGCCCCCTCAAAGGTGCCCAGTTCATCTCCAACATATTGTCCGCCTGTGACGCCGGAGGCAATATCATCCTGGTAGTTGGCTTTCCGCAGATAAACGGTCTTGGTGTTCTTCACACCGTATCCGGCCTTTTCCGCGTCGATATCCAGCCAGATTTCGGTAATCACCTTGTTCACCAGATTCAATCCGGGAAAGCTGATGATACCGACATAGTTGTAGCTGGAATCGTAGAATTCCTGACAGGCCACATCGTTCTTGGCATTGGCGGAAGAGGTATATTTGCGCGTGCAGAGAGCCGCGATATAAGCTAACGTAGTCGCCATGATGGCTCCTTTCCCGGCGTCATCCGTTGTAGATAAGAGACAGGTTGCCATTTGCCTGCGGCTCAAAGGCGAAACGGCCAATGATGAGTTTGCTGATGATCTCCGCCTGCGTGACATAGAGCTTGTTATTGCTCAGGTATGCTACTTCGGTATCGTTCATCAGGAAGGTCAGACGGTCGTTGACCACGCGAAAGGTAAACGGGTTCCCGGTTTTGCCAATAATCAAACCATCCTCCCCAAAGGACATGTAGGTTCTGAAAACCGCTAACTGTTCCTCCGTAGCCTCCTGTGCGTTTTCCATGTCTGTCTGCATCTGATTGATGCGCGTTACAGCCCAGGTAAAGTTGTTTTCGGACTGCTCCGTGAGCGTACCGACCTGAGACTTGACCTGGGACATATCGCTGGCCAGCGCGTAGTTTGCCTGTACCTCCTGACGGATGCGGTCTCCTTCCGCGCTGATCTGCGACCGAACGGAGGACAGCTTCTGATCCAGCTTTGCGTCGCTGTCTTCCGGCGCGGCTGTATAGTCGGTGGCCATGGAGCCCTTCTCCAGCTTGACCCAATGGATGGTTGCAGCATCGGAATCCACGTTTTCGACTGGTTCCCGGTAAATGAGCAGATCCCCATAATCAGGCTGATCCTCCGGCGTTTTCCCGCTGGCATAAGATGCCTTGAAAGATGCGATAACTGTCTGCGGGCGCTCATCACCCAGTTGGATAGTAGACAACAGCTGGTCCCCAGCAGAGGCACGGATAGTGATCTGGGAGTGACTCCCTTTGGAGATGGACAGGGAGAGCGTGTACTGCTCATTCTCTGCCATGGGCTCTGACAATACATATCGAGCAAGCAAGTCTGTTGTGCTCGTGGATTCGGAATCGGAATTGAGCACATAGTTCCTGCCGCCAAAGGACATGTCCTCCAGGGCTTTCTCTACGCTGATTACCACGCTCTGATTGCTGGATAAATCGAGGGCTTCACCAAAATCCGCTGTTACATGAGAAGCAGTCAGCGTCCCGGCCTTGATATTGCTGCCCGCTATGGAGGCAGCGGCGATTTCATTGCCCGTGATCGTTCCGGCCAGGATTTCATTGGCAGTGATCGTCTGCGCAGCCAGCTCATTTGCCGTGATGCTGTGCGCGACAATCTTGTCCGCTGTGATGGTGCGCTCTGTCAGCACATAACCGTCGATCGTATCCACCTGGGCAGACACCAGCTCGCCCATGTTATTGATGGCATAGATCAGGGACTGGTCCGATCCCCGGATGATCAGGCGCTCTACGGAAAGCGTACCCGCGTTGATCTTGTTAGCAGTAAGATCCACAATCTTGGCGTTTGTAATGCTGCCGTCCTCAATTTGCGCTGTGCCAATGGCGCCCTGGGCAATCAGGGCGGAGGTAATCGCGCCCAGGGCAATCTGGGCTGTACCGACAGCGGCGTTGGCAATCTGCGCGTTGGTGATCGCAGCCTGCGCGATCTTGGCGGTCGTGACAGCGAGGTCTGCGATCTTCGCCCCGGTTACAGCCAGGTCTGCAATCTTGGCGGTGACAATTTCACCGTCCAGGATTTTGGCCCGCACAATCGCGCCATCCTGGATGTTTGCCGTGCCAATGGCCGCACCGTCGATTTTGGCGTTGGTAATGGCTGCGTCCGCGATCTTGGCCGTGTCAATTGCGCCGTTTTCAATGTGCGCGTTCCGGATTGCGCCGTCTACAATCTTGGCTCGGGTAATCGCGCCGTCCTGGATGTTGGCTTCCTGGATCTCGCCTGTGCCGATCTTGGCGGAGGTAATTACGCCATCCTCAATCTGCGCTGCGCCGATGGCTGCTTCCCCGATTTTGGCGCGGGTAATGGCAGCGTCATCGATCTGCGCCGAGCCAATTGCAGCCTGAGCGATCTTCGCCCGGACAATGGCAGCTTCTTCAATCTGGGCAGTTCCGATAGCGGCTTCCCCGATTTTGGCTTTGCTGATAGCGGCGTCCTGGATATGTGCAGTCTGAATTGCGGCCATCTTCACCTGCAAACTGCCCACAGACCCGGATTGCAGCTGCCCGCTACCCACCGAATTCAGCGCCAGCTTCGCGCCGGTAATGGAGCCGCTGGCCAATTGCCGAGCGGAGATCATGCTGCCTTCCAGCGTATCGGCTACGGTGCCCAGCGTAACCGAAGTGTATTTGCGCGTCAGGCAATCGTAGGTGTACTGTGTCATGCGCATGGATACTTCCACACCAATGCGCCGGGCAATCACCCGCACTGAATCTCCCAGAAAGATATCGGTAAGCGCGGCGTATTGCTTGTACTCTTCCGCGTCCAAGCAGTTGATGAAATCCACCTTCAGCGTGACCGAAGGCAGATCGCATCCCTTGGCATATTCATCCTGCGCGGCCTTGCGCATTTCGACATAGCACTGCGCCTTGCTTTTTGGCTCGTCGCCGTCCATAACCTCCTTTGCTTCCCATACCGGCAGATGAATCCATTTTGGATGTGTATAGGCATTCAGATTCGGACTGTCGATGTAGAGCTCCGGCAGATACAGAATGTTCCCGTCCGCGTCCTCGCCGGTGGGCATGATGCGGGTGACCACGTCCGTTTCATCCACGTCGTAGGAAATACCGGTCAGGTTCTTTTTCTCACGAATGGACACATCCGTGTCGTTGCCTACACGCTTCACCAGAAACACATCGTACCAGTCACGGGACAGTTCCGCGCCGTACTTGCTCACCAGCCCGTTCTCACCCAGCATAGCTTCCACAGGATTGACGTTTTCCCATTCCACGTCCTCGGCGGTTGAAGTCAGGTCGGAATAGAACGAGAAATCATGAGATGACAGGCACGCTCCTGACAAGCTCTGAACGACGGAAGCCCCCACCGCAGAGGGCGAGGGCTTCAGGCTTTTTACCATGTTGTCGAGCAGGTCATAGAAAATGTGTCGTGCATAGACCGTGACCTTATCCAACTCCGGTGCCACGCGGTAGACGCGGAAGAGCTGGTCGCGCAGCTGATGGGCTTCAATCACCTGATTGCGGAATCCCACATTCGTCTGCACCGTCTGCGTTTCCGTGCGTTGAAAGGTCAGGTACTGACTGGCCATATAGCCGTGCTTGCCGTCCGGAGCAGTCACCTCATACCATGGTTTTATTGAGTACGATAACCTCGCGACCCTTTTTGTACTTGCCCAAGATGCGGTAATTCGTGCCCAAACCGGAACGCAGATGCAGCGGCCCACTCCTGGTCGTGATCTTATAGATCTGCACATTGTAGGTGCTGGTCTGGTATTGCTGGGTGACCAGATCGACACGTGGAGTCATGGCGGCAGGCACAGGCGCACGGAGGATGCAGCCTTCTGAGAGCCGCGTCCATTTGCCGCACTCGTCAATGTCATGCACCAGCGTCAGTTCCCATTCGCCGTTCAGCGTTTCGGTTACGGTGCAGGACATGGGCGTGACCGCACCGAGGCCGTTATTGGAAAAGTCGGTGCAGTCGGCGGGATATACACAGATCAGGAAAAATCACCTCCTTCAGGGCATAAAGAAAGCGCCCAACCAGTCGGCGGACGCTCAAAAGATAAACTGGAATTTGACATTCCCTCGTATTTATATCCAGTTTTTATTTGAATATCGTATTAAATACCGGCAGCATGTTATCAATCCAATTATTGGTTTCCCTGTCATAAAACTTTGTATCGGAATTAACAGCAAACGGTATTTGGGCGTTAACGAGCGAAGATGTCACAAATTCTGCAAATACGACCTGCTCTTCTATCGAATAATCATCTCCGTCATTATAATTATCCTGATACGAACATGATTAACCCCCGCATCTTCAAAGTCCTGCACCGCTTTGAGATTATAATTCTCTTTTCCTTTTTGGGTTTTAGACCAGTCCACATCCATTCCTTTCCCTAATTTAGACTGATATTCCCATGGAGATATGGGATTTACACCAAAAGCGGAGCTTCCGAAGAAGCTCCGCCATAAAACAACAGATGCTATTAGGTCGGAAGGAATGCCTCATAATAGAACCAGCCTTGTCTGATTCTTTTGCCAAAGATATAGCCTGACTGTCTGATTCCCAAATTGTCGATTCGCAATTCGTTAGTGTCCTCTGTTAGAGAAATGTCGGATTGCAACAAGAGGTGATCATCCGAACGATATATCAGCTGTAAAGTAACCTCAGGATGAGGCGCGCGGAACGAAAAAACCGCATCACTCGGACCACGCAAATCAACAGAAATCAATTCATCGAAAAGGGCTGCAAACGATTTGAATTCATCGTTTCCCTTGTTCAGAAACTCCCCTTGATGTGTATGAATGAGAGCTACTACCTCATTATAGCTTTTATCAAGGCTATTCTTGCACATCGCGCACACATCTGTAGATTTATTATCCATCATCACATGGTACAGAAGAACCATGATAAGAAAAACTACCAAACAGATAATCAGGCGAGCCTTCCGATACATACGCACATTCCCTTTCTATGTTATTGGATCGGCGTCATACAGTAGTTGTCTACGAGAACACAATAAGCCTCCGGATTCGCTAACATATCTGCAATGACAGCCTGTGCAACTTGATCGTTAGAATAATAGAATGGCACACTTTGGCCAACCGTGCGACCACGTTCATTGTTGATCAAATCCATCACAGTACCATCATGTATGGTGATGACGATGCTTGCATCATACCACATTTGATATGAGCTCATGTCACCATAAGAAGAATATTCATGTGCCGTAGCAAAATCATATGCCATTGACGAACCCAAATCACGAGTCATTAGCGCATTCCAAACGGCATGCTTAAATGCATTTGCAGTCGTAGCATCGTAATTTGTTGCATTCTCCCCCCAATACGTATTGGTAAGTTCGCCTGCAACATCAGATGCTTTTTTAGCAATTGCTGCTTCAATGGGATGTGCTCGAGCAACTAGCTTTTCTTCTTCTGTAAGGCCAGGCATGTTCGCAATCTTATGATCAACATACAAAATTCCTCCCAACAATGCACACATGGATGCAAACAGCAACCACTTTCCGTCAGGATCAAAATTATTAATCGGACGATTGCAACAATAGGCCATAATATTATGACTGATGATTCCTTGAGAGTGCCCGATATTTGCATCCGCATTAACAAACCGTCCCCAGCTCGGATTATAATACCTGCTCCGCAGATAGTACAGCCCCGTCTCCACATCGTACACATACCCGCGATAGCGGAAGGGATTGTAATAGCCGATGGTATTGGCCAGCGAACCGGTGACGGACAGCGGCTTGCCCCAGGCGT
>OLOV01002704.1_pt1 | contig 11724 bp, 14 predicted proteins | sample 1672931 | NCBI WGS metagenome assembly OLOV01 (sample SAMEA3136738, study PRJEB25190) | human gut metagenome | biome: human gut; feature: human-associated habitat; material: faeces | place: Austria | collected 2013
AATTTATCACTATAATTTATATCATACCTATATTTTGCAGTCAATATATTTTTGAACATATGTTTCGTTTGTTTGTAATAAAAAAAAGAAAAATATAAATATTTATATTTTTCTTTTTTATTATTCATTTTTATTCATCATCGTCGTCATCATCAAATGGTCCAAATAACTCATCAAACTTAGCTTCGACTTGTTTTTCTATATCTTCAGAAAAATCATCATCTTGAGGTAAGTTAGGTGCTTCATTTTCTCCTAACAAAGTATTTAAATCATTATTTTTAGTACTCTTTTTTGTATTTTTCTTACTTTCGTCATCCTCATCATCAAATAAGTCATCTAATAAATCTACTTTTAATTCTTCTTTATCGTCTTCTCCTTTGCTATCTGGATTATATGGATTAAATTTTCTCCATACGCCTCTATTTCCTGAATCAAAATCATTATGATCTAATGTATATTCTTGTAATTTCTTTATCATAGGCGATTCAAAATAATAAAATTTTCTGGCTTTAACTGGTTTTAGTCCTTTTTCAAATATAATACATAAATCATTATCCATTCTTCTTAATTCATCTGGAGTCATTAATGCTCTTCCCATTATTTGATCTGATGTATTATAGCCTTGTCTTTTATCATTCTTATCTCTACTTATTGATTTACTATCTCTAGAAATTGTTTTTTCTCCCAAAGCTTTTGAAAAATATTCTACTGTTTTAAAAGAGTTACTTCCTAAAAATAAGTGAGTATCACAGTTACCCATTATAGTTTCATGTGACTTCTCATATGTAGCTTCTAATTGGTCTAAGTTTTGTAATATTACACTAAAAGAAATTCCTCTACTTCTTGATGTTGATATCTTTTTATCAAAGTCTGGAATTTTACCAATATTAGCAAACTCATCTAGTATAAAGAAAACTGGAACTTTTAATCTTCCTCCATTTTTATCTGCAAAATCATACAATTGTTGAATCATTTGCGCAAAGAATATTGTAAGTAAAAAGTCATATGCTGTATGTGTATCTGATGAAATAACATACACAGCTGTTTTTTTACTTCCTATATCTTCAAAGTTTATTGTATCTGTTGAAGTAACTTCTGATATATCTTTTGAGTCAAATTTACCAAGCTTTGATTGAAGTGAACTTAAAATATTACTAAATGTTTTTTCTGAGGCTGCAACTACTTCAATAGATTTATAGTTAATTCTTGCCGGATGATCTGCTGGTAATTGATTCATTAACTCTGTTAGCATGTTACTTCCACCACTAGTATTAGCAGCTCTAACCATTTCTGCACAACTAACTAAGTTCTCTTCTTCTCTTACACCTCTACTAATTAAATAGTAAATCAGTGCTTTTAGTAACATTTCAGACATATTATCCCAATATGGATCAGACGCTCCTCCTTCTGATTTTTGTCCTCTTATTATTGTATTTGCTATAACGTCTACATCTATTTCATTATTAATATGTGCCAATGGATTATATCCATCGCTGTTTTCCGGGTTTACTAAATTTAATACTTTTATTTCATATCCATTTTTCTTCAAAAATCCGGCTGTTTTATCATATAATTCTCCTTTAGGATCTGTAAAAACATATGAACCTAGCATTTGGCAAGCATTTGGAATAGAATAAGATGTTGATTTACCAGAACCAGAACCGTCCTACAACTAGTACATTTAGGTTTCCTCTTTTACCAATTGGTAAATAATTTTTTTGTGCTAGTATTATTCCTTTATTTTTACTTAATATTCTGTACTGTTCTCCACCTTCACTCCAGTCACTAGATCCATGTTCTATATCTGAATATTCATTTTTTGGAACAGCTTTACTAAGTCCTATTATAATTACAATAGCAAATAAAGCTGTAAAAAATATTAATGTACTAAAAAAAGTTCCTATATAATTACTCGCAAATACTTTCGTTATAGAGTTAAAACTAGATATTGCAGGAATTATTGTTTCTATAAATATTGGAAAACTAAAATTTCCATTTACTCCAGTACTTTGCTTAATTGCAATTGACATAGGCGCAACAAATAGTATGGTTAACACAAACCATACTATTATAAATAATATTAAATTTTTTCTAAAGTTTTTTGCAACTTTATCCATTTTATAGCCCATAAATACACCTTCTCTTTTGTTAAAAAATTAATTTTACATTTCGTATTCTTGTTCTTTATTTGTAGATGTAAGTATTTTACCAGCTGCTGTTTTACGTTCTACAACTTTTCCTGTTTTATCTTTTTTTACAGTATTATCATGTGCACTAATTGTAATAAAATTACCGTTTTCTATTTCATCTTTTGTCTTTTTTAAAGATGCACTTCTTTTAGGTGGAATTTCTACACGTCCCTTCTCATTTGCAACTAATTTTCCTCCAACAATATATGCATTTTTATTACTTTTAGGTTGTTTATCAGCCATTACATCCTCTCTCCTTTTATAATTTCTTATCATCTCTTACTTCAAAGGCAAAATATGATTTATAAGGTTTTAACTTACATTTACCTTTGACTTCATTAGTATTTTTATCAAAATATAAAACTGGTTTTATTTCCTCCGCAGTTTCTGGATCAATAATTGATATTGGTCTTTTTAAATTTGGTGTATATTTAAATTCTTTATAATCTGATTCATTTTCTGTATATAATGTATCAAACTTAACAGGTACTGGTTTTTTACTAATTTTAACTTTATCTCCTTCAAGTAACCCCATATTAACTACTACTTTCTCTTTTGCAAATGAAAGTATAACTAGTTGGTTACCCTCTTCCAAAGGATTATCAACAAAAAATGTTTTTTTCTTACTCTCTCCCCTTAATTCTTCTATGTAATCAAGTCTCTCTATTGTGTATTTTGGAGAACTATCTAAAAACTCTTTTTCTGTTTTATTAATTTGATATATTACTGTGTTTACTTCTTTTGGATCAGTTATACTAAAATGCTTACCTTGTAAGCTTTCCATACTATGCACCCCTTTTCTATGAACATCTCTTATCTCATAGTTTATCATTTGTTTTGTTCATAAATCAATACATTTATTATACCTCTTTTTATAAAAATTGTCAATATGTTTATGTTAACAATATATATTTCTAGGATTAAATTTCGAAACTTCATTTAGTTTTTTGAATAACTCTTTTTCTTTTTCTGTCATATTTTTTGGAATCATTATTTTGGCTTCTATTATAAGGTCTCCTCTTCCACCTTTTCCATTTTTATAGCCTTTATATGGAACTTTTACATAGTCTCCGCTTTCAATTCCTTCTGGTATGTATACAGAAACTTCCTCATCTATAGTTTCTACATTAACTTTAGTTCCTAAAGCTGCTTCCCATGGAGTAAGTAATAAATTAGTATATATATCATATCCACTTAGTTTATATTTTTTGCTATCTTGTATATTAATTTTTATAAATAAATCACCATTTTTTCCGCCATTAATTCCGTTTTTTCCTTGCCCTATTAAACGCATCTTTTCTTTATCTCTTATTCCTGCTGGTATAGATATTGTAAAAGTTTTCATTTTTCCATTTACAGTTCTTAAAGAAACTTTTTTATCAGCTCCATAAAAAGCTTCCTCAATAGATACATCTATTTCTGTTTCTATATTTTCACCTTTTGAAGGAAAATTGTTTTTCTCTTTTGGGTCTGATACATTATACTTTGGAATTGAAACTCCAAAAAACATATTAAAAAAATCACTAAAAATTGAGCCTTTTTCTCTTTTACTCTCCTCATAATTTACTTTTTTTCTTCCTATATGTGTGTTCCACATTCTGTCATATTTCTTTTTAGACGTAAAATCTGACAAAACCTTATATGCTTCATTTATATCTTTAAATCTTTCTTCTGCGTTTTTGTTTCCTATATTTACATCTGGATGATACTTTTTGGCTTGCTCTCTATATGCTATTTTTATTTCATCTATTGAAACTTTATTATTGTCTAACCCTAGTATCTTGTAATAATCTTTAAATATCATTAGACATCCTCCTCTTTTAAGGTAAACGTATTATATCACACTTTTTTTACTATGAAAATAAATTTTATAAAAAATGCACCAAACTTTTATGCTAAAAAGTTTGGTACATTTTTTATTTTTTAACTTTTACTTATTTTCTAAAGCAAGTTTTATTAAATTATCTAATAAGTCACTATATGAAATACCTGAATGTTTCCATAATTTTGGATACATACTAATTTCAGTAAATCCTGGCATTGTATTTATTTCATTTAAATATATCTTTTCAGTTTTTTTATCTATAAAGAAGTCTACTCTAGCCAATCCTTTGCAATCTAAAGCTTTAAAAGCTTTAATTGCTATCTCCTTTATTTCTTTTTCTTGATCTTTTGTTATTTCAGCGTTAATAACAACTCTTGAATTATCATTTTTATACTTTGCATCATATGAATAAAAATCCTCTGCTGGTAATATCTCGCCTACACAAGACGCTTTTACATCTTCATTTCCAAGTATAGCACATTCTAATTCTCTTGCTTCTATTCCTTGCTCAATCAAAATTTTATTATCATATTTAGCAGCAACTTCTATAGCTTTTTTTAATTCCTCTATATTATTTGCTTTACTTATACCAACAGATGAACCCGAATTAGAAGGTTTTACAAAGACAGGGAATTCTAATTTCTTATTTATATTTTTCATAACATCATCTAGTGAATTTACATTTTCATTAAAGTTCTCATCTATATATACATATTTATCCTCAAACTTTCTTATATATGCATATTTTACTTGATTTATCTTTGCTTGATTTAATATAATTTTAGTATATACTTTATCCATGCATGCACAAGACCCTAACACTTTGCACCCAACATATGGCACTTTAATTAATTCCATTAAACCTTGAATCGTACCATCTTCTCCATATAATCCATGTAACACTGGAAATATGACATCAAATTGTTTTAGAATTCCTATCGGATTTTCAATATTTTCTAATTCAGTTATTTCTTTGCCTATTGGAACTATTTTTATATCTTCTATTTTTTTTATATACTTATACCAAACACCTTCTTTTGATATATATATTGGATATACTTCATATTTTTCTTTATTTAAATTTTGAATCACAGAAGTTCCTGACACTATAGACACGTCATGTTCTGTAGACATACCTCCAAAAATAACTCCAATTTTTATTTTTCTCATTTTATACTTCCTCCTTTATAAAAAATTAAAGAGCCTCAACAATTTCTTTGAATTTCATACCATTTGATGCTTTTATTAAAATAACGTCATTTTTTTTCATTATATTTTTTATTTTATTTATTGCTTCTAAATTATTATTACAATTAATTATATTTAATTCATTCATACCTAATTTATTTGCTTCGTCAGAAATATACTTGGCATTCTCTCCTACAGTTATTAATATATCTATGTCATTTTTTACAATAACTTTTCCAACGTCTCTATGTAGTTTTTCTGAGAATTCTCCTAATTCTAGCATATCACCTAAAACTGCAATTTTTCTTTCTTTCCTACTTCCTAAAAAATCTATTGCAGCTTTCATAGAATCATAATTGGCATTATAAGTATCATTAATTATTGTTATATTATTTTTATTTTTTATTTCCATTCTGTTTTTAGTTAATTCAAATTGTAATATTCCTTTTTGTATTTTTTCAATTGGTATTTCAAATAGCTCTGCCACAGTTATAGCACATAAACTATTATAAACAAAATGTTCACCACCAACATTTATTTTTATTTCATATGTTTTATTATTAATATCAACTTTATAATTACTTCCATTTTCATTTGCTTCTATATTATATCCTCTATAGTCACATTTTTCTTTTATTCCATATGTTTTTATTTTATATTTAGAATTTTTATTTTCTTCATACCACTTCTTTAACAAATCATTATCCTTATTTATTACTAATGTTCCATTTTTTTCCAACCCTTCTATTATTTCTAATTTAGCTTTTAATATATTTTCTCTTGACCCTAAATTTCCAATATGTGATGTTCCAACATTAGTAATAACTGCAACATTTGGTTTTGCTATATTGGTCAAAACTCTTATTTCTCCTAATTTATTCATTCCCATTTCCACAACTAAAGCTTCATGATTTTCAAGTTTCAATATTGTTAATGGTAATCCTATATGATTGTTTAAATTTCCTTGGGTTTTTAATACTTTAAATTTAGTTTTTAACACACTTGCTACTATATCTTTTGTACTTGTTTTACCTACACTACCAGTAATTGCAATTACTGGTATATTGTATAAACTTCTTTTATACTTTGCTATATCTTGAAGTGCTTTTATAGTATCTTTTACTTTTATTATAGATACATCACCATATTTTTTTACTTTTTCTAATTCTATTTCTATATCTTGAATAATACATACTTTAGCACCTTTTTCTAAAGCTTCTAAATAAAACTTATTTCCATCAAAATTTTCTCCTTTTATTCCTATATATACATCCCCACTATTTATAGTTCTAGTATCTTTTGAAAAGTTTTTACATATTTCATTTTTATTACCACAAACTAATTCAGCATTACATATATTAACTATATCCTTTACAAAAATTTCTTTATTTTCCATAAGTTTACCTCCATTTTTCATTTTTAAATTATATTCCAACTTATTTATTTTTACAACATATTTTTATTATAGTAAAAAAAAAAGTCCAAATACATTTTAATAATGTTCAAAATGTATTTAAACCTTTTAAATTACTATTCTACACTTCTATTGGCTATTTCTATTGCTTTTTTTACTATATTTCCACAATTTTTAGATGAAACATTCTGCCATCCACCATCTTTTTTTACTTGTTCATATACTCCAAGTTCCTTTGCTATCTCTTCTCTTAAAATTTCGGAAATCATTGAATTTCTATTTTTCGACATAATAAACCTCCTTAAGAAAACAAACCTATTTTGTTTTCTTAATAATATTATTATCAATTTTTTATATCTTATTTAAGCAATTATAACCTTACATGGTTAAAGTTCCATTTGGAGTGTTTAATATTTCTAAAATATCTTCTTCTTTTCCTGTCTGCGTATTAATATACACTAAAAATTCTCTATCTTCAACTTTCCCCTTAAATTCCCAACACAATACTTCTGTTTTATATTCTGTCGGAATCATAGCTAAATTTTCACTTAATATTTGCAAATCTTTATTTAATGATTCTTTAGCTTTTTCTTTAGTTATTTTAACTTCTTGTAAATTTCTTTCTTCATGCGAATTTAAATATCCTGTAGTTTCAATTCCTAATATTTCTCCATTATCCAAAGCAACTTTTAATTTTATCAAATCCGGATACATTATTACATTATTTTGCATATATGCATAATTAATTGTTACAATTCCATCTTGTTTTATATAATATGTCTCTTTCATATTTTTTATTTCTCTTGATTCTAAAAATTGTTTTCCTAATTCATTTGCTTTTTCTTGTGTTATTGATTCTGTTTCAACATTTCTATTACAGTTCATAAATACTATATGACCACCTTTTTTTGAAACCGAAATCCAAAAATCATGCTCATTGTTATTAAGTTTTGCTATAAAATCATACGAAGGTATATTTGAATTTTCTGAATTTCCATTTGAATTTATTTCTTTTATTTTATCTTTTCCAATAAATTGAGTTGCAATATCCTTTGCCTTGTTTTCGTCTATCTCTTCTCCTGTTAATCCCTTTCTTTCTGGATTTGTTAAATGTTCAGAAAAAGCTCCATCATATATCAATCCTGAATACTCATGAAAATTTTCCTCTAGATTGCTGAAACTATCTTTGGATATATTACTAACTTGCTGTGAAAAAACACTACTTCCTTTTTTAGTCAATTCTCCCCAGCTAATTCTTCCATCATTTATATCTACAGATAATTGATTCAATGTATTTTCCAATTCTATTGCATAACTGTGCAATTCTTTTAAGTTATTTAAATCTTCTTGTGTCAAAGCTTCATTGTATATATTTTTTCTAGATAACGTGTAACTATAATCACTTACTTGATTTAAAAATTTTGATGTATTAGATAGTTCATTACTTTCTATTGGTAATCTTGCTAAATAACTTTGAGCAAGATTAGCTTCTCTCCATACATGAGTTAAGGTTTCTGCTCCATGTTCTGGAGTGTTAGAAATTAACGATTTTGCTAAATAAGTTTCTACATTTTGTACATAATCTACTAACTCATAAAAAGCCATATTATAATCATTTTCTGAAGCTTGTCTATATTCTATTTGTTTTTTATAAGTATATAATCCTATACCTATAATAATTGCAATTAAAACAATAATCAATGTTAGCATGTGTCTATCTTGGAGCCTATTTTTCCAATCATATACTTTTTGCTTTATTTTTCCCATTTTTCTCTTCCTTTCTATTTACAAAATCTATGTTTTCCTATCGTTTTTATTACTGGTCTTGACCAAATCCAACTATTAGTAGCAGTATTAGGATTAAAATAATATATTGCTCCACCTGTTGGATCCCAACCATTTAGAGCATCTTGCGCCGCCTTTACTACTGTAAAATTATCTTTAATTGGAACATTAATTTGTCCATCAGATACTGCTGTAAATGCTCCCGGTTCATAAATTACACCTGCAATGGTAGGAAAACTTGGATTTTTCACTCTATTTAAGATAACTGCACCTACAGCAACTTGCCCTTCGTAACTTTCTCCTCTTGCCTCTCCATTTATCGCTCTTGCTATTAATTGTACATTTGAAACATTTGAATTTGTTGCAGCTATTGATATATTTTCTTTAACGCCAATAAGAAAAATATTATATGTTGCAATTGTTGAAAAAATAATTAAAAATATTATCAACATTATTTTTACTATTCTTTTCAAATTTTTCTCCTTTCAAATTTAATTATTTATTAAATATTGTTTCTTTTTTATTAAATATTATTCTTTTTTTGAAATTTTTTGTAAAAACAAATTTAATATGCTATAATTTAATAAATTTATCGAAGAAAGGATTTTTGATATAAATGAAAAAAATAATTATATTTTACGCATCTTATGGAGGTGGCCATTTATCAGCAGCCAGATCCATCAAGGAATATATAGACAATAACTTTAATGATGTAGAAACAGAAATTGTAGATTGCATTCATTATATTAGTAAAAGAATTGATAAAATGACAACTTCTGCTTATAAGTATATGGCAAAAAATGCTCCTAAACTTTGGGGAAACGTTTATAATAATTCTCAAAAAGGCTTTTTAGCAAAATTTAGTAATACCGCTAATCGTTTTTTAGCCTCAAAATTATATCATCTATTTCAAGAAGAAAAACCTGATATAGTTATTTCTACTCATCCATTTGGATCACAAATGACTAGTTATTTAAAGAAAAAAAACAAAACAAAATGTATTTTAGCTAGTATTCTTACAGATTTTGCTCCACATGATCAGTGGCTTGTAGGAAATGAATTTATAGACTATTTTTTTGTTGCTCATGAAGAAATGAAATATCAGCTTATTGATTACGGAATTCCTAGTTTTAAAGTATTTGCTACTGGAATACCTGTCTCAAGTAGATTTTTACGAACTTATGATAAACATGAAATTTTTAATTTTTTTAAATTAAATCCTAATAAAAAGTTAATTTTATTTTTTGGGGGAGGAGAATTTGGTCTTGGAAAAGAACGAACTATCAATATTTTTAAATATCTTTGCCAGAACACTGATAAATATCAAATTGTTGCAATCTCCGGAAAAAACCAAAAAATGAAAAATAGTTTTGAAAACTTTGTTACTGAAAAAAACGCAAATGATATTAAAATTTTTGAATATACAGATAAAATTCCAGAGCTAATGCATATTTCAAGCTTAGTAATAACAAAGCCTGGCGGATTAACATCTTCAGAAAGTTTGGCTTCTCGGTCTACCTATTATAGTTATTAATCCTTTACCAGGTCAAGAAGAATCAAATGCTTCTTATTTAGAAGAACACCATGCTGCCATTTGGTTAAAAAATGATGATAATATAGAAGAAACATTGTCTAATGTATTAGATAATTCAAATACTTTAGAGAAATTACAAACTCAGGCAAAACTAATTGGAAAACCTAATTCAACTAGAGACATTTGTGAGATTATTTTAAATAGTAAAAAATAAATATTTGTTTTATGAAACACATAAGCACTAACCTCATATATTTATTAATGGAGGTAAGTGCTTATGTGTTTTAATAATCTTTCTGGCTGTGAATTAGTCACTTTAGCCAGCATTTTATCCATTTATATTTCTAATGATTTATCGCCAGATGAAATTGATACTCTTGGAAACTTTTTTTCCGCACTTGGTTCTAATTTAAGTACAATTGCAACTGCAGAAGCAAATAGAATTATAACTTCCGATACATAAAAGTCTTTTATAATTCTCTTCTTCCCTCCAGAGCCTTACTTAATGTAATTTCATCTGTATATTCTAAATCTCCTCCCACTGGTATTCCATGTGCAATTCTTGTAACTTTTATTCCTAGTGGTTTTATTAATTTTGATAAATACATTGCGGTTGCTTCGCCTTCTACTCTTGGATTTGTTGCTAATATTATTTCTTGTACGTCTCCTTCCATTAATCTTGAAAGTAATTCTTTTATTTTTATATCATCTGGTCCAACACCATTCATTGGTGATATAGATCCATGAAGCACATGATAAACCCCTTTAAATTCATGTGTTTTTTCCATTGCTACTATATCTTTTACATCTTCTACTACACATATAATAGATTTGTCTCTTCCTTTATTTGCACAAATCATACATGGATCTGTATCTGATATATTATAGCAAACAGAACAATACTTTAGATTTTTTTTTGCTTCTAATATACTGTTTACAAATTCTTTTGTTTCCTCTTCACTTGAATTTAAAATATAAAAAGCAAGTCTCGCAGCAGTCTTGCTTCCTATACTCGGTAATTTTTCAAAAGCTTCTATTAATTTTTCTATTGATGGTGAATAGTATGACATATATTATTGCCTCATTTCTTACATAATTCCTGGTATATTATATTTTCCAAATTGAGCAGCTTGCGCACTGTCAACTTTTCTTAAAGCTTCATTAACACATGTTATTATTAAATCTTGTAGCATCTCTACATCTTCTGGATCTACAACATCTTTTTTTATAACTATTTCTTTCACTTCTTTATTTCCAGATACTTTTACATAAACAGCTCCTCCACCAGAACTTGCATCAAATTCTTTGCTTGCTAATTCTTCTTGTGATTTTTCCATATCTGCTTGCATTTTTTTTGCTTCTTTCATTAATTGGTTTATATTCATACCACCAAATCCTCCCATTCCAGGAAATCCTCTTTTTGCCATTTTACATTCCTCCTTAAAATTATTCTTCTATAATATTTATTGGCATATCAATATTATTTGTAATATTATCTATGCTATTTTTTTGCACAATTTTTGGTAAATTATTTTCATCTAATAATTTTACAACCATGTCTTTTCCACATTCCATTGAAACTAACTTAGTAAGTTCTGATAAATTTTCCGGTTTTTCTAGAATTGCTTTTCCGAAAGATGTTAATCCATTCGGGAACTCTATTCCTACCATCATATCATTAAGAACCCTAGCATTTGTATTAATTAAATTTGTATACAACATAATTTTTCCATTTTGCTTTAAATTGTTAACTATACTAGGCCATGTATCTACTTTTTTAAAATTTTCT
>OLOV01002705.1_pt1 | contig 11718 bp, 12 predicted proteins | sample 1672931 | NCBI WGS metagenome assembly OLOV01 (sample SAMEA3136738, study PRJEB25190) | human gut metagenome | biome: human gut; feature: human-associated habitat; material: faeces | place: Austria | collected 2013
TGAGGGCCGGACCGGCCGGCCCCGGGAGATCGGAGGACGGCATGTCCGGAAAGAAGAAAAGTGGCTCCGCAAGGGCGGTCCCGAGGGCCTACGGAAGGCTCACGAGGCACGAGCGGGACACGGTCCAGAGGATGCTGGAGCGCAGGGCCTCGTGCAGGGAGATCGCGAGGGAGCTGGGCAGGTCGCCCTCGACGGTGAGCGCCGAGGTGGCGTCGCACAGGTTCGTGACGGCGCCGAAGTCCAGGCGCGGCGAGCGCGTGGACGCCTCCGCCGACCTGTCGGCGGCCTGCCCGCGCCTGGCGGCGTGGCCGCGATGCTGCAACGGCTGCGGCCGGTACCGCGCGATCGGCTGCAAGCGCCGCCCCCACGTCTTCTACGAGGCCCGGGCCGCGCAGCTGTGCGCCGACTCGGTCCTCGTCTCGTCTAGGCGCGGGATAGACGCCGACGAGCCCGCCGCGGCCGAGGCGCTCGCCCACATTCGCGACGGCCTGCGCCGCGGCCTGTCGCCCGAGCAGCTGTCGGCCCGGAACGGCGGGCCCGTGGACCTGTCGCCCTCGACGATCTACCGCTGGGTCGCGGCGGGCTACGACGGCATGACCAACATGGAGCTCAGGCGCAAGGTCGGCTACAGGCCGAGGAAGCGCGCCGCGGGCCGGGCGGCGACCCGCCACTCCGCCCGCAGGTCGCATGCCGCGTTCCTCGCCCTCGGGGAGGACGCGTGCGCCGCGGCCTGGGAGATGGACACCGTCGAGGGGGCCCGGGAGGACTCCGCCTGCCTGCTCACGCTGCTGCACCGCCCCAGCAGGCTGCAGCTCGCGCTGCCGCTGGCGGAGAAGACCGCCGGGCGCGTCGCGGCCGCCCTGGGCGATATCAGGGAGGTCCTCGGCGCCGACGGCATGGGCAGGGTCTTCCGCGCCGTGCTCACCGACAACGGCACGGAGTTCTCCGACGAGCGGGCGATCGCGGACCTCGTCGGCGAGGGGCCGGGCGAGACGAGGCTGTTCTACTGCGACCCGAGGCGCAGCGACCAGAAGGGCGCCTGCGAGCGAAACCACGTCGAGATAAGGAAGCTGCTGCCCAAGGGCTCCGGACTCAGGTTCGACCGGCTCGCCCCGGCGGACCTGGCGCTGGCCATGTCGCACGTGAACTCCGAGCCCCGCGGCGCGCTCGGCTTCTCGACGCCCGCCAGGGCCTTCAGGGCGATGCTCGGGGAGGACGCGGCGGCGCTGCTGGACGCCTACGGCGTGGAGGACGTGGCGCTCGGCGATCTCGACCTGACGCCGGGGCTCATCGAGAGGGCGCGCGCCGAGAGGGGCGATGCCCCGCTGGCCTAGCCTAGAGGGAAAAACGGAATAGACGGACCGACCGTCCGGCTGAGTCTGGGAAGAGGTGCCGGGCGGCGGGCGGAGCATGGCCACCGGACCCATCGAAACACATCTCCACCGTTCCTTCAACTGGGAAAACGACGCCCCCGTGGCCTGAATGGGGCCTCGGGGGCGTTCGGCTAACTGCGGGAACGGCCTATCCGCTCAATGTGTTCGGCTGAGATCGGAAATCAACCATATTATGGGCACAGTCGGCAATTGGGTTGGATAGCCTCGCACCGGAGGAATCAACATGAGTACAAGTAGCTACAAACCGCAAAAAGGCCGTGGCCTCCCGTGGCCTTTAGACACGGACGCTCCATCGGTTGCCGATCAGGCCGAGACGCCTAGCGAGATGGAGGCGGCGCTTGACGTTCGACAGGATGAGATTGCAAAGAGCGAGATCCTGAGTGGAATCAACAGGCCATCCTACGACTCATTATTTGCGGTCGCGAAGAATCGCGTCCAGCTTGCGATTCTGATCATGATTTGCTCCTTCCAGACGTCCAAAGGGCCTAATAGGAAGGATGCCAACGGAAAAGAACTTACAAAAGGTCTTTTCATGCGTCAGGACAAGCTCGAAAAAAAGTCTGTTCGACTCAACCGACTGTATCGAAAGCTCTGGGCGAGCTGGCTCATCGAGGCATCATCATGAAGACCGATGGGGTGTGGGTCATCGTTTGGGCTCAGCTCGATATTCAAGCGCGTGAGGCCGGATGGGATCCGCGCGCGGACGCGGGCGGCGAGGTCGGACGTGAAAGCCGGACCGCAGAGGTATCGAGCGCACGCGGCCAGGGCCTCGAGGGCGCCTGGCGGGTAGGGAGATCCGAGCATGAGGCAGGACAACGCGCAGGCCCGCGAAAGGTTCACGAGCTCCCCCGCGACGCGGCTGGACCCTCGGCTGCCCCTCGTAAAGGATGCAGAAGACACGGTCGAGGTCCGACGGTTCGACCAGGCTGTACCGGCAGTCCGCGTACAGTGCGCAGCCCCTCCCGCGCGGGTCGCCGTCCGAGTCCTCATCCGGCTCATGATGGCGCACCTCAACCCAAAGGCCCTCCAACACGTCGTCGAACCCGAAATCGAGCTCCGCCTGGACGCTCTCGCCGAGCGCATCGCCCAGGGCGAGCTCCGGCACCTTCGTCACACGGCCGTCCAGCCACTCAATCTCTGTCATCGCGCGCATGGTGCAAGCCCCTTCCGACACGGGATTGTCAGCTCAACCCGACCCTTACCCATACGGACGAACATAACTCGCCAGGGGGAAGCCCCTGAAGGCCGTGCGCCACAACATGAGGCCGAATCCGCCCCCGGCTGGACAGGCCAACAACGAAGGAGCACACGGAACCGGCGCGGCGTTACAACCGTCCCGGCAAGCGTGTCACTTGGCCAAGTCATGATGCCGACAAACCCGGAAATGCTCCAACGGAGCGCCGAACGAGCGTAACAATATAAAGCCGTGCAACACGTGTTGGACGACCGGAACATCCCAAACAAAGGTCTGTAGGTCCCACCTTCAAGCCCAATAGCAAAATGTGCATCAGCGGATTTGCAGCGATACAAGTCTCAACCGTCACCATCACACCGCAGCGCGCCTAGTCCCACTCATCCTACTGCAAATGTCCCAGAACGAGAAAACGACCAGCTTAACATGCCAACCTTTATATCCGCACGCGCGTAATTCAACTCATAAGGACCGGCTATCCCTTACCTGTGACACAATCTCAAACGCACAGAACAGAATCATCAGTCCAATCATCGTATAAGAGGCAGCCGAACCTTCAAGCACTATTCCACAAAGAACAATCTCCGCGCAGCCAATAAGAACTGTTATCAGGCGCTCTGCCTTTTTGCTCTCGCCGCTCGCATAAAAAGGCGGCAAAGTGCACAAGATCACATATAGCCCGGGAAGGGAATACAGGATCGATAGTCCAAGTCCCCCATCAACCGCAGTGCTTTGCGTAAGAATCAACTGAACCCAAACGGCAATTATCACTGAGCAGGTTGTCGATAAAAGAAGACTAGAAATATAGCACGCAACAAAGTCCCGTCGCGTTCGAGCAGAGAAATCCGCGAACTCTCTTCGCCGCGTGGAAACAATAAGGTACACAGAAATTGCAATAGAACCAATCAGAGAAAACAGCGGAACAACCAGCAATTCAAGCTTATTACCCCATCGATCAACCACACCCCCACTCCAATGAGCGGGAATTGTATCAGGGAGGACTGACCAAGCCGCCCATAGAATCAGAAATGGAAGAATAGAGAGGATGAAAGATGATAACACTGCAGTAGTTTTTTTTGAGGCTCTCATCGATTCCGCATCTCCTTGCGCGCCCACATTCCACTCCGCCTTAAATCAAGTATACGTTTTGGAACGGGATGTCACTCCGAACGCCTTACCCTCTTAGTGTGAATGCCGCTGCGGCATTGTTGACTCATCCTTAGTAATCGCGTCTATCCTCTGCAGCATCAGCCAAAGCAATCCGAGAGGAGCCGCACATGCATGCAGCGGAAATTCCTTTCGGGGGGGGGTATCTCCCAGATTTACCCGCCGCCCGAAGGGGCAGTCGACAGTCGAGTACGTACTGATCATCGCGATCATCGTCCTGGTGGTGCTGATCGCGGGACCGTGGGTCTCGTCGGCGATCACAAACCAGTTCAACACGGTGGCGGGGACGCTCGGCAACGGAATCTCAAAGGGGAGCTGGGAGTCGGGCGGCACGGGCGGCGGCAACGGGTCGTTGACCGACGCCGACATCGTGGACCCCGTTCACGGGATAGCGTTCGCCGTGTACTCGGAGGACGACCACAGCCTCATGTTCTACAAGCGCCGCGGGGTCCCCAGAGTCGGTGACATGCTCAACAGCCGCCGCGTGACGGCGGTGTATACGGGGTTCGAAAATGGATACGCCACCGCGACCGTGGGAAACGACGGCAAGACGACTGCCCCCTGGTGGCCTAACAGAAATAATATCGTGGCCGTAAAGGCCATTGACGATGGCATAGAAATCCACTCGTTGGCATTTTGCTTTCAGTACATGGAGAACTGCAAGAGCTTTGATCTGGCAAAGTTCGACATGTCGAACTGCACAAATCTGTAGCACGCATTCGCGTATTGCGGCAATGCGACTTCCTTCAGTATTTCAAGCTGGGATACGTCCTCGGTCGTCGAATTCGACTCGGCGCTCAAAAACCTTTGCAAGGTCGAGGAGATTGACATCTCCGGATGGTCGACGCGGAAAGCCGGCGATTTACGTCTCCTTTTTTCCACCGACAGTTCGCTGAAAAGCGTGAAATTTGGACCAGGGTGGAAGACCTCAGATGTTATGGATATGCTCGGCATGTTTAGCTATTGCAAAAATCTAAACCTCGACTGTTCCGATTGGAATGTCCCAACCTATGCCAATCATAGTGACTTCAATCACTGCGCCCCCGGCGTTATCCTCCCGAAGGCGTGGCAGTAGGTCTGAAGAAACAAAACGGCAAGCAGTTTATGTGGCGCGGGCACCCGTGCCGCCGTTGCCTCAGCGGCACGTTACGGGCTAGTCGGTTCGCTTTAACGTACGCTCTGCATGCAATATCAATCCCCATGCGAAGGGAGTGTCGCATATGCATGCAGCGGCAATTAACCTTCGGGGGGTGGGTATCTCCTAGGAATACCCGCCTCCGAGGCCAAGGAGCCATCGAGTACGTTCTGGTCATCGCGATTATCGTCCTGGTTGTGATGATAGCCGGCCCTTGGGTCTCGTCGGCAATCAGGAACCAGTTCAACACGGTGGCGGGAGTATTGGTAAACGGGACAGCAGGTGGGACTTGGGAACCGAGCGGTTCCGGCAGCGGTAACGGTGCGGGTTCCGCGACCGTCCAGGCGGCGCTCGCCAAGGACGCGAAGGACACGCGAAGGACTGGACCCTCGGTGAGCAGAAGGCAGTTGCCGAGGACATCGCCGCCAAGGGCGAGGCGTCGCCCTCCTACGCCAAGGCGAAGGCCGCGATGGATGCCGGCACCGAGTTCTCGATGAAGCTCACCGATGGCAAGACGCTGACTTACCGCATTATCGGCATCAATCATGATGACCCTGCAGGCGGATCCGGCAAGGCGGGCCTCACGTTCCTCACCACCACGACGGGCATTTGGTCCCCCATGAACGCGATTGACACCAACGCCGGCGGTTGGGAGAAGTCTGAACTCCGTCAGAAAATGAACTCCGGCAAGATCTGGAATCTGATGCCCTCCGATTTCCAGTCCAAGGTGAAGGCCGTCAAAAAGCTATCGAACAATGTCGGGGGCGGTGATGAGAACAAGAACGCCGCCGTGACGGCTACCTCGGACAAGCTGTTCCTGCTCAGCTACTCTGAGATCGCCCCCCACCTCCTATTGGGCATCCTATCCCTGGACTTCCTCCGAGGGCACCCAGTACGAGGCCTTCAAAGGCAAGGTGACGGAGAACTATAATCCCAACTCTGCCATTGCCATTGGCAGCGGTTGGTGGGAGCGTTCGGTGTTTCCGAACGCCTCGAAGGGCTTCCTCCATGTCGACAGCAGCGGCAATCCGTCGGACAGCAACTCCGCGCCGGGCTGGTTTTGCGTCTCCCCCGCCTGGTGCTTCTAGCTTGTCTAGCGCAAAGCCCGCGTTACCCCGCGCGGGCTTTCTTTTGGCGACCGAACGAACGGCTTCAGGTTCATGGCACGGGTAGTCGGATTGAAGAGAAATGGGGTCATACAGCGGCTCTCAGAGCGCCTGCCGCACTCCCCCGCCATTACCTCTGCTGCGTCCTCGTATAGAGTCCATCCTGCTTGGTGTTTCGAGTTCGGGGCGTATACGGTGGGTGGATAATGGATTCACTTCGATGACGGCGTTTACGGGAGCGACCATGGCGATGCGCGAGATCGCGGTCAAGTTCGATGAGGGCGAAATGGCCTTGATTCAGGGCCATGCGGACGCCACGGGCATGACCTTTTCCGAGTTCGTGAGAAGGGCCGCGTTCGAGAAGGCTGAGGACATGGCGGACATCGAGGCCTACAACGAGGCTTTGGACGGGGACGGCGGCACTCGCTACCCGATGGAAGAGGTCGTGCGCATGGCGGTGGAGGCTGAGTGATTGTCCACACGCGTTGTCTGTCTCGGCTCTAAAGGCTTCTCTTTGGCGGGGTTCGGCTTATAGCCGGGTCCCGCTTTTTTGCGGCTTTCAGTTGTCTTTCTGAAGGTATGAAATGGCTGCCTCGATATGAATACGGTCGGCATTCGAAGCGGACGTTATAGCCGCGCTAATAGCGCATGACTTTCTCCCCTGCCGTCATCGTTGCCGCAGCGGCAAGACCGTTGCAAATACTTGGAATAGCCCTACGCTCGGCTCGTATTGCAAACCCCGAGTGAAGGGAGCCGTATATGCATGCAGCGGCAATTAACCTTCGGGGGGGGGTCGCTCCTGAAACGACCCGCTTCCGAGGGCAATCAATTATCGAGTACGTCCTGATCATTGCCGTCATCGGCCTGGTCATCGTGTTCGCGGGACCCGGCGTGGCCGGAGCCATCCGAAACCAGTCCAACCTGGTCGGCAACACGGTGAACAATGGGACGGTCGGCGGCGTCGAGGGAGGCGCGTCCGGTGGCGGCTCCGCAGGCGCCGATTCCGCGGCCGTCCAGGTGGCCATCGCCAAGGACGCGAAGGACTGGACCCTCGACGAGCAGGAGGCGGTTGCCAAAGACATTGCCAAGAACGGTACATCGTCTATCGCCTACGCCAAGGCCAAGGCCGCCATGGATGCCGGCACCAAGTTCTCGATGAAGCTGACCAATGGCAAGACGCTCGAGTACCGTATCATCGGCATCAACCGCGACGGCTTGGCCGATGGTAGCGGCATGGCAGGCTTGACGTTCGAGGCGACCAACTCTGCCTTGGGTAGCCAGAGAATGAACGCTACGGACACCAATGCCGGTGGTTGGGATAAGTCCGAGCTCCGTACCCGCCTCAACAGCGGTGACCTCTGGTTGCTCCTGCCCAGCGAGCTCCAGTCAAAGGTGAAACCCGTCACAAAGACAACCGATAACGTTGGCGGTAACGGGGGCGGTGCCCCCTCGGCGACGACCGACAAGGTTTTTCTGCTCTCGGCAACCGAAGTATACGGGGATATGCAATCCGACGGCATCCAGTACGAGTGCTACAAATCCAAGGGCGTGACGAGGTCGAACTATTCCGGTGCATCAGGCTATAGCCACTGGACTCGTTCCGTGAGACCGCGCAGCTCCACATCCTTTCGCTATGTTCAAAGCGGCGGTATTTGCTACAGCTACAGCGCGACGGACTCGTTTTATGTTCTCCCCGCTTTCTGCTTCTGATCTCTTTTAGCGCAAAGCCCTCGCAATCCTGCGAGGGCTTTTCTTTTGGCGATTACTCAAACAATTCGAGGTTCATTGTACAGGTAATCGGGTTGAGGAGAAATGGGGGCATACAGCGGCTCTCAGAGCGCCTGCCGCACTTCCCCGCCATTACCTTTGCGGCATCCTCGTATGGAGTCCATCCTGGTTGGCGTTTTGTTGTAACCGCTCACTTGTCCACAGATCAAGTGAACTGCTGGAATAAATACAGCGACACACTAGTTCGTTACAGTCGCCATATCTGCGTAAATCGCCGCGATAAATACAGCCTGTACTCGTCTGTATACCAGCTACGCGTATGTAGATTCATGTCGCGTTAATAAATCGGCTCAAGCGCGTGCAAAACGCGCAAGTAACCGCAAAAAGCGATTATCGCGCAGGTAGATTTTTGGCACCCTGTTGCTTAATCAAAATTTAGCAATTGCTTAAAACAAAAAAGGTCAGGCACTAGGTGCCTGACCTGCAAACTTCTGGTCGGGACGACTGGATTCGAACCAGCGACCCCTTGACCCCCAGCGGGGTCAGAATGACCCTGACCTGTGCTAATTTTGTTAAAACACGCGCAGATAGCGCAAGTAGCGCATTTCCGCATTTGTAAATTTTACCAGCTCAGCGCGGTCTTTCCAGATAGCATATTATCGGCTTTGCGGAGCGCGGTGCGGCCGATGATTTAATCAACGGGGGTAGGAGCCCCGAATCGTCGCCTCCCCGGGTTCCCGCAGGTGGGCCCATCTGTTTCTAATCAACTGCGGATTTAGGAGCAGACATGCAAAACGAGAAATGCAGCAATAAAACCTTACGCATATGCGGAGTCGGCAGCGTGAGGAAGAACAAGGGGAAATGGCAGGCCATCGTGACGGTGGCCGACGAGGTGACCGGGAAGAAGGTCCAGAGGACCAAGAACACCGGCGTGCCCTGCCTGAAGAAGGGCACGAAGGGGAAGGCGGCGGCGATGCGCGTCCTCTCGGAATTCAGGTCGGAGGTCGAGCTGGAGCTCGCCTCGGCCGAGAGGGCGAGGGCCGCCCGGGCGGGCGGGAAGCGGGACGACTACGCCTCGCTGCCGCTTTCCGAGGCGCTCGAGAAGTTCATCGACTTCTGCCTGGAGATGAACAGGATCACCCCGACGACCCGCGACGACTACCACTACAGCGCCCTGCACATCGAGCGAGACGAGCTGGGTCTGGTCCCCGTGAACGAGGTGACGACCGACGACGTCAACGCGTGGTCGAGGCGCAGGATCGCCCTGGGCACGGCGCCGGACACGCTCAACAAGTCATTCAAGCTCGGCAAGCGGCTCTACGCCGTCCTGCTGAAGCGCAGCAACGACACGATCGGGAGGAACCCGTTCGACGGCGCCCTCGCGCCCAGGTTCATCGCCAGGCCCAGGAATGCGCTGCGCTCCGACCTCGTGCCGAAGCTCAACTCGGTGACCTCGATGATGCCGGACTCGACCTTCAGGCGGGCGGTCGTGCTCGCCCTGCACACCGGGATGCGCATCGGCGAGGTCTGCGGCCTGCGCTGGTGTGACGTCGACTTCGAGTCGGGGCTCATCACGATCAGGCACTCGGTGGCCTACGTCAAGGACAGGGGCTCCTTCATCAAGGACACCAAGAACCACGACCTGAGGACGATCCCCGTCGACCCGGTGGGCCTGCTCCCCTTCCTGAAGGAGATCCACGAGATCGATACGCAGAGGCTCCGGGAGGCGTCGACCCTCGGCCTGCGCGACCTCGCGGACAGCTACGTCGTGTCGCGGCCAGACGGCTCCTTCGCCACCACCAGCTACATCCGCAGGGCGTTCAAGACGTTCTCGGAGACCAACGGCCTCATGGGCACCAACGACGAGCTGATCACGTTCCACGGCCTGCGCCACACCTTCGCGACGCAGTGGATCCGCCACGGCGGCGACATCAAGGCGCTGCAGTCGATCTTCGGGCACAAGGACGCCATGGTCACGCTCAACGTCTACGCCGACATCGAGCCGATGTCCAAGATCCAGAACATGCTTCGCGTGTCGCCGAGCCTGTGGCGCGGCTACCTCGGCCTGAGGGTGGACCCCGGCCCCATGTTCCAGCAGAAGATCCGCGAGGCGATCGAGACGCTCGAGGCGTTCGGCTACGGCATCTCCGAGCCTGACGACCGCAACGTCCTCATCCGCGACGTTCAGACGATAAGCCGCCTCTACCCCACCGAGTACGCGGCAGTGCTGGGGGCCATCCCGACCGAGGCGACCGTGGTCGAGTAGAGGCTGAGACATGCGCTTTCCCAAATCCGTAGTGCAAGTACGGGAATGCGGAATAGCGTTAGTCATATTCTACCCGGTCATCTCGGTGGCGCAAATCTTGGCACGGGTTTCCGCGAAGGCGGACGCCCGTGCCCTTCTTTTTATGTTTACGCAAAGAGTCAGCGGGAATGCAGGTGAGGCCTCGCGGTTCAGGCCGGGGATTTTCAGCCGCGCCGCCCGATTTCGAATAAAGGCCTGCAGATGCAGACGGCTTTCGGGAGGCCCCGACGGCACCTCTCTCAAAAATGGGAGCATGGCCCGAGGGCGCCCATGGGCGGCCCTCCCGCCGTTCGGTTGGGCGGCGGCGTGTAGCCCCGTAGGCGTGTAGCCGTGTAGCGGTGTAGTGCGCTGCGGATGTAGGCCTGTGGCGGCGTATGCCGAAACATATTCCCAATCCGGGAATGCACTTATATATAAGTGCAATCGTCTTGCCATAGACGGGAAACCCGTCGGCCGGGCGGGACCGGAGGGCCGGGCGGCGAATGCGAAAGGCCGGATGCAGCCGATGCCCTGAATGAGGTCCCAACACATGGGAGGGGCAGGTGAATCCATCTCTTTGGCCGCTCCCGAGGGCATGGATTTCCCAGCCCTCGCCCCCGAGGACATCTTGCAGACGATTCGCAGGTCTCCGAGCGGTAGGTACCTGATGGAGCAGAGGGCCGCGCTGGCGTAGTTGCCGCACTTCGACGATATGGACGATGACGAGCTCCGCCAATTCGCCGCCCAAGTCAGGCCGTGATTTTATAGAATTCAGGGAAGGCCGCCGTCACGTCCGCTGTTTAAGAAGGTGCCGCTTTGAAATATCTCGTCGAGGATTGCGATAATCCAGCAACTCCCGTCCAGGACTACGCCGAGGCCAAGCAAATCGTCCGAAAAGTACTCGGCTCCCTCCCATCGGTGAGACAAGCTGCCACATGGCCATGGAAGCCTCATTTATTTGCGAAGAACATCGGCTAGCCGCAGGATTGAAATCATCGACCGATAAGTGAGTTCCACCTTTTCGCCCGCAAGCAGTCGTTTCGAGCCAATCTCATCTAGCCCCACAAGCCGAGAAAACAGCGGGCCGCTCATCGTGCCCTCGTCAATTGATTCCCTTATGGTCTTCAAAACGTCCGTATCATGAAGCGATGCCGAGCTGTAGGGGGCAACACGAGCGGAACTCTCAATTAACGACGAGACAAAAGGATGGAGATGCTTTGGACATAGTCCATCAAACACCACATCCCCATTGTCATCCGAGCCGACCAGGCGCCAAGTATAATGATCGACCCAGTCATCTCCGTCATATATGGCGTCCATGAGCAACTTCCCGTCTAGAGAGAGAAACCTATTTGGACATCGGGGCGCAAGACCGCAATCCATATCGGGCCTGCAGCAGCTCCAACCCAACGCACCACATAGGTTCCCTTTCGTACATGTGTATCAATCTGCCCCGAAATGCCGGCTAATGCAATTCTAGACCCGTTTGTCGGAAGCAATCGACGTATTCTTGATGGACATGACTATTCGTCACAAATCATTCAGCGTATCGCCGGGGTTCCAGTAATACTCGATGCATCGGGATGCCCTCATTCCCCATTTTTCGAAGTTGAATATGATGACAGGACGACTAGGTTTACAAGTCAAGCAAGTTAATAATCTATGTGGCCAATGTGATACCGTTGAACCCGCGTATCGATACCGCTCAGCCA
>OLOV01002708.1_pt1 | contig 11709 bp, 7 predicted proteins | sample 1672931 | NCBI WGS metagenome assembly OLOV01 (sample SAMEA3136738, study PRJEB25190) | human gut metagenome | biome: human gut; feature: human-associated habitat; material: faeces | place: Austria | collected 2013
GAACGATTTCATTAAAAATTCCGAGAGTTCAACTCTATCCACAAAAAACATAAAAGCATCTTTTCTGTACCCCACAGACACAAGCAATGCCGAAAGCCTTTGTTTTCAAGGGCTTTCGGTTTTTTATTTTTGTCAAAAACGAGAAAAACAAAAAGCCGCCGTTTTTCATTAGCAAATTCTCCGTCTGCTAACGGAATTTATGACTGATGTCGTCCGCCTTTCAGGCGGATTTTTTTATGTTATCCGATGCGTATTTTTATGATTGAAAAATTTAAAACGCGCAAAAGTGCGCATTTACGGTTCAATAATATTGCATATTATATAACAAAACGGGCACACTATAAGCACAAACGCTGAATTTTATTGCGCGATATTGACTGTATTTGAATGTTTCTGTATAATTAAGGCACAACAGAGATATCGGAGGTGTGAATATGCTTACAACCGACAGAAGAGCGCAGATACTTGAAATTCTGCGTCAAAACGGCTCGGTTACCGTTTCAAAGCTTGCCGAAAAATTCGAAACAAGTGAATCTACGATAAGGCGTGACCTTTTGGCTCTTTCCCAGCTCGGGAAAATAAACAAGGTTCACGGCGGAGCGACTGTTCTCGGGCAGGAATTTCTCCACGACGAGGAGGATTTCAACAAAAAATCGCTGATGAACATAAACGAAAAGGAAGCAATAGCAAAATATGCCGCTTCGCAGATAAATGATGACGATTTCGTTTTTATCGACGCAGGCACGACCACCTTTCTTATGACCAAATATATTTCCTCTTCCAAAGCAACCTTTGTAACCAACGGAATCGCCCATGCAAAGGAGCTGACGGCCAATGGCTGCAAGGTTTTTGTTATCGGCGGTGAATTAAAAAGCACAACCGAGGCAATCATAGGCTTAGTAGCCGCTTCAAATCTTCAGAAATATAACTTTTCAAAAGCGTTCATCGGAACAAACGGAGTCAGCGAAAAGCAGGGCTTTACAACCCCGGACACCGAGGAGGCAATGCTGAAAGCCGTTGCCATAGAGCGAAGCTTTGTAACCTATGTGCTTTGCGACCACACAAAGTTCGGAAAAGTTTCGGCGGTATCATTTTCACCGGTTGCTGCGGCGTGTATAGTCTGCGACAAATGCGATGACGAACAGCTTAAATCAAAAACGGTAGTGAAGGAGGTAACTGCTTAATGGTTTACACCGTTACTCTGAATCCGGCTCTCGACTATGTGATGAAGCTCAAAGCTCTCAGAACCGACGACATAAACCGTACGGACGGCGAAGAAATCTATTACGGCGGAAAAGGCATCAACGTGTCGGTCATACTCACACAGCTCGGAATTCCCAACACGGCACTCGGCTTTCTCGGAGGCTTTACCGGAAAAAAGCTTGAAGAAATGCTCAAAAACGACAATATCAGCTGCGACTTTAATTATCTTAAAAACGGCGATACGAGAATAAACGTCAAAATCAAGGCCGACAAGGAAATTGATTTGAACGCCTGCGGCCCCGAAATCACAAAAGAGGATATGCAGAGCTTTTTAAGAAAGCTTGACGGCATAAAGAGCGGAGATTATCTTATCCTCGCAGGCTCTATCCCGAATACCCTCCCCGATGACATTTACGAGCAAATACTTGAGAGAGTCGGCGACAGAAATATAAACTGCGTGGTTGACGCAACGGGCGATTTGCTCAAAAACGTGCTCAAATACAAACCGTTTTTAATAAAGCCGAATCATCACGAGCTCGGCGACCTGTTCTCGGTCCAAATTAAAAGCGACGATGACATTGTAAAATATTCGAAAAAGCTTCAGGAAATGGGTGCTAAAAACGTACTTGTTTCAATGGCAAAGGACGGCGCAATGCTCACGGACGAAAACGGAAGCGTCCACAAAATAGGCAACGCAAAGGGCAAGCTCATAAACTCCGTCGGTTGCGGAGACAGTATGGTAGCAGGCTTTACGGCAGGATATATCAAGACCGCCGACTATTCCTACGCTTTAAGACTCGGCTCGGCGTGCGGAAACGCAACGGCCTTTTCGGAAAAGCTTGCAACCCGTGAAGAAATTGAACGCGTCTTTAACGCGGAGTATAAATAAGGAGGAATACTTATGAAAATCATCGACTTATTAAAAAAGGATGCGATTGCTCTTAATGTTTCTCTCACCGACAAGGAAGAGGCAATCGACAAGCTGATTTCCCTGCACGAAAAGGCAGGAAATCTTGCCGACAAGGCGGCGTACAAGGAGGCTATCCTTGCAAGAGAGGCTCAGGGCTCGACTGCAATCGGAGAAGGAATTGCCGTTCCGCACGCAAAATCGGACAGCGTAAAGACTCCCGGTCTTTCGGCGATAACGGTTCCGAACGGCGTTGATTACGGTGCTCCCGACTCCAAGCCCTCGGACATTTTGTTTATGATTGCCGCTCCCGTTGACGGAGATTTACATCTCGAAATACTCTCCCGTCTTATGGTAATGCTTATGGAACCGGAATTTTGCGCGGCTCTACGGGGCGCAAAAACAACGGACGAATTTTTAGAAATAATCGACAAAAAGGAAGCGGAGAAATACCCCGAGGAAGCGGTAAAACCCGAAGTAAAGCCGAAGGGTTACAGAATACTCGCAGTTACAGCCTGTCCGACGGGCATAGCGCATACCTATATGGCGGCAGAGGCACTTGAAAAAGCGGGCGAAAAATTAGGCTATCCGCTCAAAGCCGAAACCAACGGCTCCGGCGGTGCTAAAAACGTGCTCACAAAAAAGGAAATCGAAGAATGCGACGGAATAATCATTGCCGCAGATAAAAACGTCGAAATGGCACGTTTCGACGGCAAGCCCGTTGTAAAGACCTCGGTTTCAAACGGAATAAACAAGCCCGAGGAGCTTATCAAAAGAGTCGTTGACGGAAAAGCCGCGATATATCACGCCGACGAAAGTGAAAAGCAGCCTATTGATGACGACGAAAAGGAAAGCGGCTGGCACAAACTTTATAAGCATCTCATGAACGGTGTTTCGCATATGCTCCCGTTCGTTGTCGGCGGCGGAGTTCTCATAGCTCTCGGCTTCCTGTTCGATACGCTTGCAGGCAATGCCGATGTCGGCGGAACCTTCGGCTTCACAAGTCCCGTTGCGGCAATTGTATTCTGGATAGGCAAAGCGGCATTTGCGCTTATGCTCCCCATTCTTTCGGCTTATATCGCATCGTCCGTTGCCGACAGACCTGGTCTTTTGCCAGGTATGATAGGCGGCGTATTTGCGGCAAACGGTTACACCTTCAGCTCGCTGATTGAAAACCAAAGCCTTACCGGAGACGACAAAGCGGTATCGGGCTTTCTCGGCGCTCTGCTCGCAGGCTTCCTTGCCGGTATTATTGTAAATCTCCTCAAAAAGGCATTTTCTTGGCTTCCGAAATCAATGGACGGAATAAAGCCCGTATTTATCTATCCTCTTTTCGGCACGCTTATCATGGGCCTTCTTATGTGTCTTGTAAACCCCGTTATAGGCGTTGTCAACTCCGCTCTTTCCTCGTTCCTCTCGTCGCTCGGCGATACAAGCAAAATACTCCTTTCCATAGTACTTGCGGCAATGATGGCAACGGATATGGGCGGCCCGTTCAACAAGGCGGCTTATGTTTTCGGCACGGCTGCAATAGCCGACGGCAACACATGGATTATGGCGGCTGTTATGATAGGCGGTATGGTTCCCCCGATTGCAATCGCACTTTCGACAACCTTCAACAAGAAGAAGTGGACATCGGAAGAAATCAAATCAGGCCCCGTAAACTATCTTATGGGTCTGTGCTTCATTACGGAGGGTGCTATCCCCTACGCCGCTTCCGACCCGGTCAGAGTTATCCCCTCATGCTTAGTAGGCTCTGCTGTCGCAGGTGCTCTTACATCACTGTTCAACGTTACATGCCCCGCACCTCACGGCGGAATCTTCACATTTATAGTATGCGACCATCCGCTTCTCTATATCGTAGCCCTTATTGCAGGCTCGGTTGTCGGAGCGCTGATGCTCGGTCTTCTTAAAAAGGATCGTAAAGAATCCGTATAACAAACAATCAGAAACCGTGCCGAGGGGCATCATCCTCTCGGCAGGTATCAAACATAAGGAGAATTATTATGGTACAGAAAACTTTTACAATCACTAATAAAATGGGACTTCATATGCGTCCGGCAAACACCTTTGTAACGGAAATGTCTAAATTCTCTTCGGAGGTTGACATTGTTTTCGGAGGTAAAAGGATCAACGGCAAGAGCATTATGAATATAATGGCAGGCTGCATCAAATGCGGAAGCGAAATCACCGTAGAGTGCAGCGGTGCAGACGAAAACGAAATGCTCAAAAAAGCCGAAGAGCTTATCACATCGGGCTTCGGCGAAGAATAATATTGCCGCGGCTTAATGAAAGGGTGGGTTTAATGCTTAAAGGAATCGGCGCATCTCAAGGCTTCGGAATCGGCAAGGCCGTTGTTATAAGGGACACAAACCTTGACTATTCATCCGTAAAATTTACCGATTCGGATCATCAAAAAAAGCGTCTGCACTCGGCAGTCGCCGACTTTTCCGACGAAACAAAATCACTTGTGGCGGAGCTTAAAAAGGCTGCCGGAAAGAAAGAGGCGGAGATACTCGAGGGACATCTTGTTATGCTTGAGGACCCGTTTATGCTCGCACAGATGGAAGAAGCAATCGACAACGGCTCTGTTGCCGAAGCGGCGGTTGACAGCATATGCACGATGTTTATCAATATGTTCTCCGGCGTTGACGACGAGCTTACGCGCCAACGCGCCTCGGATGTAAAGGATATAAGAGACAGCCTTTTGCGCATTCTTCTGGGTGTAAAAAGTGTGGATATTTCATCCGTACCGAAGGGCTCTGTTCTCATCGCCAAGGATTTCACCCCGTCCATGACGTCACAAATAAACAGGGAAAATGTTTCCGCAATTATCACCGAGGTCGGCGGCGTTACGAGTCACAGCGCAATACTCGCCCGTGCCATGGGCATACCTGCCGTTTTGTCGGTCGTCAATGCGGTTGAAAAAATCTCGGACGGCGATATGATTATTGCAGACGGCTTCAAGGGAAAAGTATTTACCGACCCCACAGAGGAAGAGCTTGAAGAATACAAAACCAAGCAGGCGGCATATCTGAAGGAAAAAGAAAGCCTCAACGAATACTTCTCAAAAGAAACCGTTACAAAATCCGGCGTAAAAAAGCATGTGTACGGCAACATCGGCAAGGCCGAGGACGCACAGAACGTACTGCAAAACGGCGGCGAGGGCATAGGCCTCTTCAGAACGGAATTTCTGTTTATGGACAGAGCCTCTCTTCCCACAGAGCAGGAGCAGTACGAAGCATATTCAACCGTCGCAAAGATAACGGACGGCAAGGAGGTTATCATTCGCACACTCGATATAGGCGGAGATAAAGCGATAGATTACCTTAAAATCGAAAAAGAGGACAACCCGTTTCTCGGACACCGCGCGATAAGATACTGCCTTGACAACCCTAAAATTTTCAAAATTCAGCTTCGTGCAATTCTCCGCGCAGCGGTTTTCGGAAACATAAAGGTTATGCTTCCGCTTGTAACGACACTTGACGAGGTTCGCAGAGCAAAAGCCCTTATCGAAGAATGCAAAGATGAGCTTAAAAATGAGGGTCTTAAATTCGCCGACATTCCCGTGGGCGTTATGATAGAAACTCCGTCGGCGGCAATAATTTCCGATTTGCTTGCAAAAGAGGTTGATTTCTTTTCCATCGGCACAAACGACCTGACGGGCTACACCATGGCTGTTGACAGAGGAAACGCCGCTGTTTCAAAGCTGTATGACCCGATTCAGCCTGCGGTTCTGCGCCTTATCGAAACGACGATCAAAAACGCCAAAAAGGCAGGCATCCCCGTCGGAATGTGCGGAGAAGCAGCAGCCGATACACGTCTTATTCCCTTGCTTTGCAAATGGGGGCTTGACGAATTTTCGGTAACGCCCTCTTCGATTTTGCACACAAGAAAAAGTATATGCGAATGCGAATAACAGAGAATCTCCCGCATCTTATTTTATATAATCAAGCAGCAAAGCCCTCGTGAAGCACCTCAAAACAATATATTTTGATACAGAAACGGCTAAACCCCTCGGATATGCGTCTGCATTATCCGAGGGGTTAAGTGCATTATTATATGAAAAACCGTTTATTTTAAGCAAAACCTACTCATAACGGGTTAATAATCAACATTATCTTGCTTTTTTGTATGCTATATGATATTATTGGTATACATACTAATAATATTATAAACAGGTGATATATTTGCGTAGAAACAGCAGTGAAACAAAAAGAAAAATCTTAACGGCGTGCGTTCGGTTGTTTTTGGAGGAGGGCTACAAAAGCACCTCCGTCAGTCGAATAGTCGAGGAAGCAGGCGTCGCAAGGGGCAGCTATTTAAATCTGTTTCCGACCAAGGACAAAATCTTGCTGGATTTGACCGAATCGATGTTCGGCGGTCAATTTGACGTGGCGAGGAGCATTGCGGACAAAAAGCTGCCGCCCGTATACGCCTATGCGGTGGAAACGTCTCTTCAGCTCACGCTAACGGAGCTTAACGAGAACCTGCGAGAAATCTATATTGAAGCATATTCTCAGCCCGACACGGCGGAATTCATCTATCTGCACACCACGGCGGAATTAAAGCAGATTTTCGGAGCAAATTTCCCCGATTACAGCGAAAGTGACTTTTACGAAATGGAAATCGGCACGGCAGGACTTATGCGTAACTATATGGCTCGCAAATGTGATATTCATTTCCCGTTGGAGCGCAAGCTCAGCCGCTTTTTGACGGCATCTATGAGAGTATATCGTGTACCGGAAGAAGAACAGGCAAAGGTGCTTGCTTTTATCGGCTCGATTGATATTCGGGAGCTTGCCGTTACGGTTATGCATAAGCTGTTTGCCATGCTTGAAATGAAATACGACTTTAAGCTGTCTACGGACGGCGAAACGGAGGAAAGAAGATGAGAACAGGGAAAAAACTGCTCACAGGTGTGCTTTTGGTGCTTTTCATTGTTTTTGTCGCCGGATGCGGCAAAACGGCAAAAACCAACGCCGCACTGCCGGAGGTGCGCAACAGCGGCACGGCAATCCAATGGAGATACCCCGCCGAAGAAGAATGGCGCGACCTTGTGGCGCTTACCGAGCTGCGTGGTGCCTCCGGAGAAAACGGCAAGGACGGAATTAACGGAGTTGACGGGAAAGACGGTAAGAACGGAAAAGACGGCGTTAACGGCACCGACGGAAAGAACGGTCTTGACGGAAAGAACGGTCTTGACGGAAAAAACGGTCTTGACGGCAAGGACGGCATAGACGGCAAGGACGGTGTCGACGGTAAGGACGGCATTAATGCCAAAAACATAGAGGTGCAGCGAACCGAAACCCACATACAGTGGCGTTACGAGGGCGACGAGTGGCAAAATCTTGTTGCGATAGCCGATATAGAGGGCCCTGCCGGACAGAACGGAACGGACGGTGCAAACGGAAAAACTCCGGAATTTCGCGTAAGCGAAAATATCCTGCAATGGCGTTATGTCGGCGATGAGATTTGGCTTAACCTGTACGATCTTACCGCATTAAAAGGTGCGGATGGCAGAGACGGCGCTGATGGCAAAGACGGAGCCGACGGTAAGGACGGAATAAACGGGCAAAACGGCTCTGACGGCAAAGACGGTAAAACACCTTTTATCGGTGAGAACGGCAACTGGTGGTTCGGAGAAATCGACACCGGTGTAAAAGCCGCAGGTGTTGACGGCACAGACGGTGTTGACGGCACAGACGGCGAAAAGGGAGAAAAGGGCGACAAAGGCGACAAAGGCGATAAGGGTGACAAAGGAGATAAAGGCGACAAGGGCGACCCCGGTCAGAACGGCGCCTGCTCCGGATATTTTTATGCAGAAACAAGAATTCCGAGAGTATTTCTCAATAACGGCAACGCAGCTTTAAGCGTCTATGAAAAGGTAAACAGCGGAGACCTGATATCCACTTATCTTGATAAGATTACGCTCAAAAAAGGTCATGTTTACAGCGTCACCATAAGCGGCTCTCTCCAGGTGGTATCAAACGAGTCCAACAACAGCGGTAATTACTCCATCCAGATGACAGACGGCTATGACGACGACCTTTGCCGTGAGGTTACACGCATAAAACGTGACGGCGAAAAAATAGCGCAGACAAACGACAAACATTCCTTTAATTTCACCAGAATTTACGACGCCTCGGACGAGGATATAACGCTGTACTTCATGTTTGAACAGTCGGCATACAATACCCGTCTCGAGAGCTTCAAAGGCACAATCACAATAACCGCTCTTGATTAAGTTTACATAACGGAGGTAGCAAGAAATGAAAAAACGAATACTCAGTATCCTGCTCACCCTATGTATGCTGTTCTGCCTTGTGCCGACAGGCGTATTTGCCGAGGGCGAGACAGCAACGGGCTCTGCTGCGATACAGCTTGGCACAGACGCACTAAGTAAAAATGTAAACACAGCGACCGCACCGACCGTGTATTTCGGGCAAGACCATGAAAATAATCCCGGTGCATGGCGCGTCATCGACTATGACGGAAACAGTGCAGCCGGCATAGCCGGGAATATGACCCTGCTTGCGGCAAATAACATGGGGTTGTCAAAGTTCGGTGCGAGCAACGCTTATGCGGACAGCGCGTTGAAAGAGGCAATAGACGCGCTTGCGGATAAGCTGACGGCGAAAGAAACCGATGCTGTTGAAAAACGGACCCTTGCAAGCGGAAACTACGATGAGGAAAATACCGACGGTGTAGCGGGTCCTGCGGTAAGCAATGCTGTTTTTTGGCCGCTTTCCTCAAAAGAGGCTAATGCGGTAAACAACGATTTGCGTGTCGTGGATCCCGAGCATCCGGGTTGGGCGTCAAGCTATTGGTGGCTGCGCTCCCCAGACGAAGACTATTCCACTGCCTTTGTGGCTGGTAGAGGTGAAGTCCGCTACTATGGTGGATACTCTACTTCCAAGGAGTTTGGCGTTCGTCCCGCTTTCGACTTGAATTTGGACTCTGTCCTCTTTGCATCCGCCGCCGTGGGCGGCAAGCCCGACGGAGGGCTGACCCCGATTTCCGAATACGGCGGCAACGAATGGAAATTGACCCTTTTAGATAGTAGCCGAAATTTTGCCGTAACGGAAAAAGCTGTCAGCGGCGCCCCCGGCGATACCGTTACGCTGCATTACACCGGGGCGACCACAGGGATAAATGAATATATTTCCGCTATCATTGCGGATAACAGCGGCACACAGTATTACAGCAGAGTAGCACAGCCTACTGCCGAAAGCGGAACGGTTGAAATCAAAATCCCGTCCGACCTTGCACCGGGCGACTATACCCTGAAGGTATTCAATGAACAGTATAACGGCGATTATAATACCGATTACGCAAGTAATTTCACAGACATTGCGCTGACGGTGGAAAAGCAGGTGGAAGAGCAGTTTTCCCTCACCCCCGGCGGCAGATATTATTTTGACCTTTCGGCGATGAATATTCCCGGCACGGCTAACGGCAGCCTGCCGGATGCGTCGCTGCACTATGTTCCCTTTACCTACGCAGGAACGGTGAACGCCTACAAGCTCACGTCTGCGATGGCAACCACCGAGGTATATGCACAGCAGAACAAATACGACCACAGCCTGTTCATTGCGGATTTTGCCGTAACAAATGATGTAAGCTGGGATGCCCTGAATGGCGCAGGTCTGATTTTCGGCAAGGACTATGCCGCAGGCGGCGTGGACTATACCCTGCGCGCACCGTCTGTGGGAAGTAACTTTATAGGTTTGGGCAATTCCGAACGCGGCGTGCCCCAAAGCAACGAATGGGACACGATGCTGAATAAGAACAGCGGATATATCCAAAACGGGAATGATATGTATTTGTATTTGTGGGGACAGGATACTGTTTCTCGCAACGCGTCGCGCCGTGCGATTCGCGGGTGCGCTTCGGCCCGCTTCTGGATCAACTGCGATGCTACGTACTCCGACCCGAGCGTCGGTTTCCGCCCCGTGCTTGAAATCCTGAACCCTGACACACTGGGTTCTGACGGACTGAAGGTCGTTACCCTTGACCTTGGCGGCGGAACGCTCGGCGGCAGCTCCGATGCTATTCAAATCATCGTGAAAAACGGCAGCGAGTTTACCGCGCCTGCGTCCGACGGTCTGAACCGCCCGGCCGGAGATACAGGCAGCTACTTCATGTGGCTCGGAAGCAACGGCAAGCTCTACGCGCCCGGTGCCATTGTTCCGGCGGACGTTACCAAGCTCACGGCGCAGTTTGCTTTATCAGAGCAGTTTTCCCTCAAACCCGGCGGCACCTATTACTTTGACCTATCGGCAATGGGTATTCCCGGCACGGTGAACGATGCTCTGCCGGATAATACCCTGCACTATGTGCCTTTTACCTACGCAGGGACGGTGGACGCCTACAAGCTCACGTCTGCGATGGCGACCACCGAGGAATATGCACAGCAGAACAAATACGCTCACAGCCTGTTTGTGGCGGACTATGCCGTAACGCATAAGGTAAACTGGAATAACTTAGATACTGCGAGCCTGATTTTCGGCAAGGACTATGTCGCCGGCGGCGTGGACTATACCCTGCGCGCACCGTCTTGTGGAAGTGGGTTTACCGGTTCAGGCGATTCAGAGTGCGGTACGCCCCAAAGCAATGAGTGGGACGCGGTGCTGGACAAGAACAGCGGATATATCCAAAACTGGAATAAAATGTATTCGTGGGGGCAGGACACATCAAGTTACGAATTGTGGTATCGTGCGGTTCGCGGGTACAGTTCGGCCCGCAGCTGGAGCCACGACTATGCTGGGAGCTCCTTCCCGGTCGTCGGTTTCCGCCCCGTCCTTGAAGTCCTGAACCCTGACACACTGGGTCCTGACGGACTGAAGGTCGTTACCCTTGACCTTGGCGGCGGCAAGCTGGGCGGCAGCTCCGATGCTATTCAGATCATCGTGAAAACCGGCAGCGAGTTTACCGCGCCTGCGTCCGACGGCATGACCCGCCCGGCCGGAGATACGGGCAATTTCTTCATGTGGCGCGGAAGCAACGGTAAATTCTACGTTCCCGGTGACAGTGTTCCTGCTGATGTGACAGCACTGACAGTGCAGTGGACAGCCCCGACCTATACCGTAACCCTGAATACGAACGGCGGCACGATCAACAGCGGCAATGTCACCGGATACACCTATGGCGTGGGCGCAACACTCCCGACAGCCGACGATATGACCTATACAGGCCACACGTTCAAGGGCTGGTATGATAACGAGAGTCTGACCGGCTCTCCTGTTACGGCGATCGGCGGTACAGAAATGGGCAATAAGGAATACTGGGCAAAGTGGGAGATCAATCAGTACACGATCGCCTATGATCTGGCCGGAGGCACTGCGGAGGGCAATCCCGACACCTACACCATCGAGACAGGGACTTTCACCCTCAAGAATCCTACCAAATCCGGCTATACCTTCACCGGCTGGAGCGGCACGGGGCTTGACGGCGAGAACAACATGACCGTCACCATCCCAACGGGTAGCACTGGCAACCGAACCTATGCGGCACACTGGCGTTATAATGGCAGCGGCCATTCTTACAGCTACTACACCATCAAGGCAACTGCCGGGGCTGGCGGCTCCATTTCTCCC
>OLOV01002711.1_pt1 | contig 11702 bp, 9 predicted proteins | sample 1672931 | NCBI WGS metagenome assembly OLOV01 (sample SAMEA3136738, study PRJEB25190) | human gut metagenome | biome: human gut; feature: human-associated habitat; material: faeces | place: Austria | collected 2013
GGACCAGACCCCTCCAGCCGCCACGCCATCTATTGCATTACTCCGGACGCTTGGCATTCCAAACGATGGCGCCGTCGAGCACCTCGACGTCCTCGACGTCTGCCTGGGTGCCCGTGATGGAAGCATAGTGGCAAAGCGGCTCGATGACGGCGATCTCATAGAGGCGCTCCTGAGCCTCGGCCCACTTTTTGGCCGCGGCGTCGGTGTCCTTGGCGGTACGGGTCTCGGCCACGAGCTTGAGCGCCTTCTCGTCGGACAGGCCATAGAAGGCCTTGGAGACCGAGAGGGACTGGGCCGGGATGGGCTTGTAGTTGGTGGAGGCCACAAAGAGGTCCCACTGCTCGGGCTTGCCGGAGCGGATGTCCATGAAGGTCGCGAACTCGTAGCTGTCGACCTCGGCGGTGAAGCCGGCCTTCTCGAGCTGCTCCTGCAGCGCGACGGTGGCGTTGTACATATCCTTGTAGTCGGGGGTGGTCAGCAGCTTGACCGTCTCACCGGCATAGGAGGTCTTGGCCAGGGCCTTCTTGGCGGCCTTGGCGTCGGCCTGGTTAAAGTACTTCTTGCCCGCGTCGGTCGCCCACTGAGTGTTCTCGGGGTTGCCAAGGTTGGGATCGATGTTGAAGAGCTCCTTCTCGCCATAGGCGGCAAGAGCGGCCGCCTCGCAGTCGATAGCCATGAGAGCGCACTTGCGGATCTCCTCGTCGGCGAAGATGCCCTCGTTCATGTTGAGGAAGGCGGTCAGAACGCCGGCGTTATGGGTGTAGAGCTTGACGTCGTCGTTGCCGTCGAAGTCGTGGTAGTTCTCGGTGGGGATCTCGCCAGCGATATCGTACTCGCCGGTCTCAAACCCGCTCACGCGCGTGGAGGCCTCGGTCACGAACTGATAGTAGATATCCTTGGTGGGCGCGGAGACCTTGCCGGTGTAGCCCGAAGTCTTGCCGTGGGCGGCGACATAATCCTCGTTGCGGGTGAGATGGATGTACTGGTCCTGCTTCCACTCCACCAACTTGTAGGCACCGGTACCCACGTACTCGGTCACGCCGGTATCGCCCGCGGCCTCGATGACCTCGGAGGGGAAGATACCCGGATACTGGGAGTGGTTGCCCAGGATGATCAGAAAGTCGATGGCGGGCTCGGTCAGCGTGCAGGTGACCTCGTGGTCGCCCGAGACGGCGAAGGTGGCGCCGGGCAGCAGGCTCGCGGCGCGGTCGTTGACGGTGAGCCAGCGGTTCATCGAGGCCACGACGTCCTCGGAGCCAAACTCCTTGCCGTTGTGGAAGGTGACGCCCTCGCGCAGCTTGATGGTGTAGGTCAGGCCGTCGTCGGAGACCTCATAGCCCTTGGCCAGCACGGGCTGGGGCTCGTAGTCGCTATCGAGGCCAAAGAGCGGCTCGACGACGTTGCAGATGATGTCCATGGTCACAAGCGACGACGTGGTGTGCGGATCGAGACCGTCCGGGCTCGCCGGTAACGCGACCTGCAGCTCGTCGCGATACTCCACATCCTGGCCGGAGGCAGCGGCGCTACCGCTCTCGGCGCCCGAACCGCCGCAGCCGGTGAGGCCGAGGCCCGCCATGACGCACAGGGCAGCGGAGCCGGTCAGAAAACCGCGACGGGAAACGCCCGCCTTGAAAAGGTCGTTGTTCATTGAGTTCCTTTCGTGTCTGAACAAACTGATAGAATCTGCCGGGACGGCAGAAATCCCCGCCCCGGCAGCTATGCGAAGCCAATCGGCGCCCTGCGGTGCATCCGGACACCAACCGGCATGACAACAGAGAAATCCCTATCGCGTGGATAGGAACACCCGGCGGCGCAGCTTGGCGCAGGTGCGGCTAAATCGTCTCGAGGAAGGCCTCGATGCGGGTCTGGAGCTGACCGGCATCCTCGCCGGCGTAGTCGGTCGTGATGTGCATAAACGGGATGCCCGCCTCCTCGGCGGCCTTCTCCACGGCAAACGACTCCATCTCGTAGAGCGTGCAGAACTGCAGGGCCACGTCGACGATGCCGTCGGCATGCAGGTCCTTGGCCATCTGGACAATGTCCTTCATACGCTGGTCGTTGGGCGTAAAGACAGCGCAGTTGATCTTAAAGTAGCGCTCGGCGATGGCATCGAGCATCTCGTCGACCGTCTCGCCGGACTCGTCGACCAGGTCCTTGTAGTAGCGCGAGCCCGTGCAGGACTCCTCGCCCACCACAACGCCGCCGGCCTTCTCGATGAGGTTGAACAGTTTCCAGTTGGGCACGGCCATGGGCGTACCGGTGTACAGGATGCGCTTGGTCCCCTTGGGCGCCACGCCCTCGCCGGCCTCGACACGCTGCTCGCACTCAGCCGCCATCTCGTTGATGGCTCCGGTCAGACGCGGCGTGTCATCCATAAAGGCGGCCTGCACGGTCAGCAGGCTATCGAGACCGCTGATGGGCGCCGGGTCGGCAGCGCGCGTGGCAGCGAGGCGCTGCAGGGCTCGACGCTTCTCGTTGACGGCGTGGATGGCAGCCTTCAGGCGCTCGGGCGTAATCTTGACGCCGCACTCTTCCTCAATCTTGGCGGCAAGCTTTTTAACCTCGGCCTTCCAGGTCACGAGCGTCGACTCGTCGTGTACGTTGGGAATATCCATGACGTACATGTTCTTTTGCGTGGCAAAGAACTCGTAGGCCTTCTTCTTGCCATCGCAGGTGTTCTCGCCCACCACCAGATCACTCGACTCAATGTAGGGGCAGACCTCGCCCAGCTTAAAGCCGGCAAAGCTCTTGATGAGCGGACAGGTGTTGCGCGGCAAGTGCTCCTCGACCTTGTCCGTTGCCCAGTCGGCACCCGAGCACAGGCCCACGGGGATGCCATCGCAGGCAAGCACGATCTCCTCGGGCACGTAGACGCAGAACGAACCGACGATCTTGGTGGCCTCGCCGGCCTCCTTCTTGTCGAGCATCTCCTTAATACGGCCGCTGTGGATGTTGGTGGCGACAAAATCCAGGTAGGACGTAGACTTGGGGCGATTGTTCTGCGTCAGGAACATATCGCCGTACATCTGGCCCACGGCGCCCAGCAGCATGTCGTGGTCGGCAAGATTCATGCCGAGGCTCTCCCACATCGGATGGAAATCGAATTCTTCAGCCATGGCGGTTCCCCTCTCGAACCAAAAATGAATAGCTACGGTATTGCTGCACGGTGGGTGGCGAAAACCCAGCCGTGCTCAAACCCGGGATTTTGGGGAACCTGCTTTGCAGCTGATTATTTAGTTGTGCGTCGTCTCTCCCGGAGCCGTGAACATACCTGCTCATATGCGGCTCCGAGCCATATACAGGGCGCGCGCGGCAACGCGACGCGAATATGTCATCTGCAGCACCGGCGCACCCTCCTTTTCTCGTCGAAGGTAACTATATCAACGGTTGTCGTCCAGACGAACACCGCCGACATGCGTACGACAGCGTCGTGTGCCGTCGTTTAATAAATAATTATCTGTGTTGATAAGAGTTTGTCATCCATCATTCGGCGAACGGCAAGACAAAGCCGCCGAGGCTTATATCCCCGACGGCATTACCCGGCGCTATCGACAAACCAAATGGATCTTACTCGCATCGAAGTGCATGCGTAGCGTCTCGCCTGCTTGCGGCAGCTCGTCGACAGGCACGCCCACCTTGTTGACCTTCCACTGCAGACGTGTGGGCGCATCGACGCGCGGCACGTCCAGCAGCACCAGGCGCTCAAAACGCGAATCGCTCACACGGGCCACATGCAGGTCATAGCTGTTGCGACCACGCTCGACACGGTTGTCAACATGGAAGTAGCTTGCCCGAATGCCCAGGTACGCCACATTATCGGGAACCTCGCGACCCACGTTGAAGGTCATACCCCAATCAAGGGCTTCAGCTTCCTGAGGCCCGATCTTGCGCGCGCGGCTCGTATTCTTGCAGCCCGTCAGGCGCAGTGCCGCCAGCGTCTGCGGACGGCGGACCACGTCCTCGACGGAGCCGATCTCCTCAACATGCCCGTCGTGCATCACGCAGATACGCTGGCACAGGCGGCATGCTTCGTCGATGTCGTGGCTCACGTAGAGCACGGTGCGGTTGCACACATCAAAGAGGTCGAGCATGTTTTGCTCGAGCGCGCTCTTAAGGTACGCATCGAGTGCGCTCATGGGCTCGTCGAACATAAAGATGCCCGGGTGTGCCGCCACCATGCGGGCAAGCGCCACGCGCTGCTGCTGGCCGCCCGAGAGGCGCGCGGGATAGCGGTCGGCAAAATCGGCCAGGCCAAAAATGCCCAGGTAGCGCTCGGCAAGCTGCTTGCGCGCGGCGGCGTCGCCCGCGTCCTTTACGCCGGCGCATACGTTATCGGCCACCGTCATGTTGGGAAACAGCTGATAGTTTTGGAACAGCAGGGCGCATTTTCGCTCCTGGGGCGACAGGTTGATGCCCGCCGCAGAGTCAAAAAAGGTCACGCCGTTGACGACGATCTTGCCCTCGTCGGGCGTCTCCACACCGGCAATGCAGCGCAAGGTGCAGCTCTTGCCGCAACCCGAGGCACCGAGCAGCGCCACACGCTCCTCGCCGGCCTCGAGCTGCATGTCGAGGATAAAGCCGGAATAGCGCTTTTTGATATCCAGAACGAGCGACATGGCCTATCGACCTCCCTGCAAAGCGGCATCATCGCGCATGAGCTCGGTCAGCGCCTCGCGATCGATACGCAGCGCATCGCCGCCCGCCGGGTCGAGCGAATCGCCCTGTCCGGTGAGATCTTTGGCCTGTTTGCGCTCCGCACGGGCAAGGCCCCGCTCGCGATACTTTTGCGAATGAGCGGTGTACATGTTGATGAACAGGATGACTAGGAAACTAAACGTTATTACGACCACGACCCAAAAGAGGGCCACCGACGTATTGCCGCCCATCCACTCAAAGTAAATCGCAATGGGAATGGTCTGCGTAATGCCGGCGTAGTTGCCCGCAAAGAACAGGGTGCAGCCAAACTCGCCCATCGCGCGGGCAAAGGCGAGCACCGTGCCGGCGGCAATCGAGGGCCAGCCAAGCGGCATCATAAGCTTGGTGAAGATGCGACGCTCGGACCAGCCCAGGGTTCGCGCCGCATCGAGCATCTGCGTGTCAAGGCTCTCAAAGGCACCGAGCGCCGTGCGGTAGACCAGGGGAAACGACACCACCACGGCAGATATCACCGCCGCGGGCCAGGTAAAGACGATCGAGACGCCGTGCGCGATGAGCCACTGACCAACCCCGGTCGAGCGGCCAAACAGCATGAGGAGCAGAAAGCCGCAGACCGTGGGCGGCAGCACCATAGGAATCGTAAAGACCGAATCGAGCAAACCCTTCACGCGGCTCGAGGTACCCATAGTCTTCCACGCGGCGAACAGGCCCAGTGCAAAGGAGATCAGCAGGGCAAGGCCACTCGTTTTAATGGACACCCAAAACGGTCGGTAGTCGATGCCGCCCAATAAGGAGGCCGAAGAGGTCAAGGGCCCCCGCTCATCCCGCAACACGACAGACGATGCCTCTACCATTTGAGCGCTATCAAGCCAACGCGCGCCGCCCTTGGCATCACCCGAGGCTGATGCAATCACCACATAGCGGTCCCCATCCGCACCGCGCTCGTCAAAGCCATAGGTATACCCGCCGGATTCAAACGTTGTTTCCGGCGTGACATACCAAGGAAGATCCACGTCCCCTAGCTGCGCACCTCCCATACAGTTTGCACTGTCGAGCTTACAGACGAGGGCCTTGAGACCCGATACGCACTCGTTGTCCTGCGGATCCAATCCATACTTCTCGACCGCCTTGGGCGATATCCACACCACAACGCGATCGGCAGCAGGCGCCACTACAAGGTCCACGTCCTCGTCAACGGGAAACCGGTAGCCCTTAGGCTGGCCCTCCATGGCACGAGCGGTCCCCTTGGCCAACCGCTCAAAACCCTCGATCCCATAGGAAAGCCCATGAGCGGTCGCAGCAACCTGGGCCCCATCCTCAGCGTCCCCAGCAAACGCAAATCCCGGCACCCAGCAAAGCGCGAAGATCAAAGCACAGGCGACAAGCATGCGGAATCTATTAAGCACGAAAAGCTCCAAGCGAATACAAGGACGGAGTGAAACACAAAACGATGGAATTATCGCGCCAAGCCGCACTACGCGGAAAGCTCAAAGCCGTACTTAGCCCAAATCTTCTGAGCCTTCTTGTTAGACAGGCAGAAGTCGATAAACGCCTTGGCCTCGTCGGCGTGCTCGGAGCCATCGGCAACGGCACCCGGGTACACGATGGGCTTGTGCGAATCCTCGGGGCACACGAAGGCCTCCTCGATGCCGTCGTAGCGGAAGATATCGGAGCTGTAGACAAAACCGGCCACGCAGTCGCCTGTGGACACATAGGCGGCAGCAGTGCCAACCTTGTCGGCCAGGGCGACCTTGTCGGCGATCTCGGGAGCATACTCGCCGTCGTCGCCCTCGGTGCCAGTATAGAGGCCCACGGAGGCCAGGGCCTGGTTGGCGTACTTGCCGGCGGGGACGGTCTTGGCGTCGCCAATGGCGATCTTACCGTCCAGGTTCGCGACGTCGGCGATGGCCTCGACCTTGGTGTCGGAGCCCTCGGCGCGAATGATCACGAGGTCGTTGACGAACATATCCTCGCGGGTGTCGGTGTCGACGAGCTCAGCGGTCTCAGCGTCATCCATGGTGCCCTTGGAAGCAGTGATGAGCACGTCGACCGTGGCGCCGGCACGCATCTGCTCGACGAGGTCGCCGGACGCCTTAAACTGCGTGTCGGCAAACGTGGTGCCGGTCTGCTCGGTGTAGAGCTCCTGGACCTCGGGCAAGGCCTTCTCGAGCGAGTTGGCGGCAAAGACCTGCAGCTCGACAGCCTTCTTCTTAGAGGAAGACTTGGCGGAGCCGGCATCGGAACCAGCTGGCTCGGACGTCTTGTTGCCCGAGCAGCCGGCAAGACCGAGGCCGGCAGCGGCGACAGCAGAAAGCGAGACGAATCCGCGGCGAGAAACCATATCGAACATATTCAACCCTTTCGAACGCTATGCCCGGGCACCCCGCCGCGGGCTTTAATCTGCAACCAGATTATACTTCTGCGCGAATAATGATAGTGAGATATTATTCTCGTCAGAGAATATAGTTTCAAGTTACCGTGCACCTCGGCGTCGCTTCGGCGGAAAACAAAAGCGGAGCAGCCGTTCAGGTCGCCCCGCCGCAGGTAAACCACCTAGTTGGTATGTCCGCCGCCCGCTGTCATCTGAGCCGCATGCTCCAGCTGGTCCGCTATGGCCTCCCAGCTTTCGCGGGCGGCCTTCGTAGAACCGGGAAAGTTTACGACAAGTGTATGACCTCGTTGCATGCAAATAGCACGCGAGAGCATGGCGCGGCGCGTCTTGGTCATCGAGTACGCACGAATTGCCTCTGCAATACCCGGCACATCGCGGTCGCAGACGGCACGCGTCGCCTCGGGCGTCACATCGCGCATCGAAAGCCCCGTGCCGCCGCAGGTGAGCACGACATTGGCGTGGCACTCATCGGCGGCTTCCACAATGGCATCACCAATCTCGCTGACGTCGTCGCGCACGACCACATGCGAGGCGACCGCCCAGCCCTGCGCCTCGATAAGCTCCTCGAGCGCGGCACCCGCCTCGTCCTGCGCAAGATCGCGCGTGTCCGAACACGTCACAATCGAAATCTTCAGCTCCATAGTCTTCCTCCTACAGCACCGTTCCCTCGGGCAGGTCGACACGCACGACATCCACGACGTCGCCCGCCTTGAGCTCGCACGGTCCTTCGTCAATACGCAGCAGGCAATTGGCCCGCTGCATCGTGCCGAGCAGCGCCGAATTCTGCGTATTGGCCTCGGTCACCAACAGCTCACCGGTCTCGGGGTCGCGCAAAACCGTGGCGCGATCGAAGAAGCGTCGGTCCTGGCGCTTCTTCACGCCGTGCGTGAGCGTCGCCTGCTGCACGGGACGCACGCCCTCGGCAAAGCCGCGCATCTTGCGGATCGCCGGACGGGCAAGCATCTCAAAGCCTACATACGCCGCGGCCGGATTGCCTGAAAGCCCCAGGTAGGGCTTACCTCCGAGCAAGCCAAACGTAATGGCCTTGCCGGGGCGCATCGAGATGCGATCGAAGAGCACCTCGCCCTCGCGCTGGACCAGCGCCGTCACATAGTCGTAGTCGCCCGCCGAGGCACCGCCGCTCGTAATGACAAAGTCGCACTCCTGCACGGCACGATGAACCAGCTCGGCAATCGCCTGCTCATCATCGGGCGCAATGCCGTAGAACACGGGCTCGGCGCCGGCATCAAGTGCTTCGGCCATCAACGCCGACGAGTTGGAATCACGAATCTGACCGCGCGCCGGTACCTTACTCGGTGCGACCAGTTCCGTGCCCAGCGAGATAATGCCCACACGTGGGGCGGCGTGCACCTTCACGCTCGCGTATCCGGCGCTTGCCAGCAGACCCGCGCCGGCCGGAGCCACAACCTCGCCAGCGCGCATCACGACGTCGCCGGCATGGGCTTCCTCAGCAGCCGAGCGAACGTTCTCCCCTACCTTGGTAGGCGCCGAGAAGCGAACGTGCGAGCCCTCGTTGCCATCGCCGTCGAGCACATCGACGATCTCGTATTTCACCACGGCGTCGGCACCTTCGGGCACCGGCGCGCCTGTCATAATGCGGACCGCCTCGCCCGCGCCGATAGCGCCCTCAAACACATGGCCCGCGGCCTCATGTCCGATAACGTCGAGCGTCACCGGCGTCTCACCAGACGCCTGCGCCAAGTCCGCCGAGCGCACGGCATATCCGTCCATAGCGCTGTTGTCAAACGGCGAAATGTCGATATCGGCCACAGCATCCTCGGCCAAGGGAAAACCAGCCGCCTGCCACACGGGAATCTCTACGAGATTGGTCGGAGCAACGTGCGACAGAACAATCGACTGCGCGTCCTCCAGCGGAATGAGTTTCTCTGCCATATGCACCTCTTAATGCCACGGCGCACAACAGAGGCGCCGATTCTTTATGCTTGTCTCAGTATAATCCCCCGACGCACGACCGCGACTCGGCCTGTACCCGCAAATACACCTGTCGGTTGCAGGCCGCGAAACAGAATGGAAACCAACCCACCGGCTCGTCGCGCTTGCCGCGTTTTATAATGCTTGCGTTGCAACCTAAAAGAGGAATATATGGCTCATAACAACAAACCCGAAAGCGCAAACGAAGCGCAGGATCATTCCCAGCCGCTCGACGAAGGCGGTTTTTTCTCCCTGAACGACGTCATCACGGCAGGCAGGCATCAGCTCACCCGCTCTGAGCATCTCTTGGCTGCCGACACGCGCCGCAACGCCCGCAACCTACTCGCGAGCGCCAAGTTGCTCGCGCTCGTCGTCATTGTCTCGCTCGCCATGGGCGTTGCCGCTTGGGCGTTTTTGGCCTCGCTGAATATCGCGACCGACTATCGCGAGCACCATGTGTGGGTTTACGCCTTGTTTCCCGTTGTGGGCGTTGCCACCGCATGGGTGTACAAAAACCACGGTCTTGCCGCCAAGCGTGGCAACAACCTGGTCATCGACTCCGCTCTGGGCACACGCCTCATCCATATGCGCATGGCCGTCCTCACCTTCGTCTGCTCCACGCTCACGCACCTAACGGGCGGATCGGCCGGCCGCGAGGGCGCCGCGGTGCAGATTGGCGGCACCATCGCCAGCAACATCTCGAGCCTCGCCCACCTCAAAAAGCATGACCACCACGACCTCATGCTCGCCGGCATCTCGTCGGCCTTTGGCGCCGTATTCGGTTCGCCCCTTGCCGGAGCTTTCTTTGGCATGGAGATGTGCTTTATCGGCAAGATCGACTACACCGCGGGCATCTACTGCCTGGTCGCCTCGTTTACCGGCTACTTTACGTCGCTTGCCTTGGGAACCGATTACGAGGCGAATGTCATCGCCAGCGTTCCCAACATGACACCACGGACGGTTGTCATCGTTGTTATCAGCGCCATTATCTTCGGTCTGACGGCACGCCTCTTTGCCTGGTCGGTTCGAACCGTCAAGAGCCTGTACGGTCGCTTTATCACCAATTACCTCGTTCGCGCACTCATAGGCGCACTCGTGGTTTTGGCCGCCTATGCCCTTCTCGACGCCTGGGACTACGCCGGCCTTTCCACGTGGCTTTCCGGCGCCGGATTTGCCGGCAACACCACCCTGGCAGACGCAGCCATCAAGTTGGTCGTCACAGCGCTTACCCTGGGTGCGGGCTTCCAAGGCGGCGAGGTCACGCCCCTGTTTGGCATCGGTGCGGCGCTCGGCGGCTGGATCGGTTGCCTCGTCGGAATCGACCCCAGTTTTCTGGCGGCTCTCGGCATGCTCGGCGTGTTCTGTGCCGGCCTCAACGTGCCCATCACCACCTGCATGATGGCCATCGACCTGTTCCACGGCACGGCAGCCGGGTTCTTTGTCATCGTGGCCTTTATCAGCTACCTAACTGCCGGACACCGCGGCGTGTACCCCGCCCAGCGCATCATCTCGCCCAAGCGCCGTTCGCTTATTGTGGATGAGGGTGGTACGGTAGCGGATGCTATCGAGCGCCACAACGACCTGATAGAGTAGACGTAAGTATTCGACGTGCAGCCACAATCGGGGGCAATTCGACCTGAGCGCGACCGCACCGTCACGTCATACGCCGGGAGTCGCCCCATGCACGCAACTGATTTTGGCCGCACGCTCATCATCGCCAACCCAGCCGCCCAGTCGGGTGCGGCGCACGAAGTTGCCGAGCGCCTGCAACGCTTTTTGGACATGACTGCACGCGCATCCCAGTTTGACTTGGTGCTAACCGAGCGCATGGGACACGCCAAGGAGCTGGCCGCACAGGCCCAGGGCTATCGCACCGTTATCGCCCTTGGCGGCGACGGCGTGATTCACGAGGTCGTCAACGGGCTTATGACGCAAGAGGAGGACACCCGCCCCGCTCTTGCCATCCTACCCGTGGGCTCTGGCAACGATTTTGCCCAAACGCTCGGCATCGACGATTTCTCCGGTAAGGATTTTGGCGCGCTGCTCACCTGCGAGCTGCAGCGTCAGGACATCGGGCGCATTCGCTCGTGGAGCCCTGCGAGCGGCAGCGGCGAGGCTACCGTTGAGTACTACGACCAGACGCTCTCGGTCGGCATCGATGCCGCCATCGGCCTGGGCACCACCGAGCTGCGCAAAAAGACGGGCCTCGCCGGCGCTCCGCTCTACACCCTATCGGGACTTGAGCAGTTTGGCCTGCGCTATCGCAACTACCCCATGACCATCAGCTTTGATGGCGCGCCCGCCGAGCGCGTGCGGGCGATCATCATGGCAATTCAGCTGGGTCCTACCTATGGCTCGGGCTATCGCATCTGCCCCGATGCCGACCCCTGCGACGGCATACTCAACGTCTGCTACGCCTGCGGCCCCGTCCCCCGTGCGATTGCCCTGCCCATGTTTCTTTCGGCCAAGGACGGCCACCACACCAAGCTGCCGCCGGTACGCATGCGTCGCTGCCGTCATGCCGAGCTCACGTTCGAGGAGCCCGACTCCCCCATCCAAGCCGACGGCGAGCCCATCGTCGCCTCGCGCATCGAGGTCGACGTCCTGGCCGGCGCCCTCCACGTCTGGCACCCAACCCACTAACCCCACCTAAGTTGCGGTGAAATAGGGACTGCTTATGCAGCTAAAGCCGCAAAACAGT
>OLOV01002714.1_pt1 | contig 11693 bp, 9 predicted proteins | sample 1672931 | NCBI WGS metagenome assembly OLOV01 (sample SAMEA3136738, study PRJEB25190) | human gut metagenome | biome: human gut; feature: human-associated habitat; material: faeces | place: Austria | collected 2013
GAGCCGAAGGACTGTCCGACCATGCCGTTGACGGCGTCACGGGAGAACTTCTGCAGGTAGCCGAGGGCGACCATGGCGAAGACGGTGGTGATGAGCAGCGCCACGAGCGGGGTGCCCAGGAACGCGATCACGCGGCCCCATGTGGTGGTGTTCTGCCCGGTCAGGTCGACGATGGATGCAGCGAGCATCAGTACCACCGGCAGCAGGATCACGGACAGGGCCGTGGTGAAGGACGGGCGGTTTTCCGCGGATTTTGGCGCTTCGGCCTCAGCCTTGTTTTCCGGAGCGGCGATCGGTACCCACTTGGCTGCGAGTTTGCTGAAGATCGGACCGGAGATGATTACGGTTGGGATGGCTACGAGCAGGCCGAGTGCCAGGGTGATGCCAAGGTTTGCGTTCAGTGCGCCGATTGCGGTGAGCGGGCCGGGGTGCGGCGGCACGAACGCGTGCAGGGTGGAAAGACCTGCGAGGGCCGGAATACCCAGCAGTACAACCGGAGCTTTGGCGCGGCGGGCGGCGAAGAGCACTACCGGAATAAGAATGACTACGCCGACTTCGAAGAACATGGGAATGCCGACGATGAACGCGATTAGTGCCATTGCCCACGGCAGGCGTTGCAACGGCGTTTTGGACATGATGGTGTCGACGATGGTGTCGGCTCCGCCCGACTTGAACAGGATCGTGCCAATGATCGAGCCAAACGCGATGAGCAGACCGACATTGGCGATGGTGGAGCCGACGCCGGAGGTGAAGCTGACGAACGCCTTGTCGTATTCCACGCCTGCACATACGGCCATCGTGAATGAGCCGGCAAGCAAGGAGAGGAACGGATGCACTTTGCATACCGCGATAAGTAGAACGATGATGGCGATGCCGATGATCGCCGCTGCAATGAGGTTCATGAATCCTCCTCGATTCATGGGTTTGGCGTGCTAGATTTGTCCGATTCTGGAGATTCGGACATTCATGTACCGGTTTTGGTGTTTGGATGTCCGTTTCTGGTGAATCGGACACATTTGGACCGGGGGATGGCGGGTTAGGCGGCCTGGGCTGCGGTCTGGGCTGCCACGGTTGCGGCCACGGTTGCTGCATAGGCGTTCAGCGCTTCGATGGCACGGTCGACCATTTCGTCGACGCTGCCTTCAATGGAGATTTCCACGCCGTTCTCTTCGGGAGCAAGCGGCTCAAGAATGGCGAACTGGCTTGGCAGTAGTGCGGGCGGCATGAAATGGCCCTTGCGTTCGCTGAGCCTTTGCTGAATGAGCTCGTGGCTGCCGTTGAGGTGAATGAAGAATGTGGGCACGTCCTTGGCGAGCACCTCGCGGTAGCTGCGCTTCAACGCGGAGCTGGACACCACGGTGTTTTCGCCGAGCGCCTCACGTGCCACCATCCAGGAGTTGATGACGTTCAGCCACGGCCAGCGGTCCTCATCGGTGAGTGGAATGCCGGCTGACATTTTGTCGATATTCGCCTGTGGGTGGAAGTCGTCGCCTTCCGCGTACGCGTATCCAAGTCGTTCATGGATGGCTTCTGCGACGGTGGATTTGCCACATCCTGCAACGCCCATCACCACTACGTGAATGCTCATGTTGCTCTCCTTGCTGTTGACGATCCTGTGCCGCTTCGCATCAGGAATAAGACTACTATAAACCGTAAAAGTAGTATCAGTCAAATAAAAAGTACTACGAATTAGAAAAATCGTGTGACTTGCTATGCTGGAGATAGTGCAAAATGGCGGTAAATCACGCAATCGCGGATACGCAATCATCTGTGATTTGTGATTGCCGTGCATGCCACAGAATACGTGAAACATACCGTGAAACAAAGCAGGCATGTTGTGGAGTGGGTAAGGGAGGAGCGATCGATGGCTGAAGGCACGGTAATCGCAGAAAATACCGGCGGTGAGCTGATGCAGGATTCGGTGAGTCGAACGCTCGCCATCGAAATGCTCGACGGCGAGTGGAAGGCTGGCGAAAGCCTTACGTTGGAAGCCTTGCAAAGTCGTTTCGGTATTTCCCGAACCGTGGCGCGAGAAGTCGCGAAAACACTGGAATCCATGAATGCGGTACTTGTCAAACGTCGCATCGGACTTGTCGCACGCCCATTCGGCGAATGGCAGGCGCTCAACCATCAGGTGATCGAATGGCGTCTCCACTCCACGCAACGCGAGCAGCAGCTGTCGTCCCTCACCGAACTGCGGCTAGCGGTCGAACCGGCTGCGGCAGCTTCCGCCGCGCGTCTTGCCCCCATCGACGTCAAGGCGAAATTCCCTGTGTACGCGGCGCAAATGCGGCAGATCGCCGAAGCCAACGAGGAGGGCGAAGCCGGGCTCGCACAATTCCATGATCTCGACGTGGAATTCCATACGCTGATCCTGCATGAAAGCGGCAACGAGCTGTTCGCCGCGCTTTCCGACACCATTGCCACCGTGCTGCGCGGGCGCGTGGAACTCGGCAAATACCCGATGAAGCCGAAGCCCGACGCGCTTGACGCGCATGATGCCGTAGCCGACGCGATCGCCAAGGGAGAGCCTGAACGTGCGCGCAGCGCCATGCTCGACATCGTCGACGAAGTGGCACGTGCCCTCAATTTCTTCTGATTTTCGAATCAACATTGCGTTTCTTCGCAGACTCTGAAGAAGAATGCAATTGCGATTACTACGCGGCTGACTCTTGCCATGCATGACTTTTCAGATGTAAGTTGACATCGGAAATACGGCATCACCTAGGAATGCGCACGCAGAATCAATTGGTTGTGGCGATTGAATCTACATGCGCATTTAGTAGACAAGTACTACTTACGGGTGGGGTCTTTTTGCAGGAGAAGGAAGATGAGGGCGACGATCAGCAGGATTGCGATTGAAAGCACGCCTACCGAAGCGTTGCCGGTCAGCGACGTGGTGGTCGCAACAAGGAAGGTGCCGATAATCGAAGCGGTTTTGATTAAACTATCATAAGAATAGCTAGAATCGTTGAAATACAAGGCTTCTGCTGTGTTATTCTGGCTGTGTTACACATTCATGTTACACAGATGGCGGTTGGTATGGCACGGAAAAGCATCAAGATCCTGAACGGCAGAGCGAACGCGTTGCCGCCCACCGAGAAATTCCCGAGATGGCGCGTGATATGGACCGACCCGGTTACCGGCAAGCGTCGGCAGACCAGTGGCGGAGACAGCCTCGACAGCGCCAAGGCCAAGGCCGCCGAGATACTGGGCGACTACGTTCCGGATTCGGAGTCCGGCGTGCGCCCCCCGACTTTCGATGAGTGCTTCCATTCGTGGATGGACGCCAAGAAGCCCCAGATCGCCGAACAGACGGCCGCCAACTACGTCTACGTCTACCAGCGTTTCATCAAGCCGGAAATCGGCGAACAGTCCATCACCGCCATCGGGCAAAGATCCATCCGCGCCATCCAAGTCAGCGGCGTCGAGTTCCCAATACTCGTCAAGCGCATCATCAAGGGCGTCTTCGAACAGGCCGAAAACTGGACCCATCGTCCGGCCAACCATTACGCCGACTGCATCGTCATCAGATCCAGCCGCAACGAAAAACGCAGGGACTACGTCGCCCGTGGTGACATTCCCAGTTCCAAACTCGTCGCCTCGTTCATCATCACCGCCTACGGCACGCTCCAGCAGAATCCGCTGGACGACCCGGCCGTGACCGTCTGGAATCCCGAATCCGCCACCCACAAACGGTCCGCGCGCCGCATGTCCTTCGCTCCGGGCCTTGGCCTCACCCAGCCGGACGACACCTGCTTCAGGAACGGAGTCCCGTTCGAGACCATCTACCCGGATTATCAAAAACCGGAGGAAATCAAGGATGACGCCAATCGCCACGCCACCCGACTGGCCTTCATGAACCGCAAGGCCATGATCTGCCGCCGCGTGGGACTCATCACCGCATTGGGCGCCGGTGGCGGACTGCGCATCGGCGAGGTCCTCGCCCTACGAGTCAGACACATTCTCACCAGAGAGCAGGTCACCCTGCGCTACCAGCTCGGCCAGCCACGCGAGGAATCCGCTTGGCGTGGAGAAACCCACGTGTGCGAGCAGATCACACGAGGCGGGGCGGGACAGATGCGCCTGACCACCCCGAAGTACGACCACGATAGAATCGTCCACATACCCGCCTTCCTACCCAACTGGAACGGTTTCGGACTCGGGACGCACCGCACCCAGATCGCCGGAGTCATACCCCGCTTCGCGGACCCCCAAGTCAGTCTCTGGACCACCACGGACGAGGAGGCCCGCACCCTCTGGCAAGCGGGTTTCACACCACTCGGCTGGCTCTACTGGCGTCACCTAGACGAACTCTGGACCACCATGCCCCGTACCGGCAAGCCTTCCATGCAGGAGGAGATCGACGCGTTCATGAACCTATTGCTGTTCCCCTCGGTCAGCAGGGGCATCCCCTCCAAGAGCGAGTTCGCCATAGACCCCAACTGGCCGTATGACGCATCGATTCCCGAGGGCACAGGCGGCTACCAGCATCCATCCAACTACATGAAGCACTCCGCCCTGATCTACGACTACGTGGCGCAGATCCACGGCGAATGGCCCATCAACCGCGTCAACAGCAAGACCCGAAAAGGCTGGACCCATCACGCGCTCAGACACTACGCGGCCTCGAGCAGAATCCAAGCAGGGGTGCCGTTGCCCATCGTCGCGCGGGAACTCGGCCACAAGGACGCCGCCTTCACGCTCCAACGCTACGGCCACATGATGGCCGACGCCATCCCCGAAACGGGCTTCGACTACTAGCAAGACGAAAGTCGGAATGCTAAGTCCGCGGGGGGGTAACGTTTTTGAGGAGCAGGAGACCCGCTTCGTCTCTTGCTGTGAAGAATCTCCAGGAGAAGGGAATGCCATGAAGCGTTTCGGCAAGGCCATGGCCGCGTTGGCCGTGGCCGCGTGCACACTGTTCGGCGGAGTCGCCACCGCGAACGCGGATTATGTTTCTAACGGTGTCACGTATAAGGACAATCCGATCACGTTGTCCAACGTGAGGGTGTCGGATGTGGGCGCGCATACGGCGAACGTGTCGTTCGACTATTCGATCGATCCAGCGCAGATGAGTCAGATCAAGGATGTGTGCTTCAGCATCGAGGTGCAACGCATCACCGACATCACGCCAATCCAATCGGCAGCCATGAACCATCTCGGGCAGGGCAGTCTCTACTCCTTTAACTGTGATGCGGATTCGAATGTTTCCGATGACGATTTGACCGACGGCTCGTACGACGCGATCTACGGCGTCCACAACGACGTGGAGTACAAGGGTGCCTTCCATGACCGTGACGCTACCCATCCTGATTGGTGGGAAGACCCGAACGAGTTGGCGTTCAAGGCGTCCGGCCAGCGTTTCGTCAGGTATTACAAGGGTTGGGACGACAAGGCCTCCGGCAGTCTCGACTTCCCGCTGATCGGTCTGACGTCCAACACCGCGTACACGAACAACGCGAAGGCATGCAAACCTTCGTCGATTGCCGAATGCGAGTTCGGTGACTCCCTAATAATCGATCAGGAAGCCATCCAACAGGTGGAGAATGTTCTGTGGGACAAGGGCGTTCGCGTGAAGACCCCGGTGGACGTTCGTCAGGTTATCCTGTATGCGCAACCCATCTACAAGGATCCCAACACTAAAGTGACGAACTTGAGTGGTGATAACTATTTGAAGCAGGTTCCCGATTTCACGACGAAGGCCGAGCCTACGGCCACGCCGGCGGAGGCGCTGCCCTCAAAGACCGACGCGAAGCTGGATGTCGCAAACGGCCACGCGGAGCCCGGACAGACGGCCCGCGTGTACGTCGACAACCTGAAGGACGAGGCGAAGGCGAAGGCCGACGCGAACAGCCTGTTCTGGTACGCGTACATCTACTCCGAACCGCAGGCGCTGACCGGTCCGAACGGCTCCCCGTTCGTGCAGGTGCAGAAGGAAGCGTCCACCGGCAAGTACTACTTCGACGCGGTGATTCCGGCCGGCCTGCCCGCCGGCGAGCACAAGATCAGCGTGCAGGACGAGAACGGTACGGTGCAGGCGTGGACCCCGGTGACCGTTGGCGACGCCCCGGCCCCGGTTGACAAGTCCAAGCTAACCGCCGCGGTCGATGCCGCGGACAAGCTGGCCGAGAAGGACTACACCGCCGACTCGTGGACTCCGTTCGCCAAGGCGCTGGCCGACGCGAAGGCCGTCGCAAACAAGCAGGACGCCTCGCAGGCCGATGTGGACGCCGCCGTGAAGGCGCTGGCGGACGCCCAGGCCGGGTTGAAGAAGGCCGAGACCGTTCCCTCGAAGCCGGTCGAACCGAGCAAGCCGGATAATGGCGGCAACAACAAGCCGTCCAACAACAAGCCGTCCAACAACAACAAGCCGTCCAACAACAAGCCTGCCAATGACAAGCCGGCTGCGGATGACAAGAAGTCCGAGTCCAAGAACGACGAGCAGTCCGATCTGTCCAAGACCGGCGCGTCCGTGATTGGTGTCGCCGGCATGCTGGCTCTGCTGGTCGTGCTGGCCGCCGGTTTCCTCGTGGCGGGCCCGCCGCTAAGGTGGGATGGCTCGGTTTCCGAGAACTGACAGGGGTGGGCATGCCTTGCGGCGTGCCCACCCCTGTCGTATGCGGTCGAGTTTTTGCCTATGGTCCCGATGCCTCGAAACCGCGTGCAGGTTCACGGGAACCTGCGATACCTTAGCCGGTCGATGCCAGTAGAAGCCGATCTTGATACGCCCCATCATCTCAATCGCAGATCGGGCTAGAAATCGGCTACAGGCAATCCTCACCGTCTGGCTCTTCGTCCCAATCCGGCTGGGCGGAAAGCGTTTCCAAGAAGGCCAGATCCTCGTTCACCTCGGCTTCGGCCCGTGCCACGATGGCGACAAACTCCTCGTTCGACTTGAACTCCTCGTTGGTCGTGATTCGCCGATCAAGGGCGGCCCTGACCTGTGGCTCCACGTCTTGGTACTGCCGTTCGAGCGGCTTGTTGCTGATGATCCACACGGTGGTCCAACCAGCCCAAGTGTCATGAAATCGGCACGGCAACTTGCAAGGGTACCGGTCAAGCACGTTCAACAGTAGCTGGAACGGCAACTGCCCGGCGAACTCATCCAAAACCAGCGTGGACTGGCCTGAGTAATCATCGAATGGATGCTCATAATTCGTCACACGAAAAATCTGCGACCGGTCGCCATCAAGAACACTTCTCGTCTTGCCCAGCCCCGGTTTGCCCCACAAATAATGCACAGTCACTTCCCGGTCTTCCTGCGAGAAACGGGCGGCCTGCCGTGCCCCCACCATCTTCTCAAGCCACGGCATGAAGCGTGCGGCCTTCAGACTCAATTCCGGGTCGTTCAGTATCTCGTTCACCGAAGCGCCCTTCACCACGGCGTCACGCAATTCCTCCAGATCGGTTCGCTTGCCCTGATCCTCGTGCATATCGAAATCGCCGTGGATGAACGGCCCCGCCTGACGTGTCTCCTTCTTCGAGACGTAGGCCACGCAGGAGGCCACTGAATAGCGTCTCGGCTCGATGTAATTCACATGGATGCCGTGCCTTTTCTCAAGACGCGCCCGAACCGTCGAGAGCCTGATCCGGCTCGTCGCCTGCATGAACAGCTGGTAGTGCCGGTAGCCGGTATGGCCGCCTTCCTCCCGTTGTCCCATCCAGTTCCAGTCTTCGAACGCATCGACCAGATCGGCCTCCGTGATCTCCCTGCCGTTCTGCTCCGCCGAGACCGTGAGCATCCAGTCCGTCGCGGACGGGTTGTTGTTCCCGTTCCAGCTTCTCACCGTCTTGGCCTGATCGCCTTCGTCCAGCCGCTTCCGATCGGCGGCCGTCATCTCCCCATACGCCATCCTGTCCTCCCAGCACGCGAAGTTGCCCTTCCCAGCACGCTAGCACGCAAAGTGGCCATTCACCTCACGTGCTGCAATAATCGCGTGATTCCAACGTTTTCCGCACTTCTCATAACAATCCCGGCACGCATTTCCATGTGACTTTGCGTGCGGCCTAAATCGCGGGATTCCAATGTTTTGACGTGCTTTTCCCGCTCTGCACGGTAGGTGGGTGTAAGTAAGTGGGCCTGACGGCCCACCGGCCCGCTTCGCGGTCCGCACCCACCTACCGTGCCGCATGGCAGCGCCCCGCTCGCCAGCTAGGCCTTCTGCACCGCCTCGCAGGCACCGCCTCGGCTCGCGCCTCGGCTTCGGCAAGCACACAGGCACACAGCCGCCGGCTCGGCTGCCGTGCCGCTGAAGCGTCACGGACCTCGCGGCATCTAGCGCGCCCAGCGCGCCTAGCCTCGACAGGCACAGCCTCCCGCGCCTGCTCCCGCGCCGGGCCACCGGCCGCTACAGCACTTCCACGCTTCTTCATCGATAGCTCTCCAGCAGCCACGCCACGAAACTCGACGACTCGATCTGCCACCTACGGCCCGGCCTTCTCGCCACAAAGTGGCCACCGCCTCGGCAAAGCTTACGAACCACCCACTTAGAAAGCCCGCTCACCTCGGCAGCCTGCTCAACAGACCACCACCCGCCTTTCTCCGGTTCCACTCGACTCACCTCCTCATCGACCCACTGGGGGCGCTATGCAGCAGGCGCCCCCAGACCCCCTCCGCTGCCGCCGTCCGGCGGATTCATCATCCCCATCACCCCCGGTAGCTCGGCCTGGCATTGAACTCACAAGCTCGGGAGCCAACCCAGTGCAATCCACTTCGAGCTCACTCAGCGAATCGATCAATCGACCGGTCAACACAATGCCCAGCATCCTCGGGCTCACGCCCGCCCAACGGGCCGCCGCAGCGAGCGTCATCGTCTTTATCACTCGTCATCGCCTCCAGCAAAACGGGCGGGAGACCCCACGCGCCGAAGACCTCCCGCCATCGATCCATCTCGTTATCGCTCATCGTCTAAATCCGGCAGCGGCAGCCCGTCGCTCAAGCTCGGCCCGGAAGCCTCCACCATCTGCCGCCCCTGCTCCTTGAATGCCTGAGCCTTCAGGTGAGACGCCTTCTCGATGGACCGACATAGCTTCTCCGTCTCCCGCTCGTCCAGCTTCCGCTGACGAACGTTGAACGTGTGAATCATGCCGGTCAGAACCCTCGAGACCGTCTTGTCGTGCGCCGCGCACCACGTCCTGAGCGCCGTCAGCTCCTCCAGCGGAATCCGCGCGTTCAGCCTTCCTATCTGCTTTTCCATCCAGTTTCACCACCGTGTAACGAGGTCCGAAGGGCCACCAGCAGCCATCCAAGGCCGCCAGCAGCCACAACGCCACCGCCGTTCCAGCCATCTGCAGGACAAAGAACAGCAGCAAAAACAGCCGACCCGACATTATTGCTTCTCCGCGAGGCCATCGGCCACAATGCTCCAGCCCAGCCGGTTAGCGCTGGTCACGTAAGGCGTGACCGTCACCTGACCCGCCAGCCTCAGATCGAAGGTGCGCCCGATCTTGGCCTGCGGCTTGCTCTTGATTTTCAGGCTTACGGCGTCCATCTCACGGCCCGATTCACGGTCGAGGGCCGTCACCCTCACCCTAAAGACCGGTCTGCCGTCCACGAGCTTCAGCTCGGCGGAATCACGGGAGACCTTCATCGGCTCCATCGATGTCGGGTCGAGATCCTGCAGCATGGCGAACTCGAACAGACCTGCAACCTGTTCGGCACTCATCCTGATCTTCATCTTTTCTTACCTGCCTTCGCCGCGTGGCGGCCGCCCTCGGTGGCCTGCAATCCACGCAACTCACGGGTTAGATATCAGCGCAGAGCACAGCAAAACCGGCGAAAATCGGCAAAAAACAAGAAAATGTGACGAAAGTCACACTTTTATGGTTCCGGAATAGCGGAAGATGCGGGAAACATTGAGATTCCGCCGTTTGTGAGGCTTCTACAACACCGCATATGGCAAGGTTACACAGACTTACACAAAAACGCCGATCGTTACACAAAACCTTACACAAACCGTCGTTACACACTCGTTTTGTGTAAGATTCAAGCCTTCATTGGGTCCTTCTGGAGAACAAGGAAGACCAATGCCAAAACCAGCAGAACGCCAATAGAGAAAACGCCTAGCGAGGGGTTGCCGGTGATGCTCGTCACGGTCGCGACCATGAACGAACCGAGGATAGATGCACTTTTGCCGAAAATATCGTAGAAACCGTAGTATTCGTTGGCACGATTCTTTGGAATGATCTTGCCATAATACGAGCGCGACAACGCCTGAATACCGCCTTGGAACAAGCCGACAAGAATCGCAAGAATCCAGAATTCCGTAGCGGAACGCAAGAAGAACGCGGCGAACAGCACAATGCAGATATAAGCGATCACAGCGGTGGTGATCATGGTTTTTGCGCCAAAACGCCCAGCCAGTTTGCCGTACGCGATCGCGCTCGGGAATGCCACGAACTGCGTGATCAGCAGCGCCATTACCAGATGCGTGGAGTCGATGCCCAACTGCGTGCCGTATGAGGTGCTCATGGAAATCACCGTGTTGACCGCGTCAATATAGAAGAAGAACGCGATCATGAACATCCACAGCGGCTTGTTCTTGCGGATTGCGCGAAAAGTGGAGCCGAGCTCTGCGAACGTACCGCGGATGGCCTCGCCGGTCTGACCTGCGGTAGCGCGGTAATGCACTTGCTTATAGCTGGTGAGCAGCGGAATGGTGAACGCAACCCACCACAATGCGGTGATTACGAACGAAGCGCGCGTGCATGCCACCGTGGACCATCCGAACAACGACGGACCGCCGAAAATCAGCGCAATACAAGCGATGAACGGAATCGTGGAGCCAATATAGCCCCATGCAAAACCATGTGAAGATACGCGGTCCATACGCTCATTCGACGTGATATCGACCAGCATGGAATCGTAGAACGTGAGCGAACCGTTCAGGCCGACCGTGGCGAGAATGCACACCACCAAGAAAATGAGCCAGCTGAGCGGCAGCGCCATCGCACAGCAGGCGACCACGCCCGTCAAGAAGAATCCGGTGAAGAACTTCACCTTCATGCCCTGCACGTCGGCCATGGACCCGAGCACGGGCATCATCACCGCGATGATCAGCGATGCGATGGTCTGCGCGTACCCCCATGTCGACACGATATTCGATTGGCCGGCGGACTGCAGTAACGAGTTTGCGTAGATTGGTACGACGGCGGTCGACAGCATCACGAATGCGGAATTGCCGACATCGTAGACGATCCACTTTTTTTCGCGGGTGGTTAGTTTTGCGTTGGGTTCCGGCAGATTTTCTGCTGATGCTGCGGATGCTGCAGAAGCTACGGGCGCGGAAGTTGCGGCAGGCGCAGTTGTTGGCGCTGTTGCGCGTTCAGACATGATTGTTGACTCTTTCGAATAAACCGTCAATTCACTGTTGTATACACTACAGTTCATCTTAAATGGATGTAAGGGATGCGCTCTGCCGTTACGTATGAACAATGCATGAACATTGCGACTGATGTGTGATTGATGTTCAGTTTTTTGAACAAGCGCCATGATTCCGGGGAATCCAAGGCGATTTCTATCCACAGGTTTGCAATCTGGTTTGCGATTGGCTGGGGCTGGTTGTATAGTTGAGAAGTTGTGTGTTCTGCCGTGCATTCAGTTGCATGGCGTCGAACGCGCAGACTTGCAAGTCAGTAGTAATTATAGGGAGTCCATTATGGCAGCTCGTTGCGCAGTGTGCGGCAAGGGA
>OLOV01002716.1_pt1 | contig 11691 bp, 13 predicted proteins | sample 1672931 | NCBI WGS metagenome assembly OLOV01 (sample SAMEA3136738, study PRJEB25190) | human gut metagenome | biome: human gut; feature: human-associated habitat; material: faeces | place: Austria | collected 2013
TACCACTCTATCACTGGAGGCTTTTATTTTCTACCCATAAGTAGAACTTTTTCCGACTCACCCGCATAGCGGGTGGTTGTCTTTCTACAATGCGAATACGGCAGCCTATTGAAAGGCTGCCGCAGGTATGCTCTCGAAATATTTTCTCCTCAAATTTTGATTGTCCAACTCCGCAATTTAGAATACGCTTACCTCAATGATTCACTTTAGAAAACGGACAGCGTTTTCCGATGCACTGATTGTTTTGTGCGGAGTGATGGCATACGACCTCCGGCTTTTCCATCTCAACGCCGAACTGCTCCCTTACAAAGTCAATGGCAGCAAGGATAGAGAGGAAAGAATCTCGCTTGCAGCAGCGCGGACCTCCAATCTCGCTGATTGCTTGAAGCGATTTTGCCGTCATTTTGTGGGACAGTGCAAACGGCTCATGCGCTTTTTCCTTTGTTCCGTGGGTATGACATCCGCAAGGCAATTTTGTTTGGCTCTTACGGGAAAGGAACCGCCACGAAAAAAGCGACGTCGATCTGCTGGTGGACAGCAACCTCCGCGGGCTTAAATTTGTGGGTTTTCTGGATGATGTGCAGACCGCTCTGGGCAAGGAAGTGGACTTATTTGATGTATCTCACGTCCAGCCCGGCTCCCTGATTGATCGGGAGATTCGTGAAACGGGAGTTACCATTTATGAGAAATGAAGTAATTGTCGAAAAGCTCCTGGGATACGCAAATTAGATTTTGAGCTATTGCCATGGATTATCCTATGACCAGTTCTGTAAAGACTCCATGGTCGTGGAAGCGTGTGTTTTTTACCTCAGTCAAATGGGTGAGCTTGCCAACAAGGCGAATGCCGCATACACGCAAGCGCATACCGAAATCCCCTGGCGGTACTTGTATGGCCTGCGTAATCGTATTGTCCATGACTACGAGGGCGTGAATCTGCGCTTAATTTGGGAAATCATATCTGATGATTTAATCTCGTTGCAAGCTATTCTTCAAAGCATCGTGCAAAAATAAACGGTCAGCCCTGAAGAGGGCTGACTTTTTCGTTAGGGGGGCAACACCGTGCCTTCTGCCGGTGCTTTGCAGTTGGCATTTTGCCATCCTAAAATCTTGACAGCCGTCTGCCTTGCGGGTATGATGGAAGAAAAACAGGAGGCTCAGCGTTATGGTATCAGAGGCATTGCAGCGGGCGCGGGAATACGAGGCGGAGTTTACCTGCCCGGAGGCGGGGCGGCCGGTGTTTCATATGACGCCCACCGTGGGGTGGATGAACGACCCCAACGGCTTTTCCGTCTATCAGGGGGAATATCACCTGTTCTACCAGTATCATCCCTACTCGACCAACTGGGGGCCGATGCACTGGGGGCATGTGAAAACCAAGGATTTTATCAAATGGGAGCGGCTCCCGGCGGCCCTTGCCCCGGACCAGGCGTACGATAAGGGCGGCTGCTTCTCCGGCAGCGCGTTGGAGCTGCCCGACGGGCGGCAGCTGCTGGTCTACACCGGCGTCCAGCAATACGCCGAAGCGGGCGGCACCATGAAGGAGCGGCAGGCCCAGTGCATCGCCATCGGTGACGGTATAGATTATGAGAAGAGCGGGCTGAACCCGGTGCTGAATGAAACCGCTCTTCCCCCAGGCGGTAGCCCGGCGGACTTCCGGGACCCCAAGATCTGGCAGGAGCCGGACGGAAGCTACCGCCTGGTGGCCGCCAACCGCGCCGGGGATGGCAGCGGCGCGGCGCTGCTATTCGGCAGCCGGGACGCGCTGCACTGGGATCTTCTTTCCACCCTGGACGCCTCCGGCTGGAAATTTGGCGGAATGTGGGAATGCCCGGACTGCTTCCGGCTGGGTGACCGTCAGGTCCTCATGCTCAGCCCCCAGGAGATGCTCCCCGTTGGGCTGGATTTCCACGCCGGAAACAACACCGCCTGGCTGATCGGCCGCATGGAGCCGGGCAGCATTGCCTTTGTCCGCCAGATCGTTCAGCCCGTGGATTACGGCATTGATTTTTACGCCCCCCAGACCCTGCTGGCCCCGGACGGGCGGCGGATCATGATCGCCTGGATGCAGAACTGGGAGACCGCCGCATACAGGATGGAGGGCTGCCCCTGGTTCGGCCAGATGACCCTGCCTCGGGAGCTGCGAATGGAGAATGGGAAAATCCTCCAGCTGCCCGTGCGGGAGCTGGAGGCATATCGCCGCCACCGAATCGCGTATCAGGATGTGGCGGTGCGGGAGGCGGTCACGCTCCCCGGCGTCCATGGGCGGGTGCTGGACATGACGCTGACCCTCCGCCCGACCCAGGCCGAGGGCTGCTTCCGGCTGCGCTTTGCCCAGGGCGGTCCCTACGTCACCACGCTCAGCTGTGACCTGGCGCACGGAACCGCTACCCTGGACCGCTCCGCCAGCGGCCTGCGGTGGGATACCCTGCACAGCCGCACCTTCCCCGCCCCTCTGCGCGGCGGCACACTGAAGCTCCGCCTGGTGCTGGACCGCTTCAGCGCCGAGCTGTTCCTCAACGACGGCGCGCAAGCCGCCTCCACCACCCTCTACACCCCTGCCGAAGCGGACGGCATCAGCTTCGAAGCAGATCAAAAAGTGGTCATGGAGCTGGAAAAGTACGATCTGGTGCTGTAACCATTACCAGCAACGCATCAAAAGGCGCTGACAGGGTCAACCGTCAGCGCCTTTGCGGTGTATTTCATTTAGGGCAACACCGCGCAATTGTGTCTGCGAGCCGCAGCCGTCTTTTTGCCCCACTTCTTCAGTTTGAAAAACGAGAAATACATACAGTATTCCTTCGTTTTCCAAACTTTGAATTGAGCCAAAAATCCAGGCTGGGGCTTCTTGCCAAATTGTGCGGTGTCGCCTTAGTTCTCGTCCGTCCCCTGCTCGGCCTGGCGGAAGATGGCGGCCAGGAGTTCGGCGTCATATTCCGGCTCCGCTGCCGGGGCTTCCGGCTGCTGATCGTCCTGGGGTGGGGCGGGGGGATCCTGGTTCTGGGGCTTTCTGGCAAACTTGCCGGAATAGGCAGGCGTGGGCTCTGCCGCAGGGGCGGCTGTCTGGGGAGCATATTCGTCCGGCTCCCTCAGATAAGTGTCCAGAATATCCGGCTCCTGCCAGGCAGTGGCCGGAGCAGACTTCGGCGCAGGCTGGAAGCTCTCCGCATAGGTCTGACGCTGCACCGGCTGCGGAGCGGGCTGAGGCGGCTGCGCCGCAGGGCGTGCCGGGCGCTGGGTGCTGCTGCCATTGGCTGCCGGACGTACCGCGGAAGCAGATCTGGGAGCCTGGGGGCGGGGTGCGCCACAAAGGGTGCAGTAGGGGCCGCTGTTCCGGCTGCGATCCCGGGGGCATACCCATTCGCCCGTGTAGCCGCGCTGTGCCGCCGGTCGGTTGGCCGAAGCGGTAGGCCGATTGGGGGCGGCGGGACGCTGGGTGTGCGCCCCAGGGCGCTGGACCGGCAGCGCAGGGCGCGAAACATCGTCATACTCTTCCTCCTGCGGCGCTCTTCGGCGGGCAGCACGGGGGGCGGTGGTATCCGGGGGCAGCAGCTTTTGCAGCACCAAATACACCACGCCGGAGGTCGCGGCAAATACCGCCACAAACACCATCACCGTAATAGCGATCCAAACGCCGGTGTTGGTGCTGCGCGTGGCCGTCGTTCCCAGGCCGGAGAAGGAATTGTAGCAGTCGTCGCACAGCAGTCCCGCGCTGGTGCTGTGGCCGGCTCCGCGAATGCTCTTTCCGCACAGGCTGCATTTATTTCCGCCGCAGGCGGAAAGCAGAACGCCCAGCAGCAATACACATGCCAGCAGGGCCGCAATCTTTCTTCCATTCTTCATCATTCTCATTTCCTTTCTTCCGGGCATCGGTCACCCGGCTGATGGAGCTTGGCTGCGCCGATCGGTACGATCCTGCGCACATGCTGATTGTATCACGCATTGCCCGTTTTTGCAACGGTTTTAGCCGCCGCTTTTTGCCGGATTTCCGCGTTGACTTTCCTTTGGGGGCGGAATATAATGATTCCGTCAGAAAATGCGGTGACTCCCCTGCCCGGATTCACCGGGCGGCACCATCCGCAGGAAGCGAAGCCTATGAACAAGCACACCCTGAAATTATCCTTTTTAAGCACCCTTCCCGTGATGACCGGCTACCTTTTCCTGGGTGCCGGCTTTGGGATCATTTTACAGCAGAGCGGCTATGGGCTGCCCTGGGCTCTGGCCATGAGCATTTTTATTTATGCTGGTTCCATGCAGTATGTGGGCGTGGGGCTCCTGACCGGCGGGGCGGGGCTTGCCGCCACCGCGCTGACCACCCTGATGGTAAACGCCCGGCACCTGTTCTATGGGCTTTCCATGGTGGAGGCCTACAAGCAGGCGGGAAAGAAAAAGCCGTACCTGATCTTCGCGCTGACGGATGAGACCTATTCCCTGGTCTCCCGCCCCGTGCTGCCCGACGGAGTTGACCGCGTCGGCTATTGTTTCTGGGTATCCCTGTTTGACCAGTGCTACTGGGTACTCGGCTCCGTCATCGGCTCCCTGCTGGGGAACCTGCCGCTGGATTTCACCGGCATTGACTTTGCGCTGACCGCCCTGTTTGTCACCATCTTTGTGGAGCAATGGCTGAGCACGAAGCACCACTTCCCTGCCATGGTGGGTGTGGTGTCCGCCGTCGTTTGTCTGATTATATTCGGTGCGGACAGCTTTCTGATCCCCACCATGATCCTCATCGCAGCCATCCTGGTGATGGCCCGCAAGACTGGAACGGAGGCGGCAAAATGACGCTCTTCCTCACGGGTACCCTCTCCCCCCGCCTGCACAGCGCCGCCCTGGTGGCCATCATGGCCGTTATTACCATGCTGCTACGCTTTCTCCCCTTTTGGGTATTCGGCGGCAAAAAACAGACGTCGCCCCTCATCACCTATCTGGGCAAGGTACTCCCCTTTGCCATCATGGGCATGCTGGTGGTCTACTGCCTGAAATCCGTCAATTTCATTCATCCAACTCACGCCCTGCCGGAGCTGATCTCCTGCGCCGTGGTGGTACTGCTCCACCTGTGGAAGCGCAACACCATGCTCTCCATCACCGGCGGCACCGCCTGCTACATGCTGCTGGTTCAAATCGTATTCGCGTAACTGCAAAACATTCTCCCGCCAAAGCTGTGTGAAAAGCACTGCCTTGGCGGGAGATTTTATATGGTCACAGCGTCGCAGCGCCGCTATTGATGCTCCATGGGCGTAAACCGCAGGCCGTTTACCACCTGCTCTGTCCCTGTATCCCGGAAGCCCAGCCTGTGATATTTCCTTCCACTCGACCTTGAAATCCTCAATGCGCTTCAGCCCTTCCCCGGTAATATGGTAATACTTCCGAAGCCTGCCGCCATGCTCCGCGGTGCGGACATTCAGCATATTCGCCGTCTCCAGCCGTTTCAAAATGGTATACAAGGTCGATTCGGAAAGCTCCATGTACGGCTTCATATCCTTTATGATCTTGTAGCCGTATGAGTCCTCACTCTTAATGGCTGCCAAAACGCAAACATCCAAGAGCCCTCGCTTCAACTGACCATCCATGTTATACCTCCTTTCATGTTATACGTCATAATACGAAGTATTCATTTTGTCAACACCTTTTTCAGAAGGCTCAGAAAAAGGGCGGCAGAGAAAATCAAATCTCCCTGCCGCCGTGCTTCTATTCCAGCGCCGCCCGAAGTTTTTTCAGCGCCCTTTTCTCAATTCGGGATACATAGCTGCGGCTGATGCCCGTTCGTTCTGCCACTTCCCGCTGGCGGAGCGGCTCCTCCGCCCCCAGCCCGTAGCGCAGCTGGATCACCAGCCGCTCCTGCCCGGTCAGGCAGGTATCCACCGCCCGCCGCAGCAGCCGCACCGCCTCCTGATTCGCCACCTGCTCCATCAGGTCCGTATCCTCGCTGACCACATCCATCAACGCCAGCGGCGCCCCATCCGTCCCGGTATCAATGTAATCCGACAACGACACATCCTGCGCACTCTTCCGCCCGGAGCGGAAGTACATCAGTATTTCATTTTCTACACATCGGGCTGCATAGGTTGCCAGTCTGGCTCCCTTAGAGGGGTCAAAGGTGGTGATTCCCTTGATGAGGCCAATGGTGCCAATGGAAATCAGGTCCTCCTGGTCGGCGGTTTGGGCGTAGTATTTCTTAGACTGGTGATGCCTGGGGTGTGCTTGGGGGGTGTATAGACGGCCTCGTAGGTGCTGCCAAGCTTCAGATAAATGTCGAGATGAATATCATCCTTGGTGCTTTCTCTCTTAACAACAACCCTATCCAGAATCGTTGCCACCAGTGCCGTATCAATGTCCCCGGTGAAGCTGAGTGCCTGGTCCAGAGCCTGACGGATGGCCGGGATATCCAGTTCTTCGGAAGTCCTGTTTTCTTCCTCCTGCCGGATGGCCGTCAGCTTTCCCTGGCACTCCAGAATCTGGGCGTTGAAAGCATCGTTGCGCTCCTTGAATTCCTCTACCGTCAATGCACCGGCGATGCTCAAATCCAGCAGCCGGTTTTTCTTTCGCTCCAAGTCCTCCATCTCATTTTCCACCTGGCAACGGAGCTTCCCATAGTCTACCTCCTTGGGAATATTGGTCAGCACCGTCACCAGAGAATCAATGATTTTCTCTTTGTCCCGGACCAGCTCCTTGAAAATGTCACTGAGAATCACATCCAGGTCACTGCTGCGAATCTGGGGTGCCGAGCAGGCCGCCCTTCCGTGGCTGCGGTAAACCTTGCACTGCCATACCTCCTGCTGGCCCTTTTTCGTTTGAATCACCTGACGGTGAAAGGTGGTTCCGTGTTCCTCGCAATAGATTTTTGCGCTGTAGGGATAGCGATTGTGGAAACTGATTCCGCTGCTGTGTGACTTCATTTCTTCTCTCCTTCTCTTGTACAGGGCGTTGGCCCGATTCCACAGTTCTTCCGGAACGATGGCTGGTATAGAAGGATCTGGGTACGTCACCCACTCGCTTTCGTCCAGCAAAATATTTCGCTTTGTCCGGTAATCCACACTCTGGCTCTTATTCCCACAGTACCAGCCCTTGTACTTGGGATTTTCCAGAATATGCCGGATGGTCAGAGTGTTAAAGGCGTTTCCCTCCCGGCTGGTATAGCCCAGTTCCATCAGCCTTTTGGAAATCGTGCGGGTTCCAAGGCGTTGGTTGCCGTAAAGGTCAAAGATAATGCGGATGATCTCCGCTTCCTCCTCATTGACGGTCAGGACGCAGTCCTTTTTGTCATAGCCATAGAGCTTGTCGTTGCCCAGCACATGGCCATTCTTAATAGCCTGCCGAAAGCCGAATTTCAGCCGTTCCGACAGCTTCCGAATTTCGTCCTGGGCAACCCCCGCCATAATCACCAGCCGGAACTCGCTGTCTGTGTCCAATGTGTTGATATTATCGTTCTGAAAGAACACCCCCACATTGTAGTCCAGCAGCTCCTGGGTATATTTGATGCTGTCCAGGGTCGATCTTGAAAACCGGGAAATCTCCTTGGTGATAATGAAATCGAACATCCCCGCCTTTGCATCCCGGATCATCCGGTTAAAATTGTCCCGCTTCTTCGTGGAGCCACCGGAAATCCCCTCATCCACATACCCCGGCACAAATTTCCAGTTGGGCTTGCTCTGAATCAACTCCGTGTAATACTGCACCTGATTTTCTAGGCTGTTGATCTGCTCGTCCTGGTCTGTAGATACCCGGGCATAAAACGTCACCCGGAGGGGCAGGTCATAAAAGGACCTGCCCATGCGCATTTCAGCACGAATTTTCCGTACTTCCATATACATCCTCCTTTCCAGCCTCATTATCCCAGAAGAAAGGTGGAAAGTCCAAGGTGCCAAGAATCTTTTCATGGGATTTGTCGTAAACCGTCCTTGAAATCAAGCCCTTGCCCAAAAGCATCTGCAATAAAGCATCCAGAACGTCCCACTGTACCTCATTCATCCGCACTCACCTCGAAACACCATATGTCCACCCCCGCTTCATCTTTCCGCAGCCCGTTGCCGCTTGCGCTGGTATTCGGTAAGCAGCTTCAGAATCGTCTCCTGCATCTGGGCCGCACTGTAGCTTTTCGGGAAGAATTTACGAAGGTCGCCGGTCTTGAAGCTGACCTTTTCCTGCTGGTTGGCCTTCTCCTCCTGCATGATAGTGGAAATGTCCTCTGGGGATAGGCTGCCGGTCTGGTACAGCTTCTTTATGCGGATCGCTTGAGATAGGGATGGAGTGCAGTCGTTGCGGCGCATTTCTTTCAGGAGGTAGGTCTGGGCTTTTTCTGGGAGGTAGCTCAGCTCCACGGCGGGGGTGAGGGCAATTTTGCCGTCATCGACAAGCTGAAGCAGTTCCGGAATCAGGTGGGTCAGGCGCACATAACGCAACACCTGATTCTTACTGTCTCCGCCATCAGCCCCAACCTTTACGGCTGTCACCAACTTCTCCCCAACTTGGGGAGAAGTGCGGCCTTGGTGTTTCATTGCCTCCATTTTCAGCTTATAGGCAAACGCCTTTTCACTGGGCAGAATATGCTCCCGGTGCAAATTGCTGTCCACAAGCATAATGGCTGCCTCCTCCCGGTTGATTTCATAGACAAGGGCGGGAACTTCGGAAAGCCCTGCCCTTTGTGCCGCGTGTAGTCTGCGGTGGCCGCTGATTACTTCGTATTCTTCTGAACCCTCCAATGGACGGACAATCAGCGGGGAGAGAATGCCCTCATTGAGAACGCTCTCGGTCAATGCCTCCATTTCTTCGTTGTCGAGGACCTTGTAAGGGTGGCCCTCAAAGGGGTACAGTTTCTCAATGGAAATTGCGATTGGTTTACATAATCTATTATCTATTCTCATTTCATCCTTTCTCTAAATCTTTGATATGCCGCCCGTTCCAGGCGGTGTTCTTCTTGCAATAGTTCGTATAAATGCGGGGACTCGTCCAGAATCTTTTTTGCCTGCCGTAGCTTCTTCCGCAGCGGCGCAATTTTCTGGGTAAGTTCCTTTTTTCGGTCTTTGGCCTCCTGCTGCTCCTCCGGTGTCTTTTGGGTATGTTAGTGCAGCGATGGCGTTTCCCCGAAAAAACGCCGTCATTTTGTCATTCCATGCCATCGAAAGCATTCAAAAACGCCAGCGTTTGCTCGGCGTTTTCCTGCGATGGCTGGGACGGCTCCGAAACAGGCTGAAAAGGAACCGTATTTCCCAGCCCTTTCAGTTCCTCCCGAAGCATCAACCGGAATCTGCCCATGAAGGAGTCCTCTCTACTTTCTGCCTCCTGGGCATCCAGACAGTCGTTAATGGCCTGCACCACGGACTTGCTGAAAGAACTCCCCGCCGCTCTCTGATCCCTCAGATACTCCAGCGCACGGGCATCCTCGGCACGGGACAGCTTGAAGCGTATCGTGGTTTTCGTAGGCCTCATTTCACGCCTCCCGTCACATTCCGCACGTCAGCCATGTATTCGTACCCCTTGGCCGTGGCGCAAATATCGCTGTTAATGATGATTTTGTCAGGGGCAAAGGGGAAGAAATTTTTCAGCAGACACCCGCCGCCGCCGACTATATACAGCTTCATAATCCGGGGATCATAACCATGCTCCCGGAGCTTGCGGAATACCTTTTTCGCATAATCCCTCGCCGTCAGCTTCATGGTCTTTTCCAGTTCCTCGTCGATACCGACTGTACCGTACCGCAAGAAATTGTGAATCATCTGTTCCTCCAGTTCAGCGTGATGTTCCCGCATAAGAGCTTCTTGGATGGCAAGCACACACTGTTGAACACCATACTTTTCCGTAAACATCTGGCGCAAATCCACATTGCTGTCCAGGGTTCGCAGGATGTTCATGGTGCCGTTGCCAATGTCACAGAGCATATTGCTGCCAGTGAAGTGGTTGACAATGGGCGCAATTGCGGCAAATCCCTGAGGATAAACTGCCGCGCCTACAATTCGGATGCGGTAATCCTTTCTCCGAAAAGAAAACGCCACCTCACGATTCTGTAGCAGGTACGCCTGGAACGCCTTCCGCTGTTTCACTACCCAGGACAGGGGCAGCCCCGCCGCCAGAAACACATTTGCCTGGGTGATTTGTTCTCGGCTCAATTCTCGGGCGATGGCTGCCAGGGTCAGAATGTAGTAATCCTCGTCCATGACCTTTTCGGCGGCGTATTCCTTGTGTCCAACGCCGATCTGGTAGTAGCGGCCCTGATAAATCAGCAAGTCGTTCTTGAAAGTCGGTTCCGTGTCGCTGCTCTCTACACCGGTAGGGAAGCAGGAGTTGGCTGTTTTGATGTTGCCATAGCCATGGTCAACACCGATGATGTAAATTCCGTTTTTGTTTTTCATTTGTTTCATCCTTTCAAAAAATAGTTTTACGCACCTATTTGACCTCGCCCCCGTGTGCTTTGGATTCATCTGACGCCCGATAGCAAATCGGGTCCATGGGAGTTTCACCCCTGCGCTTCCGCCCAGCTCTTTTGAGAAGTATCATTGTCCTGCCCCCACCGTCGTCGCCTTGCCGGTTGTTATCCGGCAGTGGAGGCCCGTGGTTGTCGCTCGCATAAAATGGTCATGGCGCACGGCCTCCCGGCTCTGGTGGGGGAGAATGTATCAGATGAATGAGTATAAAATTGTCAAGGTACATGGGGAGGGGCAATACCCCTTCACCTATCGCGGCGAAAACGAGGTTTTGTGAGGGTGCTTTGCAAAAATTATTTTCGGGCCGGAGATACCTCTCATGTGGTAGGCACCCAGAATGGGCAAAAGTAAAGGTGTTTCTCAAGATTTTTTCAATTTCATAAAGCCTGCAAAAATTCCCTCATATATTGAGCCCACGAAACAGGCCAAATTTTTTACATCTTTCGGTAAATAGTTTGTTTCTGTGAAATACGCCAAAGGCACCGTGAGATATTACCCCTTCACCTACCGCGGCAAAAACGAGGTTTTGTTAGCGTGTTTTCTGAAAATTTTTTCCCTCTCACTTTAGTAGCCATCGAGACAGGCTGTTTTTAATATGAATTCTGAAAATTTTTTTATTATTGTGAGAAATGACAAAAACCGCCACGGTGCGACTGACAGAATCAGTACACACCATGGCGGTTTTCACGATTCACTTTTTCTAGGCATAGATGAGATCGTTCAAGACGATTTCACCTGCCCGATTCCGAATGTTGTTCATCCGGGCAACCCATTCCATTTGATTTTCTGCTTTCAGTTGCTCGGTAATCCCCTCCTGTTGTGCCAGCTGAGAAATAAGCTGTTGCTCCATTTCCTGCGCCTGACGGTCGATTCCTTCCAGATGGGGATTCAGCGTACCCTCCATAAGCATGATGGTATAAAGTGACTCACGATGTTTTCTTAAATAGTTGAAGCGCAGCATTCCCCAGCGGCCAACCTTGGGGCTTTCCGGTGCAGCCAGATTGGGGCGATAATAGTCTCCGACGAGCGTATAGGTGATTTCCATATGTGTCCCTCCAATTTGTTTTTTCAGGTGGTACACATATTATAAGCCCCCGCTCTGTCCCTCGCAAATGTACCGCCATTTTACCTCCCTACTCCAAAGCCATTTCTGGTCCGGAATCTCGCCATAGCGTTACCTTGCTCCTATCATTGCAAGTCTACCTGATTGGGCCTATGAAAACCCGCAGCCCCGATTTTTCGGTCGGGGCTGCGGGTTCATTATGCAAGGTTTCGC
>OLOV01002718.1_pt1 | contig 11684 bp, 8 predicted proteins | sample 1672931 | NCBI WGS metagenome assembly OLOV01 (sample SAMEA3136738, study PRJEB25190) | human gut metagenome | biome: human gut; feature: human-associated habitat; material: faeces | place: Austria | collected 2013
AGGAGAAAGTACAGTGTGCGGAATGAAGCTGGGGGAAAAATCGTGTACACTTCGTTTGAAGTTCAGCACACAAGGAAAGGTATGTCGGAGCTTGTTTCACTGCCGCGCAGCAGCAGCGAAGAAGTTCGTGCCGTTTGGGAAAGCACCGGCAGCTTCCATTGCCTGGTGGCGACCGCTTTGTTAGGGAACGGAATCTTCGTCTCCATCGTTAATTCGCTGCGGATGGAATGGGAGCTTCCGCTTCCGGCGCGGCAATATTACCAGAAGACCTCCATCCTGATCAAATTCAAAGGTCGATTCGTTTTGCGGTACGATCGGCGGCAGGGTCTTTTCGTGCCGCTGGTCGGGCTCAGATCCTTGCCACGCCGCTCCTGCGCGCGGCCTCGGCAACAGCCTTCGCCACTGCGGGGCCGACGCGCGGATCGAACGCCGCGGGGATGATATAGTCCTCGCTGAGCTCATCGCCCACAAGTCCCGCCAGCGCTTCCGCCGCCGCAACCTTCATCTCCTCGTTGATGTCACTCGCGCGCACGTCGAACGCGCCGCGGAAGATGCCGGGGAAGGCGAGAACATTGTTTATCTGATTGGGATAGTCGCTTCTTCCCGTGCAGACGACCACCGCGCCCGCGGCCTTCGCCTCCGCCGGGAATATCTCCGGCGTGGGATTGGCACAGGCGAATATTATGGGCTTTTCCGCCATGGTGCGGATCATATCCCCCGTCAGCACGCCGGGCGCGGAGACGCCGATGAACACATCAGCCCCGCGTATCACCTCCGCAAGCGTGCCGCGCAGGCCGCGCGGATTCGTTATCTGCGCCATTTCCTCCTTGACCCAGTTCAGTCCGCCGCGGCCGGAATATATAGCCCCCTGCCTGTCGCAGAGGGTGACGTCCTCATGCCCGGCGGTGATGAGCAGGCGCGCGATGGATATTGCCGCCGCGCCCGCGCCGTTTATGACGATACGCGCGCGCTTTTTGCCGACGACCTTGAGCGCGTTCGTAAGCCCGGCAAGCATGATGACGGCGGTGCCGTGCTGGTCGTCATGGAAAACGGGGATGTCGCACTTCTCCTTGAGCCTGCGCTCTATCTCAAAGCAGCGCGGGGAGGCGATATCCTCAAGATTTATGCCGCCGAAGGAGCCGGAGATATTGTACACCGTCTGCACGAACTCATCCACGTCCTTCGTTTTGACGCAGAGCGGGAAAGCATCGACCCCGCCGAAGCTCTTGAAGAGGACGCACTTGCCCTCCATGACGGGCATACCGGCCTCCGGCCCGATATCGCCGAGGCCGAGTACGGCGGAGCCGTCGGTAATGACGGCGCAGAGGTTCCAGCGGCGCGTCAGCTCATAGCTTTTATTTATATCCTTTTGTATCTCAAGGCAGGGCTGTGCCACGCCGGGCGTATAGGCCAGCGCAAGCTCATCCTTCGTATTGACGCTGACGCGCGAATTGACTTCTATCTTGCCGCCCCATTCCTTATGGAGCCGCAGAGATTCGGCAGAATAGTCCATTTTCTTCTCTCCGTTCATATCATTTCCTCCGGGTGGAACACCCGGTCAAACTCCTCGCCGGTCATGAAGCCAAGCGCGATGCAGGCCTCCCTGAGCGAGATATCGTCCTCATACGCCTTTTTCGCCGTTTTCGCGGCGTTCTCATAGCCGATGTACGGGTTCAGCGCCGTGACGAGCATGAGCGAATTGTGCAGATTATGCTCCATTTTCGCGCGGTTCGCGCGTATGCCGGAGGCACAGCGCAGGTCAAACGAGCGGATGGCCTCGGCAAGCAGGCGCACGGACTGGAGGTAATTATAAATGCACACGGGCATGAAAACGTTCAGCTCAAAATTCCCCTGAGAGGCGGCGAAGCCCACGGCGACATCATTGCCGGTGACCTGCACGGCGACCATGGTGACGGCCTCGCACTGGGTCGGATTGACCTTGCCGGGCATGATGGACGAGCCCGGCTCATTGGCGGGGATAGTTATCTCCCCCAGCCCGTCGCGCGGGCCGGAGGCCAGCCAGCGGACGTCGTTTGCGATCTTCATCATGTCGCAGGCAAGCGCCTTGACCGCGCCGTGGGAAAAAACAAGCTCATCCTTGGAGGTGAGGGCGTGGAACTTGTTTTCCGCCGTGACGAAGCGCGTGCCGGAAAGCCTGCTTATCTCAGCGGCAACGGCCGTATCAAAGCCGGCGGGCGCGTTCAGCCCCGTGCCGACGGCGGTTCCGCCAAGGGCGAGGGCGCGCAGCGGCTCCATCGTGAGAAGGAGCATTTGCCGGTCCTTTTCAAGACTGCTGCGCCAGCCGGATATCTCCTGCGCAAAAGATATAGGCGTGGCGTCCTGAAGATGCGTGCGGCCGGACTTGACGACGCCTTCATTCTCGCGCTCAAGCCTTTCAAAGGTGGCAATGAGCGCGTCGAGCGCCGGGATGAGCGCCCCCTCCAGCGCGAGGACGGCGGCGATATGCATCGCCGCGGGGAAGGTGTCGTTGGACGACTGAGACATGTTGACGTCGTCATTCGGATGGAGGAGCTTCTTCCCGGCAAGCTCGTTGCCGCGGTTTGCAACGACCTCATTTGCGTTCATATTCGTCTGCGTGCCGGAACCGGTCTGCCACACGACGAGAGGAAAATGCGCGTCCAGCGCGCCGGAAATGACCTCATCACAGGCCTTTGAGATCGCCGAGAGCTTCTCTGGCGTCATTTTATCCGGGCGCAGCGCGGCGTTTGCAAGCGCCGCCCCCTTTTTAAGAATGCCGAAGGCGTGTATCACCTCCGGCGGCATGGTCTCGCGCCCGACGCCGATGGGGAAATTTTCACGGCTTCGCTGCGTCTGCGCGCCCCAATATTTATCCGCGGGAACAGCGATCTGCCCCATGGAGTCATGCTCAAGTCTGGTTTCCACAAGCTACCCTCCGTTTTATGCGGCCAATGTGTGAAATTACGGAATGTATTCACCGTTTGTTCACGCGCAGGGCACACACACTTTACAGTCTGAAATTAAGCATTATATATGCTGTTTTTGGTAGAAACGGCATATTTTTTTACGAGATTTTTCGCCCGCGCAGGGGTGAAAGCACTTAACATAATTTTTCTTAATAATTATTCTTCAAATAGTTATCAACATTTTCAACAGAGTTTTCAACATCGGTAAAACGCTGTGTTTGCAAGGCACGCGGCGTTTTTTGCCGCATAATGTAAAACGCCGCGAGTGAAAAACGTTACAAAAAAGCGTCGGAATATTGTTTACATAATTACATATTTCCCGTTCAGTATTTATACATCGTCAGCATACCGGAATCGGCATAGGAGACGAAGTCCTCCCCGGCGACGATTATATGATCGACCAGCGGGATCCCGACAAGCTCAAGCGAGGAATAGATCTGCTTTGTGGCGATATCGTCCTCCCGCGAGGGAATGGCGAAGCCGTCCGGATGATTATGCGCAAGGATGACGGCGCTTGCGCGCTTTTTCAGCGCGGTCTCCACGACCTTGCGCGGACTTGCGTTGACGGCGTTCACAACGCCGCGGCCGATCTCCGTGCAGGAGAGGACGCGCTTCTGCGTGTCGAGGCAGAGAAGGAGCGCGATTTCGTCCTTCTCGAACATGAAGCGCGGAACGAGGTACTTCCCGGCCTCGGTGGAATTTGTTATATAAGCCGTTTCCTCACCGCGCGCGACATAGCTTTTCTTCAATATCTGCGGCACGAGCATGATGAGCGCCGCGGCGTTCTCCCCCACGCCCGGAACAGACGTCAGCTCCTCATAGCTGGCGTCAAACACACCGGCAAGCGTGCCGAAGCGCGCAAGCAGCGTGTGGGCAAGCTCGTTCGTATCCCGGCGCGGGATAGCGAAGAACAAAAGCAGCTCCAGTGAATTCAGCTCATTGAAATTTTTCAGGCCGTGCTCTATAAAGCGCCAGCGCAGGCGCTCTCTGTGTCCGTCATGAACTCCCATCTTCCAACCGCCTTCTTATACCGCCGGGGTCAAAGCTCCATGGTGGCGTATGCGTTGAGGTCGCTTCCGGCGGTATTGCCGGCAAGGTACTCATAATAGCCCTGCGCGCCGACCATGGCGCCGTTATCGCCGCAGAGCTTCAGCGGGGGGATATACAGCGAAAGGCCGTTCGCCTCCGCGGCCCTTTTGAAGTCGGCACGGATGCGGGAATTGGCCGCGACGCCGCCGGCGACGACGACCTTCTTATAGCCCAGCTCATGCGCGGCGCGCACCGTGCGCGGCACAAGGCTGTCGCTGACGGCCTTGGTGAAGGAGGCGGCGAGAGAGGCGCGGTCTATCGCCTCGCCCTTCTGTTCGGCATTGTGGACAAGGTTTATCACGGCGGTCTTGAGGCCGGAAAAGCTCATATCATATGGATTGCCGTCCACATGGGCGATGGGGAAGGTATATTTCGTGTCATCCCCGGTCTGGGCAAGGTCGTCGATAGGCTTGCCGCCGGGATAGGGCAAGCCGAGGACGCGGGCGGTCTTATCGAAGCACTCCCCCGCCGCGTCGTCACGCGTCGCGCCGATTATCTTCATATCGGTATAGCCGCGCACATCGACAAGGATGGTGTTGCCGCCGGATATGGCAAGGCAGAGGAAGGGCGGCTCAAGCTCGGGATAGGCGAGGTAATTGGCGGCGATATGGCCGCGGATATGGTGGACGGGGATGAGCGGAACGTTGAGCGCGTAAGCGCAGGATTTGGCGAAATTCACGCCGACGAGCACAGCGCCGATAAGGCCGGGCGCATAAGACACGGCAACGGCGTCGATATCGGCGCGCTGTATCCCGGCGGTCTCTATGGCGCGCTGGGCAAGGATGGAGATAGACTCCACATGACAGCGGGAAGCGATCTCCGGCACGACGCCGCCATAGACCGCGTGCAGCTTCGCCTGAGAAAATATCTGGTCGGTGAGTATTTTCCGGCCGTCCTCGACGACGGCGACGGCAGTTTCATCACAGGTGGATTCAAAAGAAAGTATTTTCAAGATCTGCGCCTCATTTCATGAATTTCGTCATAAGAACGGCATCCTCACGGGGATGCTCATAATAATTTTTCCGCTCCCCGACGGGAACGAAGCCGTGCTTCCCATATAACGCCGCGGCGGGGGCGTTGCTGCGGCGGACCTCAAGCGTGATGAAGCTGAGGCCGAGGGCCGCGGCGCGCGCCGTGAGCGCGGATATGAGCGCATCGCCTATCCCCTGCTGCCGGGCATAGGCGCGAACGGCGACATTGGAGATATACCCCTCGTCCAGCACGTATGCCATGCCTACATAGCCCAGCGTATCGCCGCCGGAGCGCGCCGTGAGGAACACATGCGACTCATCCGGCATCTGGCTTAAAAGCTGCTGTCTCGTCCACGGAACGGAAAAGCACTCGTGCTCGATCTCCTCAAGCTGGTCAAGCTCGGCCTCAAGGGCGTCGGCAATGATATATTCCATAGGTCAATGCGCCTCCGCCCAGCTGTGGCCGATATGCGCGTCCACCGTCAGCGGCACGGAAAGGTGCGCGGCGTTCTCCATCTCCTGCGTGAGGATGAGCTTGACGCGCTCCGCCTCCTCCTGCGGGCACTCGGCAATAAGCTCGTCGTGCACCTGGAGGATGAGCCGCGCCTTCAGCCCCTCGGCGCGTAGGCGGGAGTGGACGTTGACCATGGCAAGCTTTATTATATCGGCGGCTGTGCCCTGTATGGGCATGTTGAGCGCGACGCGCTCACCGAATGAGCGCATGTTGAAGTTGGAGCTTTTCAGCTCCGGCAGCTCGCGGCGGCGGCCGTAGATGGTGACGGCATAGCCGTCCTGCTTCGCCCTTTCAACGACGGCGTGCATATAGTCGCGCACGCCGTGATACTTGGCGAGGTAGGCCTCCATATACGCCTTGGCTTCGTTCGGGTGCACGCCGATATCCTGCGAGAGAGAAAAGGCCGAGATACCGTAGACAATGCCGAAGTTGACGGCCTTGGCGCGGCTGCGCAGCGCCGGAGTGACCTCCTCAAGCGGGACATTGAAAACATTGGAGGCCGTGACGGTGTGGAAGTCCTCCCCGCTCATGAAGGCGGCCTTCATCGTCTCATCGCCGGAGATATGCGCAAGCAGGCGCAGCTCTATCTGGCTGTAGTCCGCGTCCACAAGGCACATGCCGGGCGCGGCGACGAACATTCTGCGTATCTGCGCGCCGAGCTTTTTGCGCACGGGGATATTTTGCAGGTTAGGCTCCGTAGACGAGAGGCGGCCCGTGGCCGTGACGGTCATCTGGAAATTCGTGTGTATGCGCCCGTCGGAGGATATGACCTTCAAAAGCCCGTCGGCATAGGTGGATTTGAGCTTTGTCAGCATACGGTATTCAAGCACGTCGTCAACTATGGGGTGCTTGCCGCGCAGCTTTTCAAGCACGTCGGCATTGGTGCTGTAGCCGGTCTTGGTCTTTTTGGCAAAGGGCAGCATCAGCTTGTCGAAAAGCACCTCGCCGAGCTGCTTGGGAGAGTTGATATTGAATTCGCCGCCGGCATAGCCCCAGATGCTCTCCTGCAGGGCGGCGATACCGGAATTAAGGCTTTCGCCGAAGTCGTAGAGCGCCTGACGGTCAACGTAGAACCCTGCGCGCTCCATATCCGCAAGGACACGGCAGAGCGGAAGCTCCGCCGTATAATAGAGCTTATCCATTGAAAGCTCCCTGAGCTTGGCCTCCAGCACGGGGTAGAGCGCCCAGACGGCCTGCGCGCCGTGCATTTCCGCGCCCAGCCAGCGCATGGAGATGCGCGGGAGGCTATAGTCGCCATCTGTGGCGTCAAGGAGATAGGCCGCGAGGGCGGCGTCAAAGATGAAGCCCTCGGCACTAAGCCCCTCGTCCAGCACAAGGCGCATTGTGTCCTTCACACCGCAGCCGAGCTTCTTCACATCAGGGCTGAACACGGCGCGCAGCAGCGCGTTATACCCGTCGCCGCAGTGCGACCATGCCGCGGAGTAGACGCGCGCGCCGTCGCACAGCTCTATCCTGTCGAGGCCGTCCAGCGGCAGAACGGCGACATACGGCGCGTCCTTGAGCGCGGCGCAGAGCGCCTCCGCCTGCTCACTCCCGGCAAGCTCAACATACTCGAGCGCAGGCGCGGTGGGCTGTGCGGGCGCTTCGCCGGGGCATTCGGCAACGCCCCATTTTTCAATGAACTTATTGAAGCCAAGGCGCTTGAAAAGGCCGAAGAGCGTGGGGGCGTAATCCTTATTCCACGCGTTCTCCTGCGGGTCAAACGCCATGGGCACCTCGCGCAGGATAGTGGCAAGCCAGTAAGATCGGCGGGCACTTTCCTCGCCCGCGGCAAGCTTTTTGCGCACGCCGTCCTTTATATCAAGCTCAGGAAGATGTGCATAAATGTCATCTATCGCGCCGAAGCGCTGAACGAGCTCCATCGCCGTCTTTTCGCCCACGCCGGGCACGCCGGGGATGTTGTCGGACGCATCGCCCATGAGCGCCTTGAGATCGACCATGAGCGGCGGCGCGAAGCCGTACTCCTCTTCAAAGCGCGCAGGGGTATACATTATGGTCTCGGTCCTGCCCATGCGGGTCTTGACGTTGCAGACCGTTGTATCATCAGAAATGAGCTGTAGGCTGTCCTTATCGCCCGTGACGACGGTGCACTTCCAGCCGGACTTTTCGCAGATGAGGGAGGCCGTGCCGAGGATATCGTCCGCCTCATAGCCCTCCAGCTCGTAGCGGCGGATGCCCATCGCGTCGAGCACTTCCTTAAGAAGCGGGATCTGCACGGCCAGCTCCTCCGGCATGGGCTTGCGCTGGGCCTTATAACCGGCATACGCCCTGTGGCGGAAGGTGGGCGCCTTGAGGTCGAAGCTGACGCAGACGGCGTCCGGCTTTATCTCATCATACAGGCGCTGGAATATGGCAAGAAAGCCGTACACCGCGTTCGTGGGCGTGCCGTCGGGCGCTGTCAGCGCGCGGACGCCATAAAAGGCGCGGTTGACGATGCTGTTGCCGTCGATTATCATCAGGTTCATAAAACTCTCCATTCCGGGCGGCGCGGTCACTTTTCGCCGCGCAGTCTAATTATCTCATCACGAAGCTGGGCGGCGATCTCATATTCAAGCATCTTCGCGGCCTTCTGCATCTTGGCCTCTAGCTGGTCTATAAGCGCCTTGCGCTCATGCTCCGTCAGCTTCACGCCGTTGGATTTGCGCACGGCGGCAGTGTCGGAGGATATCTCGATAAGCTCACGCACGCTCTTGACGATGGTCTTGGGAACGATGCCGTACGCCGTGTTGTACGCGATCTGCTTTTCGCGGCGGCGCGCCGTCTCGTCGATACAGGCGCGCATGGAGGGCGTGACGGTGTCGGCGTACATGATGACCATGGCCTCCGCGTTGCGCGCGGCGCGGCCGACGGTCTGGATAAGGCTGGTCTCGCTTCTGAGGAAGCCCTCCTTGTCCGCGTCCAGTATCGCAACAAGGCCGACCTCCGGGATGTCCAGCCCTTCGCGCAGAAGATTTATGCCGACGAGCACGTCAAACTCGCCGAGGCGCAGGTCGCGGATTATCTCCATGCGCTCTATCGTGCCGATGTCGTGGTGCATATAGCGGCAGCGGATGCCGGCGTTCGTGAAATACGCGGTGAGGTTTTCCGCCATCTTCTTCGTCAGCGTGGTGACGAGCGTGCGCTGGCCCTTCGCCGTCTTTGCGTTTATTTCGCCGATGAGGTCGTCTATCTGATCCTCCGTCGGGCGGACGAATATCTCCGGGTCGAGAAGGCCGGTGGGGCGGATTATCTGCTCCACTATCTGACCGGCGCGCTCGCGCTCATACTCGCCGGGCGTGGCGGAGACGAAAACGCGCTGGTGGATGCGCTTTTCAAACTCGTCAAATTTCAGCGGGCGGTTATCGAAGGCCGAGGGCAGGCGGAAGCCGTATTCCACAAGGGATTCCTTGCGCGCTCTGTCGCCGCGGTACATCGCGCGCACCTGCGGCAGGGTGACGTGGCTTTCGTCCACGAACAACAGAAAGTCCTTCGGGAAATAGTCCAGCAGCGTCATTGGCGGGCTTCCGGCCGGGCGGTTCGAGATGACGCGGGAATAGTTCTCTATCCCGGTGCAGTAGCCCAGCTCCTGCATCATGTCTATGTCGTAATCAGTGCGCTGCTTTATGCGCTGGGCCTCGATGAGCTTGTTATTGTCCGTGAAATACTGCACCCGCTCGTCGCACTCACGGCGGATGCGCTCTATCGCGGCGGCCATTTTTTCCTTTGTGGTGACGTAGTGACTGGCGGGGTAAACGACGGCGTGGGTGAGATACCTCTGCGCCGCGCCGGTGACGACATTTATCTCACTCAGGCGGTCTATCTCGTCGCCGAAGAACTCCACGCGGATGGCGCGGTCATTCCAATAGGCGGGGAATATCTCCACCGTGTCGCCGCGCACGCGGAACATGTTGCGCTCAAACGCGATATCGTTGCGCTCATACCGCGCCGCGACGAGCTTGCGCAGAAGCTCGTCCATATTCCACTGCTGGCCGGGGCGCATGGAGATGGCCATATTGGCAAAATCGTCCGGCTCACCAAGGCCGTATATGCAGGACACGGAGGCCACAACGATAACGTCGCGCCGCTCCAGCAGGGAGAAGGTCGCCGAAAGGCGCAGGCGGTCTATCTCGTCGTTTATGGAGCAGTCCTTTTCTATATACGTATCGGTGTGGGGAATGTACGCCTCCGGCTGATAATAGTCGTAATATGAGACGAAGTACTCCACCGCGTTTTCGGGGAAGAACTCCTTGAACTCGCTGCAAAGCTGGGCGGCAAGCGTTTTGTTGTGCGCCAGCACGAGCGTGGGGCGGTTGAGCCGGGCGATGACGTTCGCCATGGTGAAGGTCTTGCCGGAGCCCGTGACGCCGAGCAGCACCTGCTCGTCAAGGCCGTTCTCTATCCCGGCGACGAGCGCATCTATAGCCTCCGGCTGATCGCCGGTGGGTCTGTACTGTGAAACTAATTTAAAGCTGTCCATAAAGGCTCCAATGCCGTGTAAAAGTATACATTATAGTATAGCACCGCGCGGGTGAAAGCTCAAGGATTAATGTGGAATTTGATGGACTTGTTCGACAAATCCTTATTGAACAGTTTTTGTTGAAATGGAAGACAAAATGTGGTATATTCTTCTCACGTACATAACATAGTCAGGCTTGAGGTATCGCAATGTCTACTTTGCTTAGAACTCGTAAGGAAGATGCTAGGCTGTCGCCCGCCCTACGCGGGGTGATATATACACTGCTGTTTTTGCTCTCCGCCGCGGCGGCAGAGCTTACAATGTCGGTAAGCACCTCGCCGATGTACAGCGACTACTGTACGGATTCCGCAATGTTCCAGACCATCGGCAAGTACTGGGCAGAGGGCTATCTGCCGTATGTGTATTTATTTGACCACAAGGGGCCATTGATTTTCTTTATTGATGCGTTAGGCTACGCTGCCGGCGGCAAATACTGGCTTTTTGCTATGCAGATCATATTTTTCGCAGGGGCAGAGTACGCCGCGTACCGCCTTATCCGGTGTCGGCTTTCACGCACGGCGTCGTTGGTTCTCGCCCTGCTGCTGCCATTCTTCATCATGCCCGTCTGGCAAGAGGGCAACACGATAGAAGAATACTCGCTTCTCCCGCTTTTCGCCGCGTTTTACTGTATGTACCGCTGGTGCCTCGGTCTGGAATACGGAGAATACGCTCACCCGCCGCGCTATGCCTTTATATACGGCTTGTTCTTTGCGTTTTCGTTCCTGACGCGCCCTTCAAACGCGCTGCCGGTCTGCGTTGCTGCCGTGTTTATCGCGGTCGTACTGGTTATAAAAGGTAGAGAGAGAGAGAGAGAGAGAGAATTTAATTTGTAATATACTGGCATTCGTTTCTGGAGCGGCAGTGCTCATTGTTCCGTTTGTCATCTATTTTGCCGCACACGGCGCGCTGTACGATATGTGGTACGGTACGGTCGTTTTTAATCTGAGCTATACCGGCTCGTCGCACACTGTGGCTTCCGGGCTGTATGATGTGCTGTCGGCACTGCGGCGGTACTTTTTCGGGTGGTGTTTGATTGCTGTCTCTGCCGCCGCGCTGATAACCGGGAGGAAGCCGAAACTCGCATATTGGTTCTATCTGGCGGTCGCGTTGACGAACACACTGTTCCTGCACACGCTTTACCCGTACAACCATTACGGAATGCTTCTCGCTCCGTGCTTTTACATTGCGATTTGTGAGCTGTGCACATTCTCTGCTGATTCAAGACACGGGAATAGCTTTCGTGTGTTGGCTGTATGCCTGCTCTCCATCGCCGTGATAAGCTCTGGCGCGAAATTTTACCGTGAGCACATTCAAACTCCGCAGCCTTCCGAAACATACGTCGAAGATTATCACGATATGCTGAAGCTCGTTCCTGAGGACGGACGCAAGAGCTTCATCGCCTTTGACTGCCCACGGCGGCTATATCTGGAGGAGGACATACGCCCCGCGTTTCGCTTCTTTGTCTTGCAGAGGTGGATGATCATGAATAATCCATCCATCGCCGACACAATGCGCAGCGAATTTGCCGATAGCAATATTGAATGGGTGTTGACAATGGAGTACCCGCCTGTGCAGGACATGCTCAATGAAAGATATGAGCTGGTTGCCCGCACTCCGTATGGGCTGTTCAGCCTATATCACATTAAATA
>OLOV01002724.1_pt1 | contig 11660 bp, 10 predicted proteins | sample 1672931 | NCBI WGS metagenome assembly OLOV01 (sample SAMEA3136738, study PRJEB25190) | human gut metagenome | biome: human gut; feature: human-associated habitat; material: faeces | place: Austria | collected 2013
CAAAAAATGCGCACACAATCAAATACAGCATCAGAGACCTAATTCTCATATTTCTCATAATAAATACCTTTTACTTTCATTTTTTTAATCCGTAAGTGCGTTCATCTGCAGCTTTTATGAATGCAAGCAAACCCCACATCGAAACGAGGCTCGAACCGCCAAGGCTCGCAAACGGAAGCGTAACGCCGGTTAGAGGAAGCAAATCAATGCTGCCAAAAACGTTCATCATTTGAACAATCATGATTCCAGCTGCACCGCACGCTGCGATTGAATAGAAAGCAGACCTACTCCTAGCGCTCACGAGCCTTGCGTAAATTGCAATAAGCGCAATAGAAATCGTGACGGTAAACCCGAAAATCATGCCCCATTCTTCGCAAAGAACGCCAAAAACTAAATCGCTCGGGGCAGCAAAAACATATTTAAGGCAGCCTTTGCCAATTCCCATTCCAATCATTCCGCCGCTCGCCAAATAAGCAAGAACTCTCGATTGCTGGTAGCCAACATCTCCAGTGTGCTCCCAAACATGCCTCCAGGCTGAAAACCTGCCCAAGACATAAGGCTTGAACTTTAGAATAAGCGCAACGCCTATCAAAGCCGAGGCAAGCATCAAGAAAACCGTTCTGACGCTGCCTGAACGCATGAAAGAAATCACGATAAACGCCGCGAAAAATATGCAGGCCGTTCCGAAATCTCCCATGAGGAAAAGCGCGCCCATGCAAATGCAAGAAAACAAAATAAATTCAGTCAAATTCTTCGTTGTTTGAAGCGAACGAAGCGTAGAAGCCCCAAAGAAAACAAACGCAACTTTAACGAATTCTGAAGGCTGAATCGACAACCCGCCTATCATAATCCAGTTTTGGGAACCGTTTTTAATCTTACCAAAAATCAAGTTCACCGCTAAAAACAAAATCGCTAGCAAAGCTATGTACGGGCGGCACTTTGTTGCAAAATCAGGGTTTTGAATGAACAAAATAAGCAAACTGAAAAGCACAAGCCCCGCAGTGAGGGCAATGATTTGCATGTAAGCCACAGACATATTAACCGAAGATGAAACTGTTATTCCAATAACACTAAGGAAAAACGCAAGAATCTCGAGCTCGAAGTTTGCTCTTCGAAGGCCGTAGCGAGTTATGGCATAATAAGACCAGAAAATTCCTTCGATAATTCCAAAAACGGCGATGTGATTAATGCTAAAACTTTCGCTGTAAAAACTGAGCTGGAAAAGCGCAAGTGCATGAAATATCATCACAAGAACCATCAAAAATAAGGGGTGATAAACGCCTGCATTTGTTTCTTTTAAAGTCTCGTAACATTATACACGAATGGAATCGGCTATGCAATAAATTTTTTTTATAAATATAATAATAAGTGGAATAAATGAGGCAATATGGGTTGCAATAAAATTTTTTATTGTATGCAATATTACATACATATATTCAGCAATAAGTAGTAAAACAACAATTGCAAGTACAATAAAAACATTATGCAGGCCATTAGTTTTGTTTAATGTAAATATAGAAGAAATAGAAATAATTGTGGCTATATCTCTATCTATAATTCAGATACTAAAAAAAGATCTACTTGAGATAAAAGATGTATATAAATACAAAAATCTTAAAATTAATGTAAAAAATATAAAGCACAGTATGGTGATATTTTTTATTGGAATAATAAAAAGAACAAATCAAATAGATGAAGCTTTAATTGCAAAAGGGAAAAGATACTAAAAGGTTAAAAATAATTTTAAGAATAAACATAAGTTATATAATTTAAAATATAAATTTCATGAAATAAAAGGATTAGTATTGTATGAAAGAAATTGGTATGTTAGAATTATCAAAGGCAAAATTAATTAAGGAGGAATAAAATTTATGGAATATGTTATTGCAGGAGTTGTTGTAGCAATTATAATTGGAATTTTCTTTATAATAGCAAAGAAAGATGGGGAAGCATTAGAAAAAATGGTTTCAAATATAACAGAGGAGCAAAAAAATAAATTAGCGTTAACAGATATACAATTTATAGATAATAAAAATGAATGGATTCAACAAGGAATGGTATATGAAATTAAAGATAAAGGAAATAAAGTGGCTTTAAAAGTATTATGGCATAACAAAGTAATGCAAAATAATGGTTATGACAAGCTTACATATGCAGATGTAACAATAAAAAAATCTGAACAAGAAGAACATAATTTAAAAGTTGGGGATTTTGTAAAAATGCATATTGCACCTGAAAAAACAGTTGGAACAGTAAAAATACTTTGGGATTAATTAAATTATATGGCATGGATAAGGAGATTTTTATAAATAGTAATGACAGATTATAATAATGAAATAGTAAAACAAACGATAGAAAAATATAAATTAGATTTAGGAGAAAAGTTTGAACATGTAGGTGGAACTATAATACAAAGAAATGAATTTCAAACATATACAAAAATTTTATTTTGCGAAGATGGATTTGTAGATGAAAATAATGTTCCATATATAATGGAAAGTGTTGTTCCAAAAGGTATAACTAAAAGAGATAGAATACTTGTTTTTTATAGAGATGATGGAACTAGATACTTAATTCCAATAGATGGTGACAACTGGAAGTTGGTTGGAAACAATTCTCCAGAATATGTAAAAAATATAGATTATGGAAAAGCAAAAAAGATAGTACATAGAAATGCTTTGAAAGTAGAAAAAGAATCAATAAAACTATCAAAAGAAGAAAAATCAAATTTGTTAAATGAATATAGTAAAATACTAAAAAGAGGAAATTGTATTGTTGCAGGAATCTTTATGAGTTTAGTATGGTTTATTATAATAGGTTTGATAACTATCTTTTCAATTACAGCTATAGAAACTAATGATGTTTTAGGAGTGTTAGTTTTAGTAATTGGAGTGCTTTTTTGGATACTTATTTCGATTTTTACAATTCGCTTTTTTTATAAATTACCATTGAAAACTTTAAAAAATGCAAATTATAAAAAAGCAATTTTATTTGAGGGAATAGCTAAAGTAAAACCAAGATTTGTAGTGTATGGATATTATTATGATGGAAGTAATTGGACATTAGGATATTATACAATACCTTTGGGAAATGAGCAGATTTTTGAAAATCTTAGATATGGAGAGATTATTTATAGATATTCTAAAAATGAATATCCTACAAATGAAGAAATGTGTTTTTTTAGTAAAAAATAAAGAAAAAAGAGAGGAATACTAGTATTAAGTAATTTGGTGATAAAGTATAAAAAATAAAATTAATGGTATTTTATAACCTATATTTAAGCTAATAAAGTTACCTCTTATTTTTTATGAAAAGAGTGAATGAATATGTATATAAAAATGCAAGCAAAGTTTGAATATGAATTTTAATATAGATATGGATAATTATTTATAGTAGGAGAAAATGATGAAAGTATTAACAATAAAACAACCATGGGCAACTTTGATTATGCAAAAAGATAAAAGATTTGAATTTAGAAGTTGGCAAACTAAGTATAGAGGAGATTTATTAATACACGCGGGAAAAGGGATTGATAAAGAAGCGATGAAAAGATTAGAAAAATATATTCCAAGTGATATGCCAACTGGAAAGATTTTGGGGAAAGTAACTTTAGTAGATTGCATAAAAATGTCTCCTGAATTTAAAGAAATGTTATTAAAAGAGAATAAAGATATATATACAAAGAGTTCGTTTAAAGAAAATTATGGTTGGCAAATGGAAAATGTAGAGGTGTTTGAAAAACCAATAGAAGCAAAAGGAAAATTGAGTTTGTGGGAGTATGAAGTGGAAGATGAAAAGAACTCATAACCCGGATACCAATAATTTGATACTAGACTCGGAAAATATAATAAAATGAAGCATTTGCTAGATTTTGGCAGGTGCTTTTTCCTTGCGTTTTCAAGTGAAAATGTCACACTTTGGTCACAGTTAGGGCGAGAGTTGACTGAATTAGACAAGCTTTAACAATAAATTTGTTGGAATTATGCACAGGGAGTGGTATAATTGGGAAAATGAGAGGAGAAAAATAATAAAATGAAGAAAGAAACATTAGAATTCATGAATAGTTATTTAGATAGATTAGAAGAGGCTGAAAGTGCAGATATATTTGAAGTTGGGCCTAATAAATATGAAAATGATATTCAAGATATAATAATTGAAATAGGAAATGTTTTTGAGAAAGAAATACCAGAATTGAAAGATGCTATATTTCTTCATACGGATTCTTTAAATAGAGATATAAACACAACCAAGGGAATGCTAAAGAAATTTTTATTAGAAAATGAATATAAAAAGATTAATAAAGATGATAATAAATTATCAAAATTTTGGATAAGCTTCAAAACATATTTTGAAAATGAAGTACCATATAAGAACTACTTAAAAAATGAATTTGTTGGGTATAACAATTTTGATGATATTTACTATTTAGAAATAAATTATAATTATCAATATAGATTAAATTATGGTATAGAATATAAGGAATGTACAACGATAAACGACATAAAGATGTTTATTGAATTAGCATTCAGTAATTGGATAGAAGTAGAAAAAAGATATGAATTTACGAAAGATGTAAATTCGATATTTAAAAAATTCAAGATTCCTTTTAAATTACAAAAAGGCAAAATTATTAGTTCTGGATATAAAACAACTAATATTGATGATAAAATAATTAATTATGTAATGCTTGAAAGAAAAATACAGTATGCGGAAGAAATGATTTTAAGCTCTGAAAATTTAGATAAAAAATGTGCATTAGATTATATAATAGATTCTCTTCAATATATTATATCAATACAAGATGGAAAAGGAATAACAGATAAATATGCAAATGCATCTAAAAAAATATCAGGTGATACAAATGGAAAAATATATGCTGTAGTAAAAAATGAAATTAATGAGTTAATGAAAATATCAAATGAATATTTTGATATAAGACATAATGAATATTTAAATAAAGCAAAAGAAAAGAGGGAGGCAATAACAGATTCTATATTTATAGAATATTTATATAATAGAGCATATTCTCTTTTATATGTATTAAAAATAAAACAATAATAAATTGAAGGAGATTAGTATGGTAAAAGAAATAGTAAAAGATGTAATGTTTTTATCACAAAAAGCCGAAAAAGCAACAGAGAAAGATAAATATATAGCAAATGACTTACTAGATACATTAAAGGCTAATAGGGATAGATGTGTAGGACTTGCCGCAAATATGATAGGATACAACAAAGCAATAATTTGTGTATCATGTGGATTGTATGATCTTGTAATGATAAATCCTGTTATTACGAGTAGAAGCGGAGAGTATGAAACAGAAGAAGGTTGTTTGTCTTTAATTGGAGAAAGAAAATGTAAAAGATATAAAGAAATTGAGGTTGATTATTTGGACATAAATTTTAATAAACAACATGGAAAATATACAGAATTTGTTGCCGAGATAATACAACATGAGATTGACCATACAAATGGGATAATAATATAATTATAGAAATAGTAATTACTTAAGTAGTTACTATTTTTTATGTGATAATCGGTATAAATTTAAGAAAAATATTGAAATATAAATAAAAAACATATACCGGAAAATATAAAAACACCCCCGCCTTTAATTTCTACAAGATGAAAAGGGGGAACGGCGAGGGGAGTCATGTAAAAAATTTCGGGAAATAGGAAGGGGAGGGGGTAATTATTTCTTTGAAAGAGCTTCTAATAGTAACGATACAGCCAAAGAAAAACCGTCAATAAAAGCCTCTTCAGCTTCGATATCAGACAATTCATTCATACAATCTAATACATTATCAATTAGAGAAAAAGTTTCTTTATCAACCAAATGTGTTAGTTCTTCTTGAAGTGATGTACATTTTGATAACGTTTTAGAGTATTTTGAATTTTCAAGAATTGGTTTCTCAATACAAGTGTAATCTCCATTGTATAGAGATTTAATTGTTTTATTGTTCATATTTTCACCTCCAGTTGGTTGTGTATTTAAACTTAAATATGATTGAATATCAAGTAATATTTAAAATTAAATATAGTAAAAAGTATTTACAAAATATACCAAAATCAGACACATTATATTGTTATTTTTATTACTTTGTGATATAAATATATTGAGAAAGTATATAAGTTTGGGGGCTAATATATGTCTAAAGAATATGAAAGCGAGGCAATGCTTGAAGAAAAATTGATAAAACACTTAGAATTATTAGGTTATACTAGGATTAATCTAAAAAATCTAGATGATGTAAAAGAAAATTTTAGAAAACAAGTAAACAAGCATAATATAGATGAATTAAAAGGAAAAGAACTATCAGATAGAGAATTTGATAGACTATATACAATGATTACTGGAAAAGGTGTTTATGCCAGTAGCAAAATTTTAAGAGAAAAACAATGTTTAGAAAGAGATAATGGAGAAAAAATATATATAGAATTATTTAATACCAGACAATGGTGTAAAAACATATACCAAGTTTCCAACCAAATAACCAGTATTACAGGAGAAAGAGAAACAAGATATGATGTAACACTTTTTATTAACGGATTGCCACTAATTCAAATAGAATTAAAAGCACGTGGAAAAACATTAAAAGAAGCAGTAAATCAAATTGAAAGGTATAGAAGGACTTCATATAAAGAATTATATAAATTTATTCAGATTTATGTTGTAAGTAATGGAGTAAATACAAAATACTTTGCAAATACAGATGGAGAAATAAACTTTGGATATACATTCTTTTGGACAGATGAAGAAAACAACAGAATTAGTAATCTAAGTGAATTTTCAATGTATTTCTTAGAAAAATGTTTTGTGTCTAAAATGATTGCTAGATATATGGTTATTAATGAAACAGACAAACAGTTAATGGTAATGAGACCATACCAAGTATATGCGGTAGAAGCATTGGTAAAACAAGCATTAGAGACAAATAATAATGGATATATATGGCATACCACAGGTTCAGGAAAAACATTAACATCCTTCAAAGCAAGTCAAATTTTAGCAAATGAACCAGATATTAAACAAGTCTTTTTCTTAGTAGATAGAAAAGATTTAGATACGCAGACATTCGATGAATTCAATAAATTTGAGCCAGGCTCAGTAGACTTTACAAATAGTACATATAAATTAGTTAAAAATATACAAGATTCAACAAAGCCATTAATCATAACTACTATTCAAAAAATGGCTAATGCTATAAATAGTCCAAGATATTCAGAATTAATGGAAAAATATAGAGATGAAAAAGTTGTGTTTATTATAGATGAATGTCATAGAAGCCAATTTGGTGATATGCATAAAGCTATAAAAATGCATTTTAATAGAGCTCAATATTTTGGATTTACAGGTACCCCAAGATTTCCGGAAAATAAAAGTCAAGATGGAAGAACAACAGCAGATATATTTGAAAAATGTTTACACAAATATTTATTAAAGGATGCAATAAATGATGGAAATGTATTAGGATTTTCAGTAGATTATTATAAAACAATAGATGCTAATTTAGATAATATAGATTATGTTGAAGTTGAAGGTATAAACACTGAAGAAGCTTATATGGCTGATGAAAGAATAAACAACATTACTGAAGGAATACTTACAATGCATCCATTAAAAACTAATGATATGACATATACTGCTATATTTGCAACTGCTAGTATACCACAATTAGTAAAATATTATGATTGTTTTAAAACTAAAAAAACAGATTTGAAAATAGCAGCAATATTTACATATGGACCAAATGAAGATTATGAAGGAAAAGATGAACTTTCATGTCAAAGTTTAGAAAGAATTATAAATGATTATAATAAAATGTTTGATACTAACTATTCAGTAAATACATTCGATGGATATTTTAAAGATGTTTCAAAAAGAGTAAAAAATGCAGAAATAGATATTTTAATTGTGGTAAATATGTTTTTAACTGGATTTGATAGTAAAAAATTAAATACATTGTATGTAGATAAAGCATTAAAATATCATGATTTAATACAAGCCTTTTCAAGAACAAATAGAGTAGAAAAAGCAACAAAAACGCAAGGAAATATAGTAAGTTTTAGAACAACGAAAAAAGCTGTAGATAATGCTATAAGGATTTTTTCTGATACAAGTGATCCAGATGAAGTTTTATTAAAACCATATGAATATTATAAAGAAAAATTTATTGAAATAGCAAAAAAATTAAAAGAAGCTGCTCCGACAGTAAAATTTGTCGATGCAATACAATCAGAAGAAGAAAAGAAAAAATTTATTGTTATATTTAGAGAACTAACTAAAATATTAATAAAACTTAGAATATTTAGAGAATTTAAATTTACAGAAGAAGAAGTTTATATTTCACATCAGGAATATTTAGATTATAAGAGTAAATATTTAGATTTAGCTACAGGTAAAGAATCACAAAATAAGGTTAGTATATTAAATGATATTGATTTTGAATTAGAATTAATGTATACAGATAAAATAAATGTTGACTATATTTTAAATTTAATGAGATCAATCGATTTAACTGATAAAGAGCAGACAGATAAAGATATTAAGGACATTTTAAATAAATTGGAAAATGCAGATAATAAAGACTTAAGGCTAAAATCTGATTTGATTAGAGAATTCTTAAATAAAATTATACCAACTCTTAATGAAAATGATTCAGTTGAAGAAAATTATTATAACTTTATGGATGAACGCCGACACAAAGAAATTGAAGATATTGCTAAAAAATACGATATTGATGTAAATCTATTAAATGATATCATAGGGGAATATGAATATTCTGGAATCTTAGATACGGGTAAAATAAAAGAAAAAATAGATAAGCCATTGATAGAAAAAGTTAATATAACAAAGTCAATTAAAGAATTTATAGTAAATTTAATAAATAAATTCAAATAGAAGGAGAAGAAAAAATGGATGTAGCAGAAAAACAAAATAAACAACAATCAGAGTTACACTCTAAATTATGGAGTATGGCAAATGATTTAAGGGGAACAATGGATGCTTCTGAATTTAAAAATTATATATTAGGATTAATATTTTATAGATTTTTATCAGAAAGATTAGTAAGTTATATAGAAGAAAAACTTTTAAATAAAGATAAACTAACATATGAACAAGCATGGAAAAAAGAAGAATATAGAGAGGCTATAATTGAAGATTTAACAAAAGACAGTGATGTTGGATATGTAATAGAGCCAGAATATTTATTCTCTAATTTGATAAAATTAGTGGAGACAGGTGATTTCGATATATCAATATTAAATAAAGCAATTAGCAAAGTTTCAGAATCTACATTTGGAAATGCTAGTCAACATGATTTTGAGAATTTATTTGAAGATATGGATTTAAATTCTTCAAAATTAGGTAGAGGAGAAAAAGAAAGAAGTAAATTAATAGGAACAATTATGCAAAAGATAAATGATATAGATTTTGCATTTGAAGATACAGAAATTGATGTTTTAGGAGATGCATATGAATATCTAATAGGACAGTTTGCAGCAAGTGCAGGTAAAAAAGCAGGAGAATACTATACACCACAACAAGTTTCAAATATACTTGCTAAAATAGTAACAATGGAAATTAAAGATTTAAAGAATGTATATGATCCAACTTGTGGTTCAGGTTCATTATTGTTAAGAGTAGCAAGACAAAAAGATGTAAAAGTAAGTGCTTTTTATGGACAAGAAAAAGTTAGTACAACATATAACTTAGCTAGAATGAATATGCTACTTCATAGAGTTCCTTTTAATAGATTTGATATATATAATGGAGATACTTTAGAAAATCCTTGTGAAGAACATATGAAGATGAGATTTCAAGCAATAGTTGCAAACCCACCATACTCAGCTCAATGGTCAGCGGACCAAAAGTTCCTAAATGATGAGAGATTCAGTAACTATGGAAAATTGGCACCAAAATCAAAGGCAGATTATGCATTTATTCAGCATATGATATATCTATTAGATGATAATGGAACAATGGCAGTAGTCTTACCACATGGTGTATTATTTAGAGGAGCAAGTGAAGGAACAATCAGAGAATATTTAATAAAAGATAAAAATTATTTGGATGCAGTAATAGGATTACCGGCTAATATCTTCTATGGAACTTCTATTCCTACTTGTATATTAGTATTTAAAAAGTGCAGAACAAGTGATAATGTATTATTTATTGATGCATCAAAAGACTTTGAACCTGGAAAAAATCAAAATAGGTTAAGAAATGAAGACGTAGATAAAATTATAAATACATATAAAGAAAGAAAAGAAGTAGAAAAATATGCTCATTTAGCTACTATGGAAGAAATAAAAGAAAATGACTATAACCTAAATATACCACGCTATGTAGATACTTTTGAAGAGGAAGAAGAAATAGATTTAGATGCTGTTCAAGTAGAGTTAGAAAAAATAGATGAAGAAGATAAAAAAGTAACAGAAGAACTAAATAAATATTTAAGAGAGCTAGGATTAAAAGAATTAAAATAGAGAAAAGGATTACATTTTGAAGTGTAATCCTTTTTAGATAAACATTTGTTGTAGTAGTGATTTTTTTAATAAGGTTAACTTTTTAAATTTATGTTTCTCAGTTTCAATTTTTGATTCTAAACAATTTAATATTTTTGAGTATTCATTTTGCTGTCCTATATTATGAATTTTAAACACTAATTTTTCAAAGGAAGTTTTATTAATTATAGATGTTGCAGAAGTACCAGCAGTAGATTGCAAATAATCTTTCTTTAATTCAAATAAATAATATAAATAGTCAGCATTAAAATTTTTATTTGGAATTATAGCATTAATTTGTTGATTACAAGAACCATCTACTTTTAAAATTGCATTTTTTCCAATACTTGCTATACAAGTTATAAGAATACTTCCAGCTGGGACAAATCTTCCGGCTTTAAGTCCATCGGGGGTTAACATATCGTGTGAATTATAAATATCTTTACTTTCTGTAATATCTGAAGGTGTAACCCAAACAATAGTACCATTATGCCAATATGATTGAATCAGTTTAGAGGGAGTAGTCCCAGTTATAATAGTGCCAAATTCAGAAATACTTTTTTCTTCACAATTGTTAGAATTAATAAGTTTTTGCATCAATCCTTTTTTATATATCTTAAGGGCTTCTATTTTTTGATTTTGAAGTTCTATTTTTTTATCTAATAAAGTAATAAATGTAGAAATTTTATCTTGTTCATCTTTATTTGGAATATAGTATAAAATTTCTTCTATTGTTTTACAACTTAAACTAGGTACTCCTGTTGATTCATCATATTTTTTCCAATTTATGTTTTGAAAAGCATAAAAAATATATTTTGTATTAAATTCTTCTTTTATATCAGTGTAAAACAATGTGTCTACTGTCCAAAAAGGAGTAGTCATATATTGTGGTTTATTTATTGTCCCTTTCCTACCAATTAAAACAGAAGGTTTATCATATAAGAAACTGTTTGTTGTTCCAATTTGTCCTCCTGTGCCTAAAATAGGATATGTACCATTGATGCACTCTATTGACTTCTGATCTTTACCACTTTTTACTTTTAAAGTATCTCCAATTTTATACTTTTTATATTCGCTATTAAATTCTTTAAATCTTAATTTAGGTACTAACAATTTTTCACCTTCAATCTGTCCTTTAGTTTTAACCTTAA
>OLOV01002726.1_pt1 | contig 11653 bp, 9 predicted proteins | sample 1672931 | NCBI WGS metagenome assembly OLOV01 (sample SAMEA3136738, study PRJEB25190) | human gut metagenome | biome: human gut; feature: human-associated habitat; material: faeces | place: Austria | collected 2013
TTGAGGCTTCCCTGATGGTGGGAGCGATTCTGGCAGGAGCCACAGAGGAAGAGAACGCGCAGATGGAACAGATCGGCAGTAAAGTAGGGCTGGCGTTCCAGATCCGGGACGATATCCTGGATGTGACAAGCACGGAAGAAGAACTGGGAAAACCGATTCACAGCGATGAAAAGAATCAGAAACAGACCTATGTGACACTTCGCGGACTTGAGGGTGCGGCGAAGGACGTGGAGAGAATTTCAGAGGAAGCATTGGAACTTCTGGATACATTTCCTCAGAAAAATGAATTTCTCCGGGAATTGATAGGATATCTGGTGAACAGGAGAAATTAAAAAGGATGAATGCGTATGATACTGGAAAAGATCAAAGAGGCGAATAATGTAAAACAATTATCTCTTTCGGAATGTGAGCAGCTGGCACAGGAAATCCGTGATTTTTTGATCCGGTCGCTCAGTGAGACCGGCGGACACCTTGCATCGAATCTGGGTGTGGTGGAACTGACCATTGCTTTGCACCGATTTTTACATTTTCCGGAAGATAAGCTGGTCTGGGATGTAGGTCATCAGGCTTATACACATAAGATTCTGACAGGAAGAAAAGAACAGTTTGCCACCCTTCGAAAGACGGGTGGCTTAAGTGGATTTCCGAAGAGAAAAGAAAGCGACTGTGATGCGTTTGATACCGGGCATAGTTCTACTTCGATATCTGCAGGACTGGGGCTGGTGCAGGCGAGAGACCTGAAAGGGGAGAACTATCAGGTTGTTTCTGTGATCGGTGATGGAGCGCTGACCGGCGGTATGGCGTATGAAGCGTTGAATAATGCGGCGGAATTAAAGAAGAATTTTATTATTATTTTGAATGATAATGAGATGTCCATTACCCGGAATGTGGGTGGAATGTCCTCCTATCTGGATCATATCCGGATGGCGGCACCTTATACTGAGTTGAAAATGGGCGTAACCAACGCTCTGAAAAAGATTCCCAAAGTGGGAGATGGCATGGTGGATGCACTTCATAAGACAAAAAGCAGCATCAAACAGCTGGTGATTCCTGGAATGCTTTTTGAAAATATGGGACTGACCTATCTTGGTCCGGTGGATGGACACGATATGCGGCAACTGGGAAAAGTGTTGCAGGAAGCAAAACGGAAGCAGGGTCCGGTACTGATCCATGTGCTGACAGAAAAAGGCCGTGGATATGAACCGGCGATGCGCCATCCGGCCAGATTTCACGGGGCAGCACCTTATGAGATAGAAACCGGACTTCCAAAATCGAATGGAAATCCATCCTATACAGATATTTTTTCGACTGTTATGAGAAAATTTGGTGATCGGGAACCGGATGTGGTAGCCGTATCCGCAGCTATGGTACCGGGAACCGGTTTGAAACGGTTTGGTAATATGTTCCCGGAACGATTATTCGATGTGGGAATAGCAGAAGAGCATGCGGTGACTTTTGCGGCAGGACTGGCACTTGGCGGTCTTCGTCCGGTGGTGGCCATTTATTCTTCTTTCCTGCAGCGTGCAGTTGATCAGATCCTTCATGATGTATGTATGCAGAATCTGCCGGTTGTATTTGCCGTGGATCGTGCCGGTCTGGTGGGAAGCGATGGAGAGACCCATCACGGCTGCTTTGATCTGAGTTATCTGTCCATGATGCCGAATATGACGGTCATGGCACCGAAAAACAAATGGGAACTGTCTGATATGCTGAAATTTGCCATACGCCAGAAGAGCCCGGTTGCCATCCGTTATCCGAGAGGAGAAGCCTATACAGGTCTGGAAGATTACCGTGCCCCGATCGAGATGGGAAAAGCGGAAATTCTGGAAAAAGGAAAAGAAATTGCTATTCTGGCAGTGGGAAATATGGTACGGACAGCCGTACAGGTAACAGAAAACCTTCGAAACTGCGGATATGAACCTACTCTGGTAAACATGCGGTTTGTGAAACCGCTGGATATGGATCTGCTGGAGATACTGAGAGAGGATCACAGCCTGATCGTGACTATGGAGGAAAATGTAAAGTCCGGTGGTTTCGGGGAACAGGTAATGACATATTATGGAAGCAGACTGCACAGTCCGGCAGTTCGGATCGTAGCGATCGAAGACAAATTTGTTCCGCATGGAAGTGTGGAAGATCTGATGCATCAGCAGCAGATGGACAGTGCATCTGTGACAGAGAGAATTCTTCGATGGAAAGAAGAACAACAGAAAAGTACTGAGCAATTACCGGAATAGTTACAATGCAGAAATGAGACAGGAGATACAAGAATGAAAGAACGATTGGATGTACTGGTAGTCAGCCGTGGACTGGCACCGTCAAGAGAAAAAGCGAAAGCGATTATTATGGCGGGAAATGTGCTGGTTGACGGACAGAGAGAAGATAAGGCGGGCTCCATGTTTAAAGACACTGTGGAAATCACCGTAAAAGGCCATACGTTACCTTATGTCAGCAGAGGCGGACTGAAACTGGAGAAAGCGATGACACATTTTGGTGTTACCCTGAAAGACAAGGTATGTATGGATGTAGGTGCTTCTACCGGAGGATTTACAGACTGTATGCTGCAAAATGGTGCGGTAAAGGTATATTCTATTGATGTGGGGCACGGACAGCTGGACTGGAAACTGCGTAACGATGAACGTGTTGTCTGCATGGAACGGACAAATATCCGCTATGTCGTGCCGGAAGACATTCAGGAATTATCCCAGTTTACCTCGATTGATGTATCCTTTATCTCTCTGACCAAAGTGCTTCTTCCGGTAAGAAATCTTCTGACAGAGGATGGAGAGATCGTCTGTCTGATCAAACCGCAGTTCGAAGCCGGCAGGGAAAAGGTCGGCAAGAAGGGCGTAGTCCGTGATCCGGCAGTCCATCTCGAGGTCATTGAGAAAGTCATGGCTTATGCGATGTCGATCGCGCTGGAGCCGCAGCATCTTTCTTTCTCTCCGATCAAGGGACCAGAGGGAAATATCGAATATCTGCTTCATCTCAGGAAAAGACCGGAAGGCACGATCTGCGAATCCGCACTGGAAGTATCACCGGAGGCGGTGGTGCAGGAAGCGCACGGTCAGCTCGACTGATGACCGGGGAAGGCAGAATTGAGGGATGGATAAATTTTATATCATTACCAACAGTGACAAGGACAAAGACCTTGAATTCACAGGTCAGATCGTAGAATATCTGAAGGCAAATGGCAGGAAGTGCATGGTACAGCAGGCGGAGCGCAAGCAGGAAGGTGCGTATCATTACACCAATCCTGCACTGATACCGGAGGACACAGAATGTATCCTTGTTCTCGGCGGTGACGGTACACTTCTTCAGGCGGCGAGAGATGTTGTACACAGAGAGATCCCGATGCTTGGTGTCAACCTTGGAACACTGGGATTTCTTGCAGAAGTGGACAAACAGTCTGTTTACAGTGCACTTGACAAGCTGATGGAGGACGATTACGAGATCGAGGAGAGAATGATGCTTACGGGAACTGTCTGGAGAGATGGTAAGATCATAGGCAGGGATGTGGCTCTCAATGACATCGTGATCGGCAGGGACGGACATCTTCGAGTTGTCCGCTTCAAGAACTATGTCAATGATGTGTACCTGAATTCCTATAATGCGGATGGTATCATCATTTCGACACCGACAGGGTCGACAGGATACAGCCTTTCCTGTGGAGGCCCTATCGTGGCACCGAATGGTTCCATGACACTGATGACTCCGATCGCGCCACATACGCTGAATACAAGAAGTATTATTTTTCCGGCGGAGGATGTGATCACGGTGGAGATTGGTGAGGGCAGACGACAGGTTCAGGAATACGGTGTGGCTTCTTTTGATGGAGATACAGCGATCCCGATGGTAACGGGAGACAGGATCGTGATAGAGAAAGCAGCTGTAAGCACAAAAATACTCAAGTTAAATCATTTAAGTTTTGTTGAAGTACTTCGCCAGAAAATGCGCGACAGTTAAGTGTAATGGAGGTTGGATGTGAAGGTAGCAAGACATGAAAAAATAATAGAACTGATCCGTCAGTACGATATAGACACACAGGAGGAACTGGCAGCACGGCTCAATGAAGCCGGGTTCAAAGTAACTCAGGCTACCGTTTCCAGAGATATCCGTGCACTCAAGATGACAAAGGTCGCAGGAAAAGACGGGAAATCGCATTATGCGATCCTCTCAGGTCCTTCCGCGGAACTGGGCGACAAATATACAAGAGTGCTCCACGATGCACTCACATCGATCGACGTAGGTCAGAATATGATCGTGATCCGGACGGTTCCGGGCATGGCGATGGGGGTGGCGGCAGCACTGGATGCACTGAAATGGAAAGAGATCCTGGGCAGCATCGCAGGGGATGACACTGTGATGTGCGTGGCTCGGGATGGAGAACAGGCACAGACTGCGGCAAGGAAACTGAAAGGAATCTTGAAATTATGTTAGTACATCTTCATGTGAAGAATCTCGCACTGATTGAAGATATTGAAGTAGAATTTGGTCCGGGGCTGAATATCCTCACCGGTGAGACAGGTGCAGGTAAGTCGATCCTTCTTGGTTCGATGCAGCTGATCCTGGGCGGCAGAAGCACCCGGGATATGATCCGGGCAGGAGCATCCTATGCACTTGTAGAATTACTGTTCCAGGTGGAGAATCCGCGTGCAGAGGAAGCTCTTGGGGAACTTGGAGTAGAACTGGAGGACGGACAGATCCTTCTAACACGTAAACTGATGGACGGCAGGAGCATCAACAAGATCAACGGCGAAACCTGCACGGTAAGCCAGATGAAGGCGGCAGCTTCCTGCCTTCTTGATATCCACGGACAGCATGAGCACCAGTCTCTTCTGTACCAGGACAAGCAGCTTGAGATCCTGGATGCATACGGCAAGGACGAGATCTATCCTGCAAGGGACAAAGTCCAGGAGGCATACAGAGCATACCGCAAATGCATGCAGGAACTTAAGAAACTCGATACAGATGAGGAACAGAGAAACAGGGAGAGAGCTTTCCTGGAATTTGAGATCAACGAGATCGAGACAGCACAGCTTCGCCCGGGAGAGGACGAAGAGCTGGAAACTCTTTACCGTAAATTAAACAATGGCAAGAAGATCATCGAGACACTCCAGAGTGTCCGTGACCTGACCGGATATGATTCCGCACAGGGGGCAGGGGACTCTGTCGGAATGGCAGTGAGAGAACTGACCAGAGTGACAGAATTCGACAGCCAGCTGGAATCCATGTCAGGGACTCTTCAGGAAGTGGACAGCCTTCTGAATGATTTCAACAGAGAGCTTTCTTCCTATGTGGAGGATCTGAATTTTGATGATGAGACTTTTTTTGAGACAGAGAAGCGTCTGGATCTTATTAATAATCTCAAGGCAAAATACGGTCAGAGCATAGAAGAGATCCAGAAATATGGTGAACGCCAGAAGCAGAAACTGTCAGATCTTGACAGATATGAGGAACTTTTCCAGGAAGCCAGAGAAAATCTTTCGAAATCCCAGAAAAGACTTGAAGAAGTTTCGTATGCACTTTCAGAGATCAGGCAAAAATACAGTAAGACACTTACCGACAAGATCATCGAAGGTCTCAAAGATCTCAATTTCCTGGACGTGCAGTTCAGGATTGATTTTAAACGCAAAGAAGAATATACAGCAGGCGGATTTGACGACATTGAATACGAAATTTCGACAAACCCGGGAGAGTCTGTGAAACCGCTTGGAAGAATCGTATCCGGTGGTGAGCTTTCCAGGATCATGCTGGCGATCAAGGCGATCCTTGCAGACAGAGACCAGATCGAGACACTGATCTTTGACGAGATCGACACTGGTATCAGCGGAAGGACAGCACAGAAGGTTTCAGAGAAGATGTCTGTCATAGGAAGACATCATCAGGTACTCTGCATCACACATCTGCCACAGATCGCTGCGATGGCGGACACGCATTTTGAGATAGAGAAGCACCAGAGGGGTACGGAGACGATCACGGAGATCCATCCGCTTGAAGGTGAGGATTCCATCCAGGAACTCGCGAGACTTCTCGGCGGTGCAGAGATCACACAGGCTGTGTACCAGAATGCAAAAGAAATGAAAGAATTGGCACAGGTACATAAAAATACAAGACTCAAATAAAACGAATCACAGCATAATAAGAGAGGAAGATCCAAAAGAGATCTCTTCTCTTTTTTATTGCTTTTTGATGCAGAAATAATCACAAAAGAAAGGATGTGACAGAGTGAATACAAAAAAACGGTACAGAAAGCTGATCCTCTGGTGTCTGGGGCTTGATCTCATTGCAATGCTGTGCCTTGGGTATCGTTATCTGGACCGGAGGATTCCGGATGAACTCCATGTCGAAGAAGACCAGGAAAGTCAGGTTCAAAAGGTTCTGGAGCATCCGCTTCTGACCTTTGAGGATTCAGTCTCCGTTTCCGGCGAGGGCAGTTATATGCTGAAATGCAGCATTCTCGGAGTGATTCCGTTCAAAGAGATCAAGGTCACACCGTCCGTCAGCCCATCGGTTTATGTCAGCGGAAGCACCGCGGGCATTTACATGGAAACAGACGGCGTACTTATCATTGATACCGGCGAGATCCTGTCTGAAGAAGGTACGACAGAAGAACCGGCGAAAGACGTTGTAAAACCAGGAGACTATATCGTAGCTTTTGACTCACAGACCATCCGTTCCAAAAAAGATCTGATCGAGGATATCAGGAATCTCAATGGAGAAAGTGTAGAACTGGAGGTGCTTCGAAATGACAGGATCATTCCGCTCTCACTTACTCCGGTAAAAGATATGCAGGGCTCTTATAAACTTGGAATCTGGGTCAGAGATAATACACAGGGTATAGGGACGATCACTTTTGTTGATGAAAACGGCAGTTATGGTGCACTGGGACATGGGATCAGCGATGTGGATACAGGAGATCTCCTCAAGATAGAAAAAGGCGCTCTGTACCAGGCAGAGATCCTTGGGATCCAGAAGGGAAGCAACGGAAGCCCGGGGGAGCTTGCCGGACTGATCCGCTATGATCCTGACAGGGTGATCGGGACGATACAAAAGAATACGGAGAATGGCATTTATGGTGAATTTACCGGCTTGGCGGACAAGATCGCAATGACAAAGATGACGGTTGCCTACAAACAGGAACTGGAAACAGGACCGGCCAAGATCCTATGCTGTGTGGATGGAAGTGTGTCCGCATACGATGCGGAGATCGTGAAGATCGACCTCAACCACGAGGATACAAACAAGAGTTTTGTGATCCGTGTGATTGATCCGGATCTGCTTGAAAAAACAGGAGGGATCGTACAGGGAATGAGTGGAAGCCCGGTGATCCAGAACGGGAAATTTGCCGGGGCAGTTACCCACGTATTTGTACAGGATTCTACAAGCGGCTATGGAATATTTGCGGAGACTATGCTGGAGAATGAAGAAAACGTGCAGGAACGAGCCGCATAAAAAGTCACAGAGAATGCCGCCGAAAAACCAAAATAAAGGATTTCTGGTGATCATAAAAGTCGAAACAGGTAGATTTAAAGTGAACGAAAGTTCAGTGTTTCTCCCTGTTTCGGCTTGATTTCGCAGGGAAGTTTACTCTATAATATTTCCTGTCAGCACATAAAATATTTGATAAGTGGCAGTAAGGTTAGGAGGAAACGGGCCTCATGGAAAAGTTAAATGTAGCAATCGCAGACGATAACGAAAAAATGGTAGAAATACTTGGTCGTATGATCGAAGAAGACAAAGACCTCACCCTGGTAGGTAAAGCACACAACGGAGAAGAAATCTGTAATATCATAAAAGAAAGAGAACCGGATGTTGTCGTTCTTGACATCATCATGCCGAAGATGGACGGGCTTACTGTCATGGAAAACTGTCAGCACGATCATATGCTCAAGAAAACGCCGGCGTTTATCGTCGTATCAGCGGTTGGACAGGAACGGATCACAGAGGACGCTTTCAGCCTTGGCGCAGAATATTATATGCTGAAGCCTTTTGACAATCAGGTCCTTCTGAACCGCATTAAGAACCTGAGACGAAGATGCGACCGCAGGATCCGCGAAAATGTCCGTCCGAGTGTTGCGAGAGAAGAACCGGGCGCATACGGAACAAGAAACCTGGAGACAGATGTCACAAATATCATCCATGAGATCGGTGTTCCGGCACATATCAAAGGTTATCAGTACTTAAGAGATGCGATCATCCTGGCAGTAAATGACATCGAAATGCTCAATTCGATCACCAAAGTCCTCTATCCGACGATCGCCAAGAAACACCAGACAACGCCAAGCCGTGTCGAACGTGCGATCCGCCATGCGATCGAGGTGGCGTGGAGCCGCGGCAAGATGGATACGATAGATGCTCTGTTTGGCTATACAGTAAGTACGGGCAAGGGTAAACCGACAAATTCTGAGTTCATTGCCCTGATTGCGGACAAAATTCGTCTGGAATATAAAAATCGCTCTTTCCAATAAGTACTTTTTAGGGTATAATAAACAAAAAAGCCGTTTCAGGACTGAGATATCTGTACAGCTTTTATAGAAATGGAAGCAAGGAGGGCAATCACAGATGAAAAATATTTTATTTGCAACATCAGAGGCAGTGCCGTTTATAAAGACAGGAGGACTTGCCGATGTAGCAGGAGCACTTCCGAAATGCTTTGACAAGCGTTACTTTGATGTGCGAGTTATTCTGCCGAAATACGCCTGCATGAAGCAGGAATGGAAAGACAAAATGGAATATATCACCCATTTTTATATGGATCTGGGATATAAGAACTGTTATGTAGGAATCATGCATATGGAGTATGATGGAATCCAGTTCTACTTCATTGACAATGAATACTACTTCAGTGGACCGAAACCATACGACAGCGCACCTTGGGATCTGGAGAAATTTGCATTCTTCTCCAAAGCAGTCCTCTCTGTGCTTCCGGTCATCAACTTCCGTCCGGATGTGATCCACTGTCATGACTGGCAGACAGGTCTTGTACCGGTTTATCTGCATGACTCTTTCCAGCAGAATGAATTCTTCTGGGGCATCAAGACTGTTATGACGATCCATAACCTCAAATTCCAGGGTGTATGGGATGTCAAGACCGTTCGGGGAATCACAGGACTTTCCGATTACTATTTTGCACCGGACAAGCTGGAGGCTTACAAGGATGCAAATTTCTTAAAGGGCGGTATCGTCTTTGCAGATGCAGTAACAACAGTAAGTAACACTTATGCAGAGGAGATCAAGACACCATTCTATGGAGAGCGTCTGGATGGACTTCTCTGTGCGAGATCTCATGATCTCCGTGGTATCGTTAATGGAATTGATTACGATGTATTCAATCCGGAGACAGATGCCTGTATCACCCAGAAATACAACGCAAAGAACTTCCGCAAAGAAAAAGTCAAAAACAAGATCCAGCTCCAGCGTGATCTCGGACTCAATGAGGATCCGAATGCAATGCTCATTGGTATCGTTTCCCGTCTGACAGACCAGAAGGGCTTTGACCTGATCGCTTATGTAATGGATGAACTCTGTCAGGATGCAGTACAGATTGTTGTTCTTGGAACAGGTGAAGAGCGTTATGAGAATATGTTCCGTCATTTCGACTGGAAATATCACGGCAAGGTATCAGCACAGATCTATTATGATGAGCCGTTGTCCCATCGTATCTATGCGGCTTCTGATGCATTCCTTATGCCGTCACTGTTCGAGCCATGCGGCCTCAGCCAGCTTATGAGCCTCCGCTATGGAACACTTCCGATCGTTCGTGAGACAGGCGGACTTAAGGACACTGTAGAGCCGTACAACGAGTTCGAAGGAACAGGAACAGGATTCAGCTTCACAAACTACAATGCACATGAAATGCTTGCAACTGTACGTAATGCAGAGCGTGTCTTCTACGACAACAAACGCGAGTGGAACAAGATGGTCGACCGTGCGATGGCAGCAGACTTCTCATGGGATCATTCTGCAAAACAGTACGAAGAGATGTACAACTGGCTGATCGGAGACAAATAAATTCTATTTAGATAAGGCAGATTTTTCGGGGGATACCAGATAAAACGGTATCCCCTTTTTCTTTCCGGAATCGAAAAAACAGAGATTTTGGCGAAAAGTTTTCCTTGACATCAGAGGGGATTTATAATAGCATATAAGAAGAAAAAACGAACATAGGTTTGTGAAACATAAGTTCGCATGAACCATATCTTCATAATCAGATTCTATTTTGAATAATCTTTTGTCTACCTATGCATGAGGTAGTGAGTTGAAATTTAGAAAAAAGGAGATCCACAGGTATGATAAACGAAGAGAAACAGAAGGCACTGGAGGCAGCACTTGGACATATCGAGAAGCAGTATGGCAAGGGCTCGGTAATGAAACTGGGAGATTCCAGTGCACATATGCAGGTAGAGGCGATTCCGACAGGCTCTCTTGGACTGGATATCGCACTCGGTGTAGGCGGCGTTCCGAAGGGACGTATCGTCGAGATCTACGGACCGGAATCCAGTGGTAAGACAACCGTTGCACTTCACATGGTTGCAGAGGTTCAGAAGCGCGGCGGGATCGCAGGATTCATTGATGCAGAGCATGCACTTGATCCGGTCTATGCCAAGAATATCGGTGTAGATATTGATAACCTTTATATTTCCCAGCCGGATAACGGCGAGCAGGCACTTGAGATCACAGAGACCATGGTACGTTCCGGAGCCGTGGATATCGTGATCGTTGACTCTGTTGCAGCCCTTGTTCCGAAGGCTGAGATCGAGGGAGACATGGGAGACAGCCATGTAGGTCTTCATGCACGACTGATGTCACAGGCACTCAGGAAGCTCACAGCTGCGATCAGCAGATCCAACTGCGTGGTCATCTTTATCAACCAGCTTCGTGAGAAGGTCGGTGTTATGTTTGGTAACCCGGAGACCACCACAGGTGGACGTGCTCTTAAGTTCTATGCATCTGTCCGTATGGATGTCAGAAGGACTGAGACTCTCAAGCAGGGCGGTGAGATGGTCGGCAACCATACCAAGGTCAAGGTAGTCAAGAACAAGGTTGCACCGCCATTCAAGCAGGCAGAATTTGATATCATGTTTGGTACAGGTATCTCCAGAGAGGGTGAGATCCTGGATCTTGCAGCAGAGTGCAACGTAGTCAATAAGAGCGGCGCATGGTACTCTTACAACGGTGAGCGGATCGGTCAGGGACGTGAGAATGTCAAGATCTATCTTAAGGATCATCCGGAGATCTGCGATGAGATCGAGAAGCAGGTAAGGATCCAGTACCACCTGCTCCCGGAGGAAGAGAATGCCGCTAAGGAAGCAGACAAGGCAGCAGCATCGGCTGAGACTGAGGAAGAATAAGCAGTACCATGACAGACTATTATCAGGAACAGCAGCAGGCACGCAGGAAGGCCCTCCGTCTTCTGGAGCATATGGACAGGACGGAGCGGGGACTTACAGACCGTCTCCGCCAGGCTGGTTTTTCGGAGGAAGCAGCAGAGGATGCCGTCTCCTATGTGAGAGAGTTTGGCTATATTAATGATGAGAGGTATGCATTCAATTACATCATGTACCGGATACATGACAAGAGCCGCCAGAAGATTTTTCAGGAACTCCAGCAGAAGGGGGTGGACAGACAGACGATCCAGTCTGCCTGGGAG
>OLOV01002734.1_pt1 | contig 11639 bp, 10 predicted proteins | sample 1672931 | NCBI WGS metagenome assembly OLOV01 (sample SAMEA3136738, study PRJEB25190) | human gut metagenome | biome: human gut; feature: human-associated habitat; material: faeces | place: Austria | collected 2013
CCTCATCCTTTTTTTAATTTTATCTAGGATAAAAACGATAAAATGACGTTAGCAATAACGCATTAAAAATTCACAACGAGCACCAGAACTAACTTTTCCCAACCAGTACTTTGCCATTTTTTTGTCACGATCGACACCGATACCGTTTAGATAGCAAAATGCAAGATTACATTTCCCAGTGGTACTTTCTAAGTTTGCAGCTTCTTCTAAGTTTGCAGCTTCGTAATAATATTCAAAGGCTTTCGTGTAATCTTGTGGAACAGCGAGGCCATTTTCATATAGATAACCCATAGTATTATATGAAAATGTCTTCGCAGCATAGGGAGATCTGCTATCCTGTATTACTTCTTTACAAAAATTGATTAGGCCGATATAGTTGTTGTCTTTCTGGAATCGAGTAAGCCTATTGGTTTCATTGAAGCAATAACTTAAGATATTCTCTGCCGTCTCGTTAATGGAAGAATCTTTTTCTTGTATTTGACCAAGCCAATATTTTCCTTGTTCTATGTTAGGTTCTGTACCTAGCCCGGTTAAGTAACAGATACCCAGGTTAAATTTTCCGACATCATTTCCCTGTTCTGCAGCCATGCGATAATACTCGAATGCTTTGTATGGGTCCGCCGAGACATGATCCCCGTTGTCGTACATATATGCAAGATTATTGTATGCAATGCCTTTGTCTGTATTATCATAGGCTTTGCGGACAACCTCCTGATAGCACGTAAACTCCTGATCAAACTGCCCTCTGAGCCTGCAAGAGAGAGCGTCACGGAGAATGCCGCTTAGGTTTTTCCCATCTCGCACTCTCTCGCATAGCTCTGGGATTTTTAGATAAGAATTGGCCTGTACAGGTGCCGCATCAACGGGAGTGTCAATTTCTTCTGCGTCTTCCGGATCGAGAGGTGCTTCCGCAGCTTCCTGTTCTGCGGTTTCTGTTAGATCAGGTGCTTCTTCCAGTGCTTTGATCTCCTCTTGGGTACGCAGGATCCCGGAATTTTCTGCGTTCTGGAGGTTAAACAGCAGTTCAAGGATCAGATCATAGTGCGGTACTTGTGTGGTCAGATCAACGTGGGCTTCCTGGGCCATGTATTTGGTGAGAAGTTTCCCTTCGATGCTCTGGCGGTCAGTGGGGACGCCGGCATCGGCCAGGGACTCTTCTACGGTGCCTATGATAAAGGCCTCCTCGTTGTCCAAGAGGGCCAACTTTTTCATGCTGAGCAGGGGGACCAGATAGTTTTCCGGGATGCCGTAAAGCTGCTTTTCTCCCAGGAGCTTACTGCGCAGCTGTGCATTGTTTGATACGGTTTGGATAAAGTGGTAGTAGTCGATCTTTTTCCGGGGGGAGATGCCAATGGTTCCCATGGCAGACTTGAGCAGCAGGAGGTCCATGGTCGTCCACTGGCCTTGGGTGATGTCGTAGAAGTCCCGGACCAGGCAGATGATCTTGGCTGTGTCGTCCAGGTCCATATACTCTACCCCGTTAAACATCTGGTACTCGATCGAGTTCTGCCAGTTGAGCAGGTTGACGTTCTGCTCCAGACGGTCTACCCGCTGGCCCAGCTGGAGGACATCACTGCGGCTTTGTTTGAAAAATGCGAGGAGGGCGTTGTAGACTTGATTCAGTTCTCCTTCCACAGCGGTCATGGAGGCATCGAGCTTGTTATTGACGGCAGTGATCACATTGTAGACTTGATTCAGCTCTCCTTCCACAGCGGTCACGGAAGCATTGAGCTTGTTATTGACGGCAGTGATCAAATCGAAGGTCATCAGATTTTCTTCGGCCAGTTTTTGCAGGGTGCATTGGGCAGCATATTGGGCGGCGGCCCGGCTGCTGTTGATTTTATCTTGCAGGCGTTTGTTGCTGCCTGTAATGGAGCCGAACAGACGACGCAGGCCCCGCTTGTTTGAGAGCTGCCGTTCATAATCTTCCCCAGTGGTCATGGCGGAGACACTTTCAAAAACCAGGCGATTGATCTCCTGGCGGTTGTTTTTGTGCGCAGCGATCAGGGCATCAATCCGTTTGCTCAGGTCGGCCTGTTCTTCTGTGGTTAAAACAGAGGAGTCTGCAATTGTTAATTCTACACCCATGGTTCTATACCTCCTGCAGTAGAGCTTGAGGAAATTATACGAGCTTTGAAAAGTCTTGTCAAGGAAGGCTATCACGATCTCTATCTTAACAAATGAGATGGACATAGGGTGTCTCTCTGAAAAATTTTATAAGTTTTATGCAAAGCAAAATTCCCAGGCTATTTTGAGCCTGGGAATTTTGCTTTATTTCATCATAGAACGTTTCTGAAATCAATAGTTCTCCGCCTTGACCTCGAAGAAGGACTGGGGGTGGTTGCAGACGGGACATACATCGGGGGCCTTGTCGCCATACTCCAGGTGCCCGCAGTTGCGGCAGTACCAGACCTTGACGGAGGACTTCTTGAAGACCTCGTCGTTCTCCAGGTTCTCCAGCAGCTTCAGGTAGCGCTCGTAGTGAGACTTCTCGATCTCACCCACGGCGGCGAAGAGATCAGCGATGCGGTGGAAGCCCTCCTCGCGGGCCTCTTCTGCCATGCGCTTGTACATGCTGGTCCACTCGTCGTGCTCGCCTTCGGCGGCGGCCATCAGGTTCTCGGCGGTGGTGCCGATGCCACCCAGCTCCTTGAACCAGAGCTTGGCGTGCTCCTTCTCGTTCTCCGCCGTCTTCAGAAACAGCGCCGCCATCTGTTCATAGCCTTCCTTTTTCGCAACGGACGCGAAGAAGGTGTACTGGTTTCTCGCCTGCGATTCGCCTGCAAAGGCCGCGCGCAGATTCGCCTCGGTTTTTGTGCCTGCATACTTGCTCATGCTTCAATCTCCTTTTGATCAATATTCTTTATTTCATTGTTCCTTGTCTGCCTGGATTTATTCTAACACATCTGCTTCAATTTTGCAAGTGATTCTCATTATTGTTTTAATCATTTTCTCAACTTCAAAACGGATTTTTGATCGACAAACACAGCCCCGGCTCAGACTCCCGAGCCGGGGCTGCTGTCTTTTCTTCAGATCCTCGCCACGCCGGTCCTTCTAGCGGCTTCGGCGACGGCCTTTGCAACAGCGGGGCCGACGCGGTGATCGAAGGCCTTGGGGATGATATAGTCCTCCGAAAGCGCATCGTCGGAAATAAGCTCCGCCAGCGCATGCGCGGCGGCAATGTTCATTTCATCGTTGATGTCGCTCGCGCGCACGTCGAATGCGCCGCGGAAAATGCCCGGGAAGGCCAGAACGTTGTTGATCTGGTTCGGGTAGTCACTCCGACCAGTCGAGACGATCCGCGCGCCGCCCGCTTTCGCGTCCTCCGGGAAGATTTCCGGCGTCGGGTTCGCGCAGGCAAAGACGATCGCATCCTTGTTCATGGTCTTGACCATTTCCGTTGTGACGGTTCCGGGCGCGGAGACACCGATGAACACATCCGCGCCGACGAGCATGTCGGCAAGACTGCCGGCCCTGCGCTCGAGATTCGTGACCTCGGCCATTTCTTCCTTGATCCAGTTGAGACCGTCCCGGCCCTTATAAATCGCGCCCTTCCGGTCGCACATCGTGACATTTTTGAAGCCCGCGGAGAGCAGGAGCTTCACAATTGCGATCGCTGCCGCACCTGCACCGGACGTGACGATCTTCACATCCTCCGTCTTCCCAATGACCTTCAGCGCGTTGGTCAGACCCGCGAGAGTGATGACGGCGGTGCCGTGCTGATCGTCGTGGAAGATGGGGATGTCGCAGCGCTCTTTGAGCTTGCGCTCGATCTCAAAGCATCTGGGCGCGGAGATATCCTCCAGATTTACGCCGCCGAACGAGCCGGAGATGAGCGCAACGGTATTAACGAATTCGTCCACATCGTGCGTCTTGACGCACAGCGGGAACGCGTCGACATCGCCGAATGCCTTGAAGAGCACGCATTTGCCCTCCATGACCGGCATACCGGCCTCCGGGCCGATATCGCCGAGACCCAAAACGGCCGAGCCGTCGGTAATGACGGCACAGAGATTCCAGCGCCGGGTCAACTCGTAGCTTTTCTCGATGTCCTTCTGAATTTCCAGGCACGGCTGGGCGACGCCCGGCGTGTAAGCAAGGCTCAGATCGTCCTTTGTATCGACCGGCATGCGCGCCGTGACCTCGATTTTTCCCTTCCATTCGCCATGCAGACGAAGGGATTCTTTTGCGTAGTCCATGCTGTTTCCTTTCCAAGAGAAGATCGGATGATTTGGGATATCTGACTCCAAATCAGCCGCGCAATCAGGATCCGTTTGCGGTCATGCTTCGATTTGGAGCTTATCGGACTCCGGAGCGGTCAGGACCGTGCAGTCATAGGCATAGAGCCGTTCCGGCAGAATGATGAGCGTCTGTAGGGCGTCCGTATCCACGCAGAACGGGCCGTGATGCCATACGCCGGGGAGAAGCGTGACCATCGTTCCCTTCGGAACGCGGAAAACCTCGACTGCATCATACGGGATGCGATCGGCCGGGCCGGCAGGTGCGACGTGGATATACGCATCCCCATCGAGCGGCAGCATGGCCTCTGCGCAGGTGTTATGATATTCATAGGTATCGATCACAAGCGGCCGGCGGTAGACCTTCGTGATAGAAAGTCCAACGGAAGCGCCCGGAGAATAAACCGTGGTCATATTGCGGTAAAATTCAATGGGGTTCGTGCCGATATGCGGGCCTGCGGCATGGAGCATGTCGGCAAACGTACCGTATAAACCAAATTTCTCAGCGCTTAATTCCTGAACATGGACAGTTCTCATGTCTGCTCCCTCCTTAGAAGTTGTCGATCTCAACGGTCGGCAGGACCTGAAGCTGCTTGAACAAAACCTTCTCCGGCGACGTGACGATCAGTTCGGCGATGTCGGCCAGCGTATCGACCGGGAGCATTGCGTCGGTGCCGAACGAATGTGTCCAGCGCGTCCACCAGCTTGTAGCCGTGGAGCCGGGGCAAAGCGCCGTTACGCGGATGCCATACTTGAGCAGGTATTTCTGCATGCACTCGGTAAAGCCGTTGATGGCAAACTTTGTTGCGGTATAAATGCCGTTGTTATTGACGGGATCGGGAATGCCGCGGATGGCGGACATGGAGGAAATATTGAGAATGTTGCCGCCGCCGGTTTTTTCAAAGTACGGAACCGACAGCTTGACAGCGTAGATCGTGCCCTTGAGGTTCACGTCGATGGTGGTGTCCACGTCGGACTTTGTCAGCTCTTCAAACGGCGTCATAACGCCGGTACCGGCTGCATTGACCAGCAGATCCAGCCGTCCGTAGGTCTGCCACGAAGTCTCAAAGGCAGCTGCAATCGCGTCAAAGTCAGTGTTGCTTGCCTGAATACCAAGGAAGCGGACGCCGAGCGATTCAACCTGTGCCTTCATGGCTGCGAGTTCGTCTTCCTTGCGGGCAATAACGGTCAGATTCATACCAAGGCCTGCCATGCGCATGGCGATCGCGTTGCCGATCCCGCGCGTACCGCCGATGATAAAGCCCGTCTTGCCGTGCAGATCCAATTTCTCCATTGTTTTTCCCTCCTGCATTATAAATATTCTTCAAATGTAAATCCGAACGGTGCAGCCTGTTCATTCAGTTCGCTGATCTGGAACGGCTGGATGGGAACGCCGCCCTTTTCACGGTTGGCGATCTCGGCACGAAATTCGATCTCGCCCGGCATGAGAACTTCGTCCGTACCGGCTTCAAGCTTTACGTTTTTGATCTCATCGATCAGAGCATCGACATTGCGGCGGAGCTCGCCCTGCTCACAGAATGCCTCTGTCTTGATGGCGAGGAAGCTGCTGCCGACGATGGGCTTGTCCTTCGGCGTATCGACCGCGACGCCGAAGCCGCTGCCGTTGAGCACACCGGAGAGCATATCCACGATCACCGCCATGCCGTAGCCCTTGTAGCCCAGCGGCAGGAGAATGCTGCGGAAGGCCTGCGGGGCATCGGTCGTGCGGCTGCCGTCGATTGCGAGCGCCCAGTCGTCCGGAACGGGTTCGCCCTTTTTCATGTTGACGAGCAGCTTGCCGCGCGAGACACGGCTGGTCGCCATGTCGAGCAGGATCGGCAGATGCTTTTCGGCAGGAAGCGCAACGGCGATGGGGTTCGTGCCCAGCCGCTTTTCCACGCCGCCGAACGGCGCGACGAACGCGCCGGAATTGGTCATCGAGAAGCCGATCATGCCGCGCTTTTCAGCCATCATGGCGTAATAGCCCGCCGTGCCGTAGTGGCTGCCGTTGCGCAGGCCGACATAGCCGACACCGAACTGCTCCGCCTTTTCAATGGCGAGCTCCATGGCCTTTGTCGCCGCGACCTGACCGAGACCGTCGTGTGCATCGATGAGCGCGGTCGCACCGTAATTTTTGACGATCTCCGGCACGGCTTTTGCATCGTACAGGCCGGAGATGAGCTTCTCCGTATAGAGTGGAATCCGTGTAAGGCCGTGGGTCGTGACGCCGCGGATCTCAGCGTCGATCAGATTGTCGGCGATCATGGCAGCGTCCGCCTTGCTGACGTGGTAATAGCCGAACAGATCGATCACGTACTGTCGGATGCGTTCCGGCTTGACATAGATGGTGCTTTCCATAAGAACGTCTCCTTATCCGAGCTTGTAATAGCCGAAGTCCCGCATGACTGCCGTCAGCTCTGCGCGGACACTGTCGGGCAGCGGATGGATGGGTCTGCGCGGCAGGCCGATGGGAATCCCGCGCATAGTCAGTCCCTCCTTGATGATTGCCAGCCACGGCGAGGGCAGACCCTCTTTTGTAGGTTCGTTGAAGAAGTGCATGTACTTGCGGCAGACAGTCATGATATAGTCTCTGGCTTCAAGCGGCTTGCCGGCCTTGCAGAGGTCATAGACACGGACAGTTTCTGCCGGGAAGAGCGTGCCGACGCCGGTGATCCAGCCGTCGGCGTACATCATGAGCGCTTCGGCGGGGAGATTGTCATAGCCGTAGAAAATAGAGAAGCCGTCGTCCTTGCACAGGGCACGCATGTTCTGGTGGCGGTAAATGTCGTGCGCGGAATCTTTGATGGCGTCGATGATGCCATCATTATACAGCTTCGCAATGATTTTTTCACTCAGCCAGCAGCCGGTCAGGTACGGATTGTGATAGAGGATCAGCGGAATCGAAAGTTCGGCACGGATGGCCTTATAATGATCGTAGGCTTCCTCCTCGTTCGGCGTAATGTACCAGGGCGTGACGACCATGACGCCGTCGGCCCCGGCTTCCTCCGCAGCTTTGGAGAGCAGGATCGCGTCGGAGGTGCGGTACGCGCCGGTGCAGGCATAGACCTTGCAGCGATGTTCACGTATTCGATGGTGTGGCGGTTGATCTCCAGCTGCTCCTCCAGCGTCATGGATACAAGCTCGCCCGTGCTGCCGCAGGGGATGACACCCGTCGCGCCGTTTTCGATCAGAAAGTCGATCAGCTTGTCAAGCGCGGGATAATTAACATGTTCGTCCTCCCCGCAGAAGGGAGTCACAAGCGGGAATACAACGCCGCCCATTTTTTGTTTTTCCATAGTCGCTCTCCTTTATGGCGTGTTTTGGAATAAGTATTCCAATTTTAAAGAACAGCATACCGGAATCAAAAATAGAATGCAATATGCAGAATAGCCAAATTCTCCATGTTGGATTTGTGCAAAACAGAATACATCCGAGGGATTCCCGGCAATGAAGGTCTTGACAGTTGACGCAGTTCCAGCGTTTACGGTATAATCAAGAGCAAAGTACTTGCGGCGGAGGAAATGATGGAAAGGAAGGAACAGGGTACAGTACAAGCGCTTGAGCGCGGGCTGAAAATTCTGGAGCTGCTGATGCAGGAAAAGCGGCCGATGGGCGTCAATGAGATTGCAAAATGCCAGGGTATCACGCCGTCGGCGGCGTACCGGATCTTAAAGACACTGGAGGCAACCGGCTGGAGCTTCCAGATGTCGGATGATAAATACATTCCGGGTGAAAAGCTGTCGTATATCACAGAGAAGAATAATTTCCACCTCGCGCTGGCCGAGGTGGCGTATCCGATCATGCAGGAGCTGACGGCACGGGAAATTCTGCCGATGAATCTGGTCGTCCGGCAAGACCGGCGGTTTTTCATTTTGCAGCAGACGCGCACGGAGCGGTATGTTGATTTCGTCGCACCGGTTGGCTCAACGCTGCCGCTGCACGCGTCCGCGGGCGGAAAGATTCTGCTCTGCGAGCTGCCGGAGGTGCTGCGGGCGCAGTTTATCGATGGGATCGCGTTCGAGGCGATGACGCCGAATACCATCTGCACCAAGCGTGCGTTTCTGGAGGAGCTGAACAGAGTCCGGCAGCAGGAATATGCACTTGATTATTTTGAATCTCTGACGCATACGTGCTGTGTGGCCGTGCCGGTTCGCAGCCCGGATGGAGAGATCTACGCGGCTCTGTCGTTCTCTGGCATCACCGACGTGACCTCACGCGAACAGCTGAAATACTACCTTCCGCAGCTCCGCGAGGCAGCAGATACGATCACGCAGCGGCTGTTTCTGCTGCGCAGACAGTGCTGAGGCCGGAAAGTGAAAAAGCAGGCATCCTGCAAATGAAACACAGGATGCCTGCTTTTTCTATAAAACCGGAGGTGCAGAAGCGGGATGATCCGAACGCTCCTGGCTGTATGTTGTCCGAAATGCCCCCGGCGTTTTCGCAAAGCGTTTGCGGAACAGGCGGCTGAAGTAGGACGGATCGTCAAAGCCGACCAGCTGCGCGATATGGCGGATATCAAGTTCCGTATGCAGAAGCAGCTCACAGGCCCGGTCGAGCCGCAGGCGCAGCAGATACTGATACGGCGAAACGCCGATGGTCTTCGTGAACAGATGCGAAAACCGGCTTACGCTCAGGTGCAGACGGGCTGCGCAGTCCGCAAGCGACAGCGGTTGGCAGAAATGCTCACAGAGGTACGCCGCCGCCGCGCGGATTTCGCTGCATTCGGTGCTTTCCTGCCGGTTGACGCTGCGCGACAAACTGGCAAGAATCTGCAAAAGCAGTCCGCCCTCGTCAAGAAGGTATGCCGGCCCGCGCATGTGGTGTGTCTGGGAAAGCTGGTGCAGTAGGCTCTCGAACTGCATCCGTTCATCAACCTGCCCACAGAACGTGCGATTATAGGGAAGATCGGCCAAAGCCTCTTCTATTGCGGTTCCGGTGAAATGAATCCAGTAGGAAATCGCGTTTCCTTCCTTGCTGAACGCATAGAGCTGCCGTGCGTCGGGTGGGTAAAAAATGAAGCCACCCGATGATATGCACACAGGAGCGCCGTCTTCCTCCGCGGTGATCCAGCCGCTCTGCACATAGAGTAAATGATAGTCCGAACGACCATTTGAGCGGAGAATCGTATACCCGTATTGTCCGGCCTGCTGCTGCCCGCAGCTGTTGATCTGAAGCCCGTGGACAGGCGGATGATCCGTGGAATCACGGAATTCACAAAAGGCTTTCATGCTGATCACCCCTGGCCAGTATAGCATACGGTCTGCTTGCTGTATAGCAGGAATGTCCGCTTATCTGGCAGTTTTCTGCTTTGCCGCCGCGCAGGTGGTGGGATACACTGGAACCATCCAAAAATGAAAAAGGATGGTGCTCTTTATGAAAAAATTTGCATTTATCGGCGCGGGCAGCTTTATCTTCACGCGCAATCTTGTCCGAGATCTGCTCTCGTTCCCGGCCTTTGAAGACTGTGAGCTGGCGCTGATGGACACCGATCCGGAGCGGCTCGAACGGATCACCGCCGCAGTCCGAAAGATCAACGCCGCTATGGGCGCGCACGCGAAGATCACCCCGACGCAGAGCCGCGCGGAGGCGCTTTCCGGCGCGGACGGCGTTTTGTGTACGGTCTTCAATGGCGGCATCGACGTCTGGCGCTATGATATTGAGATCCCCATGCAGTTTGGCGTCGATATCAACATCGGCGATACGCGCAGCGTCTCCGGCATTTTCCGCGCGCTGCGCAATATTCCCCTGATGCTGGATATCTGCCGGGATATTGAGAAATATTGCCCGAATGCGGTTTTCCTGAATTACACGAACCCCATGTCGATGCTCTGCAAGGCCATGCAGACCGAAACAAACGTTGAGGTTACGGGTCTGTGCCACAGCGTACAGGGGACAGTCGCGATGCTGGCGGAGTGGCTGGAAACGCCGGTGGACGAGATTGACTATCTCTGCGCGGGCGTCAACCATCAGGCGTTCTATTTGAAGCTGGAGCATAACGGACAGGATCTGTACCCGAAACTCGCAAAAAAGCTGGAAGCTCCTGAATTCTACAACAAGGAGCAGGTACGCAATGAAATGTTCCGGCATTTGGGCTATTACGTCACCGAGTCCAGCGGCCACAATTCCGAGTATAATGCGTGGTTCCGCAAACGGCCGGATCTGATTGAAAACTACTGCACGCACAGCACGAACTGGAACCCCGGTTTGCACGCATTTTCGCTCAACAGCCGGCTGGAGCGCGCTGGGAGCTGGAAGCAGGAGATCACGGACTGGATTGAAAATGAGCCCGTCGACACCAACCGAAGCAGTGAATATGCGGCAAATATCTTCAACGCCCGCTTCGGCGACCGGACGCCGTTCAAATTTAACGGCAACGTCATCAACGACGGCTCTATCACCAATCTGCCGTATGACGCCTGCGTGGAAATTCCGGTATTTGCGGACAAGGACGGCATCCACAAGACCATCGTCGGCGAGCTTCCGGCGCATCTGGCCATTCTGGTCAGCACGACGGCGCAGATCGAGAATCTTGTCGTGCGTGCGGCCATGACAAAGAGCCGGGAGGATGTTTATCACGCAGTCATGATGGATCCACTCTGCTCCGCTGTGTGCAGCCTGCAGGAGATCCGCAACATGTGCGATCTGATCTTTGAGAAAAACACGGACTATCTCGGAGATTATAAATGACAGCCTATTTCCGGCATTTGCTCCGGAATGCTCTCGGGGAAAGGCCGAAGGATTTGCTGAACATACGGCTGAAGTAAAACGGGTCGTTGAAGCCCGTGCTTTCCGCCACCTCGGAAACGCTCATGGAGGAATCGCGCAGGAAGCCCCGCGCGCGATCCAGCCGGAGACGCAGCAGATACTGCTGCGGCGAGACACCGACAGCCTGCGTGAACAGATGCGCAAAGCGGCTGTAGCTGAGGTGCAGCGTTTCGGCAAAGGTCTGGAAGTTGATTTGCTCCTGCATATGCTCCCGCATGTATTCCATGGCGCTGAGGATATCGCTGCGGATGGGCGCTTCATTGTCCGCGCTGCTGCGGCAGACGATGGTGATGAGCTGCAGGAGGATGCTGTTTTCCTCCGGGATCTGCAGCGCGGCGGACTGCTGCAGATTGTGCAGGCGATTGAGCCGGTGGAACAGGCTTTCAAACAGCGTCTGGTCAGAAATGGTGTAGATCATGTTCTCCGTCGGGCGCAGGTACTGCATGGCCTCGGCTGCGGCCTGTCCGGTAAAATGCAGGTAGAGGGAGACCGGGTCGCCCGCAGCGGTAAAGGAGTACATCTGCCGCACGTTCGGCAGGAACACCGCGCACTGTCCGCGCGTCAGCCGCGCCTTCGCCGTGCCAACCTCAATGTCGAGCCAGCCGTTTTGCAGATATAAAAAATGGTAATCCCGCC
>OLOV01002742.1_pt1 | contig 11610 bp, 10 predicted proteins | sample 1672931 | NCBI WGS metagenome assembly OLOV01 (sample SAMEA3136738, study PRJEB25190) | human gut metagenome | biome: human gut; feature: human-associated habitat; material: faeces | place: Austria | collected 2013
CTTGACTGCTTGAAACTTCGCAATTTCACAGATATTGTCAGGACTTAGCAACTGAGATGCTCATGAGATGTTTTTATAAACATCTCCCATGTTGGGTATAAATATATGTCTGTCTTTTTGCGGATGTATTCTTTGCGCAGCAAGGGGATGTAAAATATAATTACATCAGCGTGGGTTTCGTGTTGCTCGTTCTACAATATCGGGTAATGCGAAGACCTCAAGCAGTGGAACGAGCAATGATTCGATCTCCACGCTTTTTTTGTATGACTACCGTTGAAAACATAATCTAAAATACCGAAACTGGAGGTCTTTTGGTAAAAAAACAATAGTCATGGAACAATTTGATAGCGAAAAACAATCAAGAAATTATCAACCTGCAAAACCAAACAACAATATGGCATTAGCCATTATAACTACGGTTTTGTTCTGTTTGCCTTTGGGCATCGTAGGCATAGTAAAGGCTAATAAAGTAAACACCTTATATAATGGCCCGGGCGTTTTCTACATCCTGCTGGTTGGCAGCCAGAATCGCGTCCGATGCGGCGATCAGCGCGACCGCCATCGCCTCCAGCGCGGCGTTTTTGGTGTCGGTGTCTGCCAGCGCCAGCGGCATACGGGCTGCCTGCGCAGCCTGCAGAATTTCCTGTGTAGTCATGGGGTCAGACCTCCCTTATGCTTTACGGCCCACAAAGCGGGTGCCCACAGGCTTGCCCTCCACAATATCGTAGAGTACCTCGGCGTGGGCGCCGTTGGTGATGATCATATCCACACCCGCAGCGGTCGCGCGCTTGGCGGCCGTGACCTTCGTCAGCATGCCGCCTGTGCCCAGCGAGGAGCCTGCGCCGCCCGCCAGCAGCTCGATCTCCGGCGTGATCTCCTCGACCACCGGGATCAGCTCTGCCTCGGGGTGAGTGTGCGGGTCGGCGGTGTACAGCCCGTCAATGTCGGACAGCAGCACGACCAGATCGGCGTGGATGCAGGTGGCCACCAGCGCGGCCAGCGTGTCATTGTCACCCAGAGAGTATTCCTCGCAGGCGACGGGGTCATTTTCGTTGATGATGGGGATGGCACGCAGCTGCAGCAGCCGCTCAAGCGTGTTCTGCAGGTTGCGGCGGCGCTGCTCATGGTCGAAATCCTCCCATGTCAGCAGCATCTGGGCCACGGTATGATTGTACTGGCCGAACAGCCGGTCATAGGTGTACATCAGCTCGCACTGGCCCACAGCGGCCGCCGCCTGCTTGGTCGTGATGTCGGACGGCTTTTCGATCTGCAGCTTGCCGACACCCAGCCCGGTCGCCGCCGAGGATACCACGATCAGCTGGTGACCGGCGTTCTGAATATCGCTCCACACCTTGACAAGATCCTCGGTATGGCGGATGTTGAGCAGCCCGCCGGGGTGTGCCAGCGTGCTTGTGCCTACTTTAACGACGATACGCATAAAAGTTCTCTTTCTATTCCCGCTTGGCAAACGCTTTGTAGGGGCGTCTGCCGTGCGGGGTATTTTCCCGGAAAAGCGCTGCTTTCCGTCAGGTCTGCGGGCGAGCAATGCTCGCCCCTACATTCTCGGAAGGGTTTATTTCTTTCCCAGATCCTTTGTTTTCTCATAGGCGGCCAGCACGGCATCCGTGACAGCCCCGCGGAAGGCGCGCTCCTCCAGCAGGCGCACGCCCTGAATGGTCGAGCCGCCGGGGCTGCAGACGGCGTCCTTCAGCTCGCCGGGGTGCTTGCCGGTCTCCAGCACCATGCGGGCGCTGCCCAGCAGCATCTGGGCGGCATACTCCTGCGCCTTGGCGCGGGGCAGGCCGGCCGCCACGCCGCCGTCAGCCAATGCCTCGATAAACTGGTACGCCCACGCGGGGCCGCAGCCGGACACGGCGCTGGCCGCGTCCATCATGCCCTCGGGCACGGCATCCAGACGGCCGGCGGGGGCCATTGCGGCAAGCCACTCGGCCATTTTTTCAGGCTCCACATCATCGGAGCAGTACTGGATCATGCCATCGCCCAGTGCCACGGGGGTGTTGGGCATCATGCGGATGATCGGATAGCCGCTGCCCGCCATCATCCGGATCTGCTGCATCGAGAGACCGGCCGCCATCGTGACCAGCACAAAGGGGCGGCTCTCGGCGCGGGACTCCAGCGTGGCAGAAAGCTCGTCCAGCATGTCGGCCATCATCTGGGGCTTGACGCCCAGAAAAATAAAGTCGCAGATGCCCGCGACCTGCTCATTCGTGCCGCAGGCGCAGCCCAGCTCACCGGCCAGCTTCTCCGCCTTGGCGGGCGTGCGGTTGGCCAGCAGCACATCCCCTGCTCCGGCGCCCTTGCAGACTGCGCGCGCCACGGCACTTCCCATATTGCCGCAGCCGATAAAACCGTATTTCATCGTGAACCCCCTATACCTTATTTTTATACAGTATAATGGTAGTACAGCGGGGCCGTTTTGTCAACGGAAAAAAGGCTTCTCCCTTGGGGGAGAAGCTGGCCGCGAAGCGGTCTGATGAGGGGAGAGCTGCCGCAGCGACCCTTTGACCGGGCAATAGTGGCCAAACGCGCCCCTCATCCGTCCCTGCGGGGCCACCTTCCCCCTCCGGAGAAGGCTTTGGGTCTGGATTTTTGCGGTGGATTTGCTATAATGTGGGTAACGGACAATTTGCAGGGGCGGCGTCCTCGACGCCCCGCAGCAGAGCAAAAGGAGCACACTATGCAATATGTCAACTTTGGTCAGACCGGCCTGAAAATTTCCCGTCTGGGGTTCGGCGGCATCCCGATCCAGCGCATCGACCAGCCCGGCACGCGGGAGCTGCTGATCGCCGCCCACAAGGCCGGCGTCAACTACATCGACACTGCGCGCGCCTACACAGTCAGCGAGGCGTGGATCGGCCAGTCCCTCGAGGAGGCCGGCCTGCGGGATGACTTTATCCTTGCTACAAAATGCCGCGCCCTGACAAAGGGCGACATGGAGGCCGAACTTGCCACCAGCCTGAAGAACCTGCGCACCGACCACATCGAGGTGTTCCAGTTCCACAACCCCAGCATGGAGGGGCTCAAGACCATCCTCGCGCCCGGCGGCGCGATGGAGGCCCTGCTGGAGGCAAAGGCGCGCGGCGTTGTCGGGCACATCGGCATCACGGCGCATCTGGCCGCTGTGTTTGAGGCCGCGCTCGACATTCCCGAGATCGAAACGATCATGTTCCCCTACAACATCGTGGAGCAGCAGGGCAAGGCGCTCATCGACCGCTGCGCCGCAGCAGGCAAGGCGTTCATCGACATGAAGCCGCTGGCCGGCGGTGCGATCGAGGACGGCCGTCTGGCGCTGCGGTATGTGCTGTCCAACCCGGCGGTGACGGTTGCCATCCCGGGCATGGCAACGGTGGAGGAGCTGGAAAACAACGCAGCGGGCGCGGCCAACATTGCCCCGCTTACCGCCGCGGAGGAGGCCGCCTGCCAGTCCGTCCGCGATGCGCTGGGCACCCAGTTCTGCCGCCGCTGCAACTACTGTGCCCCCTGCACGGTGGGTATCTCGATCCCCAGCGTCTTTCTGTTTCAGGGGTACTTAAACCGGTACGGCCTGCAGCAGTGGGGCCGCGAGCGGTACGCCACCCTGCAGACCAAGGCCGGGGCCTGCATCCAGTGCGGTGCCTGTGAGCCGCGCTGCCCGTACAACCTGCCGATCCGCAAAATGATGAAAAAAGCCGCCGAGGATTTTGGGGAATAACCAGCCGAACTGTATAATCGCAAAAGAGCATGCCGCAGCGGCATGCTCTTTTTTACCACAAATTATAGGTCAGGATCGGCACATTGTAGGACACGCCGCACAGCAGCATGACAAGGAAGCAGACGCCGCTTGCCAGATGCCAGACCAGCGCCAGCCCGCAGAGGACCAGCCGCCACCGCGGTGCTTTGGCACGGCACTGCGCAAGGAAAACGCTGACCGATTCCAGCCAGAATGCCCAGAAGCAGATGAACGGCCCCCACCAGAGATTGGCGTGGTAGAGCCGCTCGCCGCTCTCGACCAGCAGCAGGGCCTCGGCCATCGAGACCGCAAAGGTGAACAGGCTGAACCGGTAGCGAAAGCTTTTCCACGCCGCACGGCCCAGCAGCAGCCCCACAGCCGCCGCAAAGACGAAGGAGCGGGCCAGTCCCAGCACCCCGGCCTCGTTGAAGGGGCCCCACAGCATACGGTGATGGTCAAACGGCACCGTGAAGATAAGCCGGATGCCCGAATCCTCCGCCGCAAACAGCACCCTTGCCTGCACAAAGCAGAGCGCCACACCGGGGAAAACGCTGCAGCCCATAAGGATCTCGTTTTTCAGGTTTTTAGCGCGGCTGCGCACAAAATCCGCAATCAAAAGCACCAGCAGCGCCGGGGCAAATGCAAAGATCAGGTTGGCCTTAAAGCTGGTGGCCACTGTCAGCAGCACGGTGTACACCGCGTAGCTGTGCAGATCCAGCCGACCGCGCACCGTGGGCCAGACGCGGTAAAACGCCAGCATCGTCAGCAGCGCAAAGGGGGCCAGCATGATGTAGGTCGTGTTATGGTAGATCGTGCCGCCCACCGTGCCCTGATACCAGTAGCCGCCTCGGGGCATCCAGACTGCCGTGGCCAGATTGACCGCAAGGCTGACGAGCAGCCGTACCGGGCGGGTACATTCCGGCAGGGCCGCCCGCAGCCCCCACGCAAACACCGCGACCGCCGCCAGATGGAACACCGCCAGCAGCACAGCAATGCCGATGCGCCCGGCGATGTCGTAGGCCGGGCCGATGAGCAGCGACACGGTGGAGTAAATCATGCCCTGCTGCGCAAAGTACAGATGCTGCCCCAGATCGGAGGTGTACGGGTCATCGCCGCCGCCGGGGCTGCACAGCTGTTGGTAATGCAGCCAGACCATCGCCGCGCCGAACACCGCCAGCGCCAGCAAACAGACAATAGTCAGTATAGCATTCTTTTGTTGCTTGCTTTTCGTCACAGTACTATGCCCCACATTTCTTGCAGCAGGTAGCTTTCGGTGCCGATCATGACCGCATAGGATACCCCAGCCAACATCAGCCCTAAAAACACGATACCGCTGATGACATGCCAAACGAACGTCCCGCAGCACAAAACCGATGTAGCAGCCTCTACCGGCGTGCGTATTTTTTTGTGCAGAGAGCACAGCAATTGAATCAATGATTCCAGCAGCAGGATATCATAGCAGATGAATGCGCCCCACCACAAGTTACCGTCATACATACGGCTGCCAGTCTCAGTCAGGCAGATGCCCTCGGCCAGCGAAACGGCGAACAACAGCAGACTGAACTTGTAGGCACAGGCACTGCGCCACTGCCGGAACAGCAACAAAAACACTGCCCCCACAAACACCAGTGAGCGCGCAAGACCATGCTTGGCATTGTAATTAAAAACGCCCCACAACACTTTTTCCGGATCAAAATTAGTGGTAAAGATCAGTGCAATGCCGGAATCATCACCACCAGCAAACAGCACCTTTGCCTGAACGATGCAGAGTAGAATTCCCGGCAACACTGCGCAGCCAAGCCAGATTTCCCACTTGAGAGCCTTGCCGCGGGTGCAGATAAGATCACCTATCAGCATCGCCAATAGAGCCGGAGCAAAGGCAAAAAGGTAGCTAGGCTTAATGGCTGTTGCCACAGTAAGTAATATCGTCAGCGTCATCCATCTGCGCCATTGCAGCTGACCGTGATGCTCTGCCAATGATAGAAAAACCAAAAATGCTATGAGCGCCAGCGGCTGTAACATAATGTAGGTAGTATTGTGATAGATTGTACCAGTGATAGCGCCGAAATACCAGTAACCGCCGTTAGGCATCCAAACCGCTTGGCATAGGTTTGCAGCCAGCGACCAAAGCAACGCTCCACCGGGGCATACCTGCGGCACAGCCTTACGAATAGCCCAAGCAATAGTCAGCAGTGTCAGCAGGTTGACAGCGCCCAGAAACACCGCTGTACCCAGATTACCTCCGATGCTAAATACAAACCGCAGCAAAATTGTGACCAGCGAAAAGCCTGTGTTGCCCATGGCACGCCCCGCCATGTGGGCCGGAATATCCGAGTAATAGTATCCGGTGGAAATCAGCTGCTGGTAGTGCAACCAAACCATCAGCAAGGAAAATACCGCTGTACCCAGCAGCCCCATCCCCCACAACAGCCGTTCTTTTTTGTTCTGTGCCAAAGGTAGAACCTCCTTGCGTTTTAGGATTCAGCATGTCCAGAAGCTGCACTTTATTCCAGCCGGATGCTGTCGGCAAGGATTGTCTCGCCGGTCAGCGTGAGCAGCGTGGCTTCCTTGGCGGCGTAGACCTCGGTGCGCTTCTGCTCGCCGTCCGCTGTTGTGTAGTACAGCACGGCATACTGCGCTGTACCGGCGGGCAGGCAGACCGTCACATCGGTCAGTGCATCGGGGTTTGCGCCATAGCCCAGACCGCACCACGCAATGTCGTAGTGCTTGTCCTGCCCCAGCGTAAAGCCCAGCCGGTAGACCGCCTCGTCGTCGGCGTGATCCTCGGTACGCCAGACCTGCAGCGCATGGGCATCGGCGTCCTGATCGTGATACCGCAGGAAGAAGGCGTTTTCCGCCACGGGATGGCCGCCCCAGATCATGAAATCGGTCACGACCGGCGTGTCGGTACCGGCGGCATCGGCCAGACCGGCGGCGACACCCTCGCCAAACACTGTGTAGGCACGGCCGCCCGCCTCATAGGCCGAGCGGGTCGCGGCGCGCTGCCAGACGACCGAGCCAGCCATGCAGACAGCCAGCAAAGCATACAGCACGGTGCGGCGCTTCGGCCACCATGCCTTGCCGCGCGCCCAGCGCAGCAGTGCGACCAGCACAGCCAGCGCCATCAGGCCGACGCCGTAGCTTTCGACCGTCTGGGGGATGTAGCCGTGCCGCCAGTCCACCTGACCGGGCTGCTGGTATTTGGGCGAAAGCCCGATCAGCAGCGCCGGGGCGGAGAGCATGGCAAGGCCGGTAAGGAACAGCAAAAGGTTCTGCTTTTTGTTCGGCAGCGTATCCAGTGCGGCCAGCGCGGCCACGGCGGCCCCTGCGACCATAACGCCGCAGAGGACATCCGCCGGATGGATGCTGCCCGGGCGGACGCGCCCCGCCAGCATCGCGTTGAGCGGGAAGCCCGCCGACATCTGCATCAGCCAGGTGTGCAGCAGCGCGGGAATGTCAAAGTTCGGCGATATGCCGTCAATACCCTGCACATCACCCGCAAGGATGCCTGCGGCCCGCAGCGTGTTGGCAAGCCGCGCCCCCATGTTGAATGCCAGCGTCACGCACTCGCCCAGGAACACCGGCACCGTCAGCCGCAGCGCATCGCGCGTCTTATCGGTGTACAGCCACGCAAGGCCGAAGATCGGCACGATATAGGTAAAGCCGATCTCAAAGGTGGCACAGCACTGGAAGGCGCAGTACCCTGCCAGCACGGCCCAACGCTTGTGCCCGGTGTCCTGCCAGCGCAGCACGGCCAGCCCTGCCACAAGGGCGGGCAGCAGCGTGCTTTGCACCAGCGCACCGTAAGAATACAGACTGTTGCCCGTAGAGTCCTGCCAGACGCTGAACATCATCGGCAGCAGGCAAAGGCAGGCGATGCCCAGCTTTTTGCTGCGGGACGCCTTGCCGACCAGCCATGCGGTCAGCACAATGTCCGCGTAGGTCCACGCCAGAATGTACAGGCGGTAGCCGACCAGATCCCCCAGGAACCAGCTTGTCAGCCCGCGCACCGGCGGCGAGGAGAACGGCCGGAACCGCCCGTTCTGCAGCGTAAACTGCACCCACAGATCGCCGAGGTAATCCAGTACGCTCTGCCCAAAGGAGGTATGGGTAATATAGTAGTAGTTCTGCAGGTTGATCAGCTCATCATCGCCGCCGAGCGGGGCGCAGGTCGTGATGCTGAGATACCACCAGCCGAACACGACCGACACCGCGCAGAGAGCAGGCCAGAACCATCGCTTTTCCGTCAGTTTTTGCAGTTTCATCCGTCACTCCTGCCCGAGCGGGATATAGCAGAGCATCCCGCTCTCACTTGTGATGACATCGCCCGGCGCACAGCCTGCGGCGGCGGTCAGCCCCGTCAGCGTGGCCTGCTGGTCCTCCACGGCATAGCCGTCCAGATCCAGATAGATGCCGGTCATGCCCTGTGCGCGCAGTTCGGCAACCATTGCCTCAGGCTCGAGCGCGCTGGTCTCCTTGTACCAGAGATCATTTTGGGTGCCGTAGCCCGCACCGTAGGTGAATTTGAGGGTCCTGCTGTGCAGCGGGCCGCGCAGCAGCGTGTAGTCCCACATATTGTTGAGCGAGCCGTTCTCAAAATTTTTCATATACGGCAGCGTAAAGAGCATCGCGCCCTCCCCCGCTGCGTCCTCGACCTCCGCCATAAAGGCAGCGTCCTGATACCAGATCTGCTGGACCTTTTCGTAATCCGGGGTGAAAAGCCCCTGCTGCTCCCAATAGCCGTAGCCCAGCAGCAACACCGCTGCCGCCAGCAGCGCCCCGCGGCGGCGGCCGGTAAACTGTGTCAGCAGCTTTTCCGCCGTCAGGCCCACGGCCAGCAGCGCAAAAAACGCAATATAGGGGCTGATGCGGTTATAGCCGCGGATGAACCGCACAAGGATGCCGATGATGCCGCCGAAGCCCGCAATGGTCGCCAGCAGCAGCGCCATGACATTCAGGCGGCTCAGCAGCCAAAGACGGTCGCCAAGGCGCGGCGTCCCGGTTTTTCCGGCCTGCCAATCCCAGTTGCGCAGCAGCAGAACGAGCAGCGCCAGAAAGCCCAGCACGCCCACAATGCCGAGGTAGCCGTAGGCATTCTCGTTGTACATGGGGCCTTCATCCGTGGTCAGGATACGGAAGTAACGCCCCAGCCAGTTTGCAAGCTTCTGCACGCCGTACCCGTTGGGGGAGAGCAGCAGCGAGCTGATGCGCAGGCTGTAGATGTCCGCGCCGACCGGGCTGCGGTAGACGCCGTTGGTCAGCGTGCTGCCCTGCCCGTTGAGGATGCCCAGCACCATCGGGAAGAAGTCGGGGATCATCCAGCCAACGATCTCGGCGATCGTCACAAGGCAGGGCAGGCCCACGCGCCAGCTGCGTTCCCGCAGCATCAGGCAGAGCGCCGTGACGCAGAGGAAAAAGCAGGTAAAATACGGGTAGTAGGCCGCGCCGTTGTTGGCAATGCCCCACGCCATGGCCAGCGCCAGCCAGTTGCGCTTGTTCCTGAAAAAGCCCCTGCCCGGGCGGTTGAAGGCGGGGTCCTCGGCACACCAGAGGCAGAGCAGCACCGAGAACGGCACGAACTCGCAGGCGGCCAGCATCATATGGCCCGCCATCCGCTGCTGCACATAGGGCGTCATGCCGAAGGTTAGGCCGAACGCGAAGCTGAGCCACCGCCGCAGCCCCACCATCCGGAACACCGCATAGGCCGCCAGCGCGTTGGCAAAGGGGATGACCAGCACATAGAGGTTGAACACCGTGCCGGTGTCCTTTGTGAACAGGCCGACAAACCAGACAAAGATGTCATAGATCAGGTCGTAGTTCGGGTTATACTTGCCCGCGACCTCATAGAACGGCCAGCCGAGCGAGCCGGTCAGCTCGCCATAGCTGCGCTGCACCTGCCCGACCCAGTAGATGCCGTCACCGCCGTAAAGCATCGGTGCGTGCCAGTCCAGACGCCACAGCTGGAAGAACCAGTATTCACTCAGGGCCACCGCCGCCAGCAGCAGCGCGACGGTCAGAATTTCCCGGGTCAGGTTTTGTTTTGATTTTGGCATGGGGTCTCCTTTAAAAGTTCTGCCTTCCCCCTTGGGGGAAGGTGGCCCGCAGGGCCGGATGAGGGGCGGGTGTATCGTTATTGCCCTGTAATGGGTGCCGCGGAAAGCTTGCCCCTCATCAGTCCGCTTCGCGGACAGCTTCCCCCTCGGGGGAAGCCTTTACTCGCCCCGCTGCATGGCCTCCACATAGGCGTCGCAGACCTCCGCCGCCGGGCCATCGCCGCGGATGCGGCCGCGGTCGATCCAGATGGCGCGCTTGCAGAGCTGCTTGACCTGCTCGATGCTGTGGCTCACAAAAAGCAGCGTTGTACCGCCGGAGAGCATCTGCTCCATCCGCTCATGGCATTTGTGCTGGAACATAAAGTCGCCGACCGACAAAATCTCATCACAGACAAGGATGTCGGCCTTAACCTCGGTCGCAATGGCAAAGCCAAGGCGCGCGATCATGCCGCTGGAATAGTTTTTGACCGGCACATCGACAAAATCCCACAGCTCGGCAAAGTCGATGATGCTGTTGAAATGCTCCTGCATATAGGCGCGGTCATGGCCCAGCACCGCGCCGTTCAAAAAGACATTTTCCCGCGCGGTCAGGTCCAGATCAAAGCCCGCGCCCAGCTCGATAAGCGGCGCGATCTCGCCGTTGACGGTGACTGAGCCGGTCGTGGGGTACATAACGCCCGCGATCAGCTTGAGCATCGTGCTTTTGCCGCTGCCGTTGCGGCCGATAAGCGCCACCGACTCGCCCGGCTCCACGCGGAACGAGACATTCTGCAGCGCATAAAACTCATTGAAAAAGAGCTGATGCTTCATCAGCTTGACGGCATATTCCTTGAGGGTCTCGGTTTTCTCCTGCGCAAGGTTAAAGCGCATCGAGACATCCTCCACCTGAATGATGGACATGGGGGAAACTCCTTACAGATACAGAATAAAATTGCGCTGCAGCTTGCGGAAGGCCGCAAGCCCCACGCCCATCATGACGAGCGCACTGCCGATGCAGGCAAACCATGTGTTGGGGCCGGGCACCGTGCCGTACATGACGAGGCACCGCATGCAGTTGATATAATGGTACAGCGGGTTGAGCTTGATGACCGGCACCATGAACGGCGGCAGCGCCGAGATGGGATAAAACAGCGGCGTGGCGTACATCCATGCCATTGTCAGGATGCCGTACAGGTATTGCAAATCCCGGAAGTAGACCGCCAGCGCACTGAGCAGCACCGCCATGCCGGCGCAGAACACCAGCAGCAGCAAAAGCGGCGCCCAGACAAGCAGGATCGTCCAGTAAAACGGCGAGCGGGTGATCACCATGACCAGCACGATCGCCGCAAGGCTGAACAGCAGGTTGACAAAGCTGGACATGACGCGGCTGATGGGGAAGATGAATTTGGGAATGTACACCTTTTTGATCAGGGACGCATTACCCAGCACGCTGCCCATGCCCATGTTGGTGCTTTCGTTAAAAAAGTTGAACAGGGTATTGCCGCAGATCAGGTACAGCGGGAAGTTCGGGATGTCGAACCGGAACATATAGGAGAACACAAGCGTCTGCAGCAGCATCATAAGCAGCGGGTTGAGGATGCTCCACACATAGCCCAGCACGCTGCGGCGGTATTTGACCTTGAGGTCACGGGTCACCAGCTCACGGATCAGCGGGCGGTATTTCGAGAAATTGTGCCAGCTGTTATGCAGCTGACCGGTGGATTTTTGCATAGGGATATTGGCTCCTTACAATTATTCGCAGGCGGGTGCGCTGCGGGACGGAGAAGGCCTCTCTTGTCAAAGGGAGGTGGACGCCGCAGGCGGCCGGAGGGATTCCTGCCCGCGTGC
>OLOV01002743.1_pt1 | contig 11608 bp, 13 predicted proteins | sample 1672931 | NCBI WGS metagenome assembly OLOV01 (sample SAMEA3136738, study PRJEB25190) | human gut metagenome | biome: human gut; feature: human-associated habitat; material: faeces | place: Austria | collected 2013
AACCACATAGTTCTCCAATTCTGATACCTGTTTTAAAAAGCAGGTAAATGCCGTCGTAATACCGACTGAAGTGATTATCCTCTTTAACAAACTTCAGAAATGCCCTTTCCTCCTTCTTAGTAATAGCTTCTCTTGTGACACTATCATTTACAACAACTGTAGCTAATTCAAAATCGAACGGGTTTTTTCTAATAACATCATCGTCCACAGCCATCTTAAATGCAGGTCTTGCTACACCCCTTATATTATGTATAGAACTGTAACTGCGATGCTTTACTTTTTGAAGTTCAATAAGCCAAGCCTTTGCATCTGACATACGAACCCTGTCGATTCGTTTTTCGCCAAACGGGTCATTCTTTATTATATTTATGACGGTCTTGTATCCAGCTTCTGTTCTATGACTGACTCCTGTCTTTTGTAAAACATACTTCTGAACCAGTTGCAATACAGTCATATCTCCACCATTTGGGACAATCCCATCAAACAAATCTCTCTGTATCTGTTTTTCCTTCTCACGCAGCGAGAGATCGCCTTTTTTACCTGCAGGGACAACATCTGTATTAACAAGCTTCCAACTATATATGTATTTTGTTTTTCCGTTCTGGTTAATATATTTAAATACATAACGACCATCGCCTCTCTGGCTCTCTCCGTTTCTTAATACCCGATTCTTTTTATCTCTTCTTTTGCCTCCCATTTTTTGCTCCTTTCTATATGAAAGGCTCAAATATGCCTCTATATTTTAACATATCTGAGCCGTTTCTTCTATATTAACTCAAATTGCGGTCACATATTTATCCAGGTAATTTTCAAATGCTGTGCGTTTGATAAGCACTTTCACCCCATTATAAATCAGGAAGTCCTCATTAGAATGCTCTTTGATAAACCTACGCAACACCTTCTCTCCTATTCCAAAATATTCACTTGCCTCAGCAATAGTCAGGCTGTATTTTCTCCACACAGGTATTTTTCTTTTTTCCATCATTTTTACCCCTCATATTTTACAGCATGTCAGAACTGGCCTTTTTGTACGTTCTACCCTAATTTGTGTTTTTCCGGATATACGTTTTTTTATCAAAACTTCACCTTTGGTTAAAAAGTAGCCCCTGTCCAACGATTTTAATAGTTCATAAATTTGATATTCATCATCAATACACGCTCTTAAATCTTTGCATATACGTGGTATCTCCGGTTCTGCCTGCCTGAAATACAACATGGTTGCTGCCTGCTCCATCAGGCTGAGTTCTTCCTTTTTAAAACTCAAAAAGTTCTGGGTAGCCAAAACCAAGCTAACGCCATATTTCCTTGATTCTCTGAAAAGGTCAGCAAGCACGGTCCCATCTTTCAGTCCCAAATATTGAAACTCATCTATGACAATTACAATTTTTTCTTTGCGAGCTTGAAACTTTTCAGTTTTTATTGTCTGCCACAACATTGCAATAATCAGCTCTGAAAAAAGTTTCTGAACCTTAAAGTCATATTCTGAAATATTAAAAATGTTTATATTCCCAGATTTAAGAACATTTTTCGGCATTATTCTAATTAGGCTAAGAACAGCTTGAAGTTTACGTTTGATGCTGCAAACCACTCTCTTTTCCTTGTTCTCCATGAGCTGTATGCACTTTTTTAAAGCTTCAACTTCGTCAGAATATTCACTGCGTATATCGTATGCTACCCCTAGCATTTCGTTTAAAACTGCCCACTGCATATCGCCAAATTTTATTACGGACGCAAACAAACTGCCAGCATTAAATACAGCTTCCTGCTTTGATACATCTTCCTTCCACATTGAAAACGGGATACCAGATTGCTTTATATCAATAGGATTACACCAAAGCTTATGTTCCTCTTTAAGTTTTTCACAGATAAATTTGTTATCGTGAGAATTATGACCATTTAATACTACTACAGTATATCCGTTCCTTGCCAAGTCAATCTCAGTTGTATGAAGAAAGGTGGACTTTCCCGAACCCGACTTACCAGATACAATAATATGAGTATTTATTGCGTCTTTTGATATGTAAACTCGACCATTAGAACTTTCTCCGATGTAAATATCCCCGCAAGTTTTTTTGTCAGTCACTGTTCTACCTCCTCCTTATATTCTTCTATATATACTTCTGAATACCCCAAGTCACTTTGGGCTTCTTTTTCTATCTTATTCTTGTCTAAAACATATAAGCGCTGCCTTAAACCTTCTGCAATCCTAACCTTTTTTGTAAAAGTTATTTTATTTGAACCGTTTTTTTGTACTGATAAAATATCCTGATTCGCAAGTGCATATTTGGCAACAAGAGTTGAAATACTTGCAGCATTGCAAATATCGTTCAGACACTCTTCATAGATATAGTACATATCTTCATCATAAAAACAGATAGCAGCGGACTCATCATCCAACAGTTCTCCAGCAAAACCCAACGGAAATTTTTTAATGATCCCCGTTTGTATCATTTCATTGAATTTCATGATGAATGTATATGCAAGCCAATATTCATCCTGCAAATCTTCACTTCTTTCAATGCCAGCTTTAATCCCATTTTGCAAGTCCTTATATATACCGGGAGCTGCCATCTTTTCAAGAGCATATGCACAAGCATATAATCCCGGGTATGGGTATTGCTCATTTGGGCGATATTCCTTTATAGCATGTTCAAGGTATGTATAGTCCTCTATAACACTCTTCCTAAATTCGCCCTTTATTCTGTCAAATGCTACTTTAAGCTCATCAGTTATTTTCTTCCCTCTAATATCTATACACAAGATATCATTGTCGATCCCTCTCGGAACCATTCCAGTAAATCCAATCAGGTATTCTACTGTCTGATCGGATTCTCTCGACACTAAGGCAGCATTAACATTTTTTACGTTAACATCAGTTTCAGAGCAAAAAAACGGTATAGCGGTATCACCATAATAATTAATTTTCTCGCGACACAGGGCAATACCTTTCGAGGTAATTGCTGAAATACCGAGGATTTCCTCTGCTATCAGTTCATATATGTCCTTAAACTGAGAATAGTTGTCGCACACAACTCCTATATCAGGACAGGTATACATTTGCTTTGTAAAAAAGCTGCAATAGCCTGTAAAAAAGGCTATAATCATTATTAACGTTCCAGCTGCATTGCCAAGCTCCTTACATAACATTTCAAAAACTTTTTTCAATTTCAAGCACCTCCTCAAAAATAATATCACCAGGTCTTATACGTACAGCCTTTCCCTCACGAATGAACCAACCATATCTTCTTGGCAACTCAACATCTTCCATCGAATTAATAATAGCAGACATCGCCATATCTACTGTCTCTTTTCTTTTTGTAGAAACAGTTACCGAAACACCTGCACCAGACAATCTGGATATAAACTTCTTTACATTTATATCCTGCAGTGCAAAATACACTATGCATGGCTTATGCCTTTCGAATGTAATCTCCAAAATCCTATGCTGTGGATATTCTTTGCATGTAAGGCAACGAACTTTAGCGATTTTCTTACTAAAAACTGTGTTCTTCCCTTGTTGCTTTTCAAGTTCAACAATTCTTCTTACCGTCCCATCATCTAGTATTATTACATTAATGGTTTCCTCCGTTTTTAAAAGATGCTGTTTGTTTTTAATCTCTGCAAGGCATCTCGCCCTCTGCACATCAATTTTTGCTTTTTCCCCATATTTCATTACATCTAAACCGACATTCATATATCTTGCCATATTACTATTAGCTGCCTCCTCATATGTAGGCTGTGATAATACAGTTTCATTGGTATGGATGCTACTTAAAGCAAATTTAGAACACAAGTCAGATGACTGCTGCGTAGCTACACTTGTTTCGTACTGAATCATATCATTTCCGTTTCTTTCGGAGTCATAGACTTTTCCTATCTCTGTATTCCATGCATTTGAACTCATTTTTAAGCTTTTCATTTGTTTTTTCCTTTCTCTGCCCACCCGACTGCTTTCAAAACATAAAAAAGATATAGGAATCATAATCTTTTTGTTGCATCAGCAATTATGAGGTGGGCAGTTTCTTGTTTTTAATATTTTTCTGACTAGTCATGCCGCAATATTACTCCTTGTATTACACTTAGTCCAGATATTTCTTCTTAATGCCCATTGATTCATATTGAAGCCTTATGTATAATTGTTGTACCGTTATTTCAATATAAAATTTGATGTTACAGAGAGGTATTATAATATGAGTAATTACAAAAAAGGTCTTGACAGGAAAATTAAGCACATAAAATCATCTGAAGTCAAACAAGCCTTCAGCCACGATAAAGGAACTTATGAAGATTTTATAAAGTTTCTACCTCAGGCGCCAAACACAATCAGAGCTTTATTGAATATGCTTCTCGACTACTTTTCGTATTTAATTCCTTCAGATTATTTTACATTTTCGTATCCGGATAATTTTGATTTAATAGGTGTCTATGATAAGGAAACAGGAAAAGAAAGAGAGTATGTTATAGCCAATCCTACTACTACTAAAACTTATACTACCGAAAAAAATTTTGACACTTCTAAAGAAATCGAGGTATTCGATTTCTTCACCTCGCCATCCCAGTTTTTCTACACAGATATAAGTAATGCAGAATATAGCAATTTAAGAAACGCATTTCCTGAAATAAAAATTTCATATTCTTACGAAGGACTTATGAATAGAGCCAATGGGGCAAAGAAAGCTTTTATATATTTCTTTGAGATAGATATTCTTTCAGATTTAGCCTTTTCTCTGCTTTACAATAAAGATAATGAGGTTGTTTTTTCTTTATTAAACGAAAAGCAGTGTGAAGACAAACGTAAAAAAAAGTATAAAGGAAACAATCGCGCATATGCTACATATCTAAACAACCAGCGTTATCACGGAAACTCAATTGTAAAAAGCCTTGATATAGGACCAAGATGCCTCCCACTGGAGACACTTTGCAAATTTTTCACTTGCATCCCCTGTGATTCAGAATACAAGTGGTTAAGGAACAACAAAACGACACGTACAGCCATAAAGGCAATGAAAACAAATGCCTGCTATGCACCATTACTTGATGCTATTTTTAAGAAATTCCCCTATACACCGTGGAACTGCAGTTCACTTTTAAATGATGGGGTTGCCTCCGTATTCGAGCGTTTCGAGTTCAATAAGTTTATGGACTATATAAATGATGCAGATGCCTCCACAATTCGCATCAAACAGGAAAACAGCAATAATTCGGATGATAAAGCCACTACAGTATTTGACGCCATTGAAGAAAAATTCATGAACCATTATCTTTTTGAGAAATTAACAGGCATACACTCTTCCATATCTGTTTTCAATTCGCTTATGTGTATACCTAGCAATAATGCTCGGGCACGTTTTGCATATATCACTACAAGCCTTTTACCTAAAATGCCATTTTCTTATGGGAGATCTCATGTGCTTAGATTCATTTCTGAAAATATAGCTCACAGTAATAATAACTTAGTATTATCGCCTGACAAAATCAATGATTTTGAAATGCAACTAGATACCTTTAGCAACTTCGATTATCATATGTATAGAATGAAGTTTCATAGCATTCTTACTACTATATCAAAAGCTTCATCAATATCAGGAAAAGAACTGTCCAAGCTGATAATACAATATCTCTCAGATTTATCAAAGGAATTAAAATTATCTCCTCCGGAATATTATAGCGATATTTACAATACAGATAAAAGATACGCTCATACTAATAAAACAAGTCCATACAGAAAAACATTTTGTAATATATCAGCAATGATGCTTGAATCAATATGTAGAATAACAACTGAATCAGTTCCTAAAAGTCTTGGATTAGAATAATTACTCTTATATGTCTCGCGGGACTAGCTCTGTTATACCTCCTGCGATAGTCCTCTATGCATAAAAAATTCTTTCTATACCTGTAAAAACGTTCGGTTATTTTGCTACTGTCACATCATTAAAAAAGTGCCACAACGTACTGGTGTGTGGCACTTTTTTGGTACTATAACAATTTTCCTTCTCTACGGTTTTTTTGGTACTTTATATATTCCCTGTATCAGCGTACTGCTGACACATCACAAGCTAACCTCGAAGCCTGCTTTCAATATCTGAAGCTGCGTAAAGCACATTTGTAACAAGAACTTTATCCTGCCTTATAATATAGAACACACGATAATTATCTACAGGCAGCTGCCTTAAATCCCTCAAGCCTTCCACCTCTGTATCTAAGCAGCAATTGCGTTCAGGCATATACTCCAGACTTAATATCTTATCGGCTATTCGATCATACTGACCTCTTGCATTGTTGGGCGACAGCAATACATATGCAATATGCTTATATATATCTTCCATATCCACTAATGCACTTTCGGTTATTTCTACAGTATACTGCTTCATATTAAAGTCCCTTTCTGAATTCATCAAAAGCTTCTGAAGCAAGTCTTACATTTCCTTTATCAGCATCATCAATTCCTCTCTGGAGTTTATTTTGAAGCTCCTGCGCCGACATCAGATTCGCATTAATACTTTCCGGTGCTGCAGGCAAGGTTACCGGAAAAGGAATTCCCCCTACAAGTGAAATCTGATTCAGGTACATATCTATTGCTGTTGACATTGGAATCCCCAGCTGTGACAATACGTTCTCTGCCCTTTCTTTCACAATCGGATTAACCCGTAAATTTAATGTTGCTGTTTTTTCCATTATACAACACCTCCTTTTATAGCTATTGTAACGTACTTGTCGTTACATTTCAAGTGGGTAGTTATAGATTATCTATTCGGGCATTATAAACTTCTTAACACATCGATGCCCCTTTGGTCATATAGAAGGAGCATTGGCTTAACAATTGCTATTCGTTAATCTAATGCTCCTGTCTTGCAGATTCAAAATACTATCCGTTGTTTTTTCTATAATTTTATATAATCATTATTTCTTATTCTTTTACTTCTATTCCAAATTGTATTCATCGTCCTCATCATTTGCTGTTGACTTTACATTCAGCACAGTTCTAAGGATCATTCCATCTTTAAATGTACACGTTATTTCTGCAGTGCCTGCTGATTCACAATTAACGCGACAGCTCCCAAATTCATTTGTTATATATGCCACATTAGGATCTGATGTTTCCCATACGGCTGAATTGCAATATGACCTAGATAGCAATTTACTGTCATCATATTTAAGTACAACACGAAGGCAGTCACTTACAAGTATTTCAGCCCGATCCTCTCCAAACCGATCTAATTCAAGGCTTATTTTTTCCCGAGGTTCAACAACACTAATCGTAAATGAATCCGTTTTTTGGCTTACACTCGACTTTACTGTTATAGTGCACATACCCGTCGAAACCCCAGTAACTTTTCCATTTGTTACTGTACAAATGCTGTCATCTGAAGAATACCATGCCAATTTATTATATGTATCAGTATTACTCTTCAATCCCGCATATAATCTTGCGGAGCTCCCCTTAAAAATTTCATTAGTTCCCTGCTCCTTGCATGCTATTTCCGGCGTATCTTTCAAGGCTTTTTTTAGTTTCTTTAGTTCTGTTTTCTTTGAATTCAATTTTTTCTTTGTTATATTTGCAGCATTAGAAACATGTACAGCCTTTACCACAGGACAAGTTATTCCATTCCATTTTTTATACTTTCCAGTCTTCTTTGCATATCCTGAAGCCAATAACAAAGTGTTATTTAGCTTTTGGGGGTTATTAATCCAATAGTAAGTGTTTGAGTAATATTGACATACTATAAAAGGATCATAATTCACCACATCGCCATATATGCCAATCGTCCCTTTTTTCTGTTGTTTTTGCTTACTTATTTGTGATTTATAGGTCTTATTAAGCTTACTAATCTCAGAATTAAGAGTCTTAATCCTTTTTTCAACACTGGCTTTCGTAGTGTACGAAGTAGCCGCACTTGCCTCAATTGCATTAAACGGCAATGCAGTAAAGATTAATGCTACTATAATCATTACTGCTAACATCTTGTTTTTCATTAATGAACACTTCCTTTCTTAAAACAATAAAACATATAATTTATAGTATTTAAATACCTTCATCAATTCCGGGAGCACCATTCTCCCACATAAGGAAAGTAGCTCCGCCTTCTGCCTCGGCATAATATATTCTGTATGGAGATTTACCTTCTACAAGATAATATCCAGGAGAGCCATTTCTGGTATACAGTTTATAGCCATTAAAATCGGAACCCGGTATATCAGCAACTCCTGCATATTTATAGTTTTCCAAAATATCCTTAGCGCTTTCTCCATAGTATTTTGCATAATCAATAAGGCATTGTGGCAGTCCACTGTTTTTTAGTGCATGTTTTTTACAATACCCATCAAGGCTGCTCTTATTTTTGCATTTGCTTTCCTTGCATTTATGTACCACACAATACGACGATTCGCCGATAGTTCCCTCGCTGCAGCCATCGACTTTGCAGGTATGTTCTTCGCAATATGCAGAATTTAGAACAGGATTCGCACAGCCCTCATAACTGCAGGTATGTTCCACACAGTATTCTCCATTTTCAGCCTTGTTATAACAGCCATCTGCATGACAGGTATGCTCAGCACAGTAATCACTGTTTTCCATTTTCTTTTCATTACATTCCTGCACTCCGCATTTTGAAGAAGATAACGTGCTAAAAACAGCTATCGCTGCAGCCACCAGTACCACTGCAACTATGGCAATAATTATAATCTTTTTCCTGCTCTTTTTTCCTGAAGTATTTTTATTCTCACTGTAAACATCATTAGTCCCGTCACTTTCATTTGCAGGCATTGGCTGTTTTGGCTCATCGTCTACCTCTGTCATTATTTTTCTTGCTTCCTCAAGAGAATATTTTGCTCCGCAGTTCTGACATAAAAACACTCCGTTTTCTTTGATGAACTCTCTGCCGCCGCACACTTCACATATTATTTTTTTCACGGTTTTCCTCTCCTTCAAAATTTCACTTTAGATTTAATATACTGACTGAAGAACACTATCGTTACCTGTTCTGTTATTTGATATCCACGACAGCTCGCTATCGGATAACAGAGAGTTCATGCCCATCGAAACAAAATCTGCATAGTCCTCTTCCGGTGGCAGTTCCCGTTCATAACACAGTGACTCATTAAGTCCATTTTTGCTCATAGTCACTTTATTTACAGCCTCATATCCCATCTGACCATACACAACAATAATTGCTTTTTCGTTATCAAGCCCTGCCAGATAGGAATGCCCTCCGGGCACTGTTCCTGCCAGTACGCTTTTACCTGAATCACACCTGTATATTCTAAATTCTGCATCAGCTTCACTGGTTCCAATATGTGCTATCAGCTCAGGGATTGAATCACCGTTTATGTCCCAAAGCGTATATTCGGCATAAGCATAGGATCCAGATATCTCATTTTTCAGCCGTTTAAGCGTTCCTTTAAAGCACGATTTATAGTCTATGACTTTTTCCCTTGTAGTATGCTTGCTGAAGCTGCTTACTTTTGCAACATTCTCTGAACCGCTCTCTCCGCCTACAGTCATAATCATAGCTGGGCGTATGCCCATAGTGTATATGGTTTCAGCCTGCAATCCCACATTGTTTATTTTTCCGCCGTTCCAGATGTATGATACATATTTACTCTTTTTACCCGGACTTCTCAGCCACCACCATACGTCATCGCCCTGATAATTTGCTTTTCTTTCTTCAGAAGAAAACATAAAGTCCTCGACTTCCTCAATGCTTGGAAGAAACAGCCTGTCATATGTAGCAGCTGAACCTTCTATACCATATTCCAGGTTTCCTGTGTTTTCTACTTTAGTCACCATAATCTGCCCTTTTTCACGAGCCGAAAACCCTTTTATAAAAGTATCATTCAGCCATTTACGAACAGAACTGTTTTCCCATATCGGACTGCTGCTACTGTTGCTATAATCGCCTGTTGCCACACAGTCCCTGGCAATAAGGAATATGCGCGATTCTCCGCTGGACATCTCCTTTCTGTCAAGAACTATCCAATAATTATTGCCTACAAATATAACATCCCCTGTTTTACATTTTTCAAGTTGTTCTTTCTTTATGTACTCCAGAGCAACTGCCTTTTGTGACTGCGAATCTTTATAATCCCCAAGCTTATCGAAAAGCTCATAGGCATCTGTATACTTTCCCGCTTCCATAAGGTCCATTGCATTATTATATTCTGATGCCGGCACAATGAATTTAATACTGATAAATGCAACAACTACTACTGCCACTATAGCAAGTATAACTATTCTCCGTATTTTTTTATTTTTACTTTTAGGTCTATCATCATCGTTTTTTTCTAAATCCGAATTGACAATACTTACATTGGAGTCTTCAAAAGGAATATTTTCTTTTGAAGGACAGTCTGCTGCCCCATTACAATCAGCTTCCTTTTCTGATCCATTGAGCATCATACGTCTTATTTCATCTACAGTATATTTCATACCACAATGCTGACACACGAAATTGCTGTCCTGCTTTACAACATCTGTTCTCCCGCAAACATCACATTTAAAGCCTTTCATTTTTTCTTTCCCTCTCTTTCGATTAATAAACTTAGGTTTTTAAGTATTCTGCATTTTATCTCCACTATAGAGTATATACACTATAGTGGAGTTTTTCAAGAAACATTTTTCATATATAATAAAGCAAAACTTTAGGAGGTGCCTTGCCTTGGTTCGACTTAGAGTGCTTGAGATATTAGAAGAACAGAAGCACACGAAATACTGGCTTTTTAAGCGGCTTGAAATGACATACACCGCATATAACAGACTCATAACCAATCAGACTAAATCAATCCATTTTGAAACACTTGATAAGCTTAGTAACATTCTCGGATGTTCCGTTGGTGATTTGTTTGAGAAAACTGAAGATAAAGATAAATAAACAGAGGTACAGTTCATTTTGCTGACCTCTGTTATTATTTACCACAAACCTATAAATTCTTTTACGATTTCTCACTTTCGCAAACAAAACAAGTACACTGTAATGAAATCTCTTGCATTTTACATTATAATATCATATACTATAATAAAGAAGGGAGTGATAGGTATGGCAAATGTTAATATTAATTTCAGACTGGATGAGGACACTAAAAAAACTATGGAAGCAGCCTGCGCAGATATGGGTCTTACCCTCACTGCTGCTTTTACGATTTTTGCAAAGGCAGTATGCAGAGAGAGAAGAATTCCTTTTGAAGTTACTGCCGACCCTTTTTATTCCGCTGCCAATATGAATTATCTTGAGAAGAAAGCCGCAGATTACAGGACAGGTAATTTAAAACTTGCCGAACACGATTTAATTGAGGATTAAAGAATGAAAACATTACAGTGGGATTTTGATGCATGGGAGGACTACCTCCACTGGCAGACAACTGATAAAAGAACCTTAAAACGCATTAACCAGCTCATAAAGGACATCTGCCGAAACCCATTTGACGGCATAGGTAAACCCGAAGCCTTAAAAGGCAACCTTACAGGTTTCTGGAGCCGCAGAATTGACGGCGAACACAGGATAGTCTATGCCGTTGAATCAGACAGTATAATAATAATAGCCTGCAGAGGACACTATGATTAGTGTCCTTATTAACTGCCCAAGTAGAGTCCTCTTTATGATTAATAAAA
>OLOV01002749.1_pt1 | contig 11581 bp, 6 predicted proteins | sample 1672931 | NCBI WGS metagenome assembly OLOV01 (sample SAMEA3136738, study PRJEB25190) | human gut metagenome | biome: human gut; feature: human-associated habitat; material: faeces | place: Austria | collected 2013
CGCCGTAGCCCGTTTTATCCAAAAGGTATCCGCAAAGCTCCTCCACGCTGAGCAAGCGCGAAAGCTCCTGCCATTCCTCCAAATGCCGGAGGATGGCGGACGCCTTGGCGCCAAGCGGCGTGTCGTAGGCCGCCGCCCGCGCAAGCGAATCCACGCAGGCAAGCGGTGTACCCGCTTCATCCCACCCATGCTCCGCCCTGAGGCGCGCGATCTCCTCCGTAGTGAATCCGCCGATGGGGGAGCGCAGCACTGCGGCGAGCGAAATATCCCGCCGCCGGTTATCGATCGCGCGCAGGAGTTCCATGAATATGCGCACTTCCACCGCGTCGAAGAAACCGCCGGTCAGCTCCGCATAGGCAGGAACGCCGTGCAGCGCGAGCGTTTCCGTCCAAAGCTCGGCCACGCCCCGGTGGGAGCGCAGCAGAACGACAAAATCCGAGTAATGCAGCGCGCGCAGTTCGCCCGTTTCCTTGTCCCGGATCTGCTCCGCCGCCATCAGCGCATGGATGCGCTCCGCCGCCATGGCGGCTTCGAGGGCCACTGCGTCCGGCCGTTCAGCCTCCGCCGGAGCTTCATCCTCCTCGTCCTCCGGCTCCGCAGCAGGCACATCCTCCATATCCGCGATGCACAGCTCGGCCCCGCCGGGGCAGCCCTGATCGTCCCGCCCGTGGACGAGCGCCGCCGCCGCATCATAGTCGATCTCGGCAGCCTCCGCCGTCATGATCCGCGAAAACACGCCGTTCACGGCATTTACCACGGCAGCGGTGCTCCGGAAGTTCGCGTTAAGGTCAATCTGCTCCCCCCCATGCCCGGCACGGTAGCGCGCATAGCGCTCCATAAACAGGCGGGGCTCCGCCATGCGGAAGCGGTAAATGGACTGCTTCACATCGCCCACGAAGAACAGCCCGCCGTCCCGCACGATCGCGGAAAGGATCAGCTCCTGCACGGGGTTGGTATCCTGGTATTCATCCATGAACACATAGCGGAAGCGGCGGCGGTATTCGCCCGCCACTGCCTCGTTTTGAAAGAGCGCAAGCACCTTGTGTTCCATGTCGGAATAATCTATGACCGCGCGCTCCGCCTTTGCCTCCGCATAACGCGCATCGAGCGCAGCGACGGTCTCATACAGTTCCCGCATGGCGGGATACTGTGCGTGCAGCCGCCTGGCCTCCGCCGAAAGCGGTTCCGCATAGGCGCTTTGCTGCGCCTTTACTTCTTTTTTCAGCGCGTCGCGCGCATGCTCTACCGCCTTGCGCGCATCGGGCGCAACGCCGCTCCAGCTGATGCGCGCAAAGCCCGGAAACGCCGCAAGCGCCGCTGCATAAGCGCCGCGCGTATCGTGCAGCAGAAGCCCGCGCACTGCCATGATTTCCCCATCCAGGTGCGCGGCCAGCTTCGGAGCATCCTCCGCGATGGTGTCCCGCATGCCCTGCAGGCGGTCGAGCGCAGCAGCGAGCGCATGGCGGCTGCGTTTGAGCAGCTCCGCCACGGCGGGCGAATGTTCCAGTTCCTCCGGTGAAGCCCGATACCGCTCCGCCGCCTGCAAAAGCCACGGGAGCGGCTCCGGCTGGGCAAGCGCGAACTCATACACGCCGAGGATCAGCTCCGCCGCGCGCGTTTCGTTCCCGCCAAGCGCTTCGATGAGCGCGGAAAAGCTGCCGGTTTCCAGCGCATAGCGTTCTTCCGCAACAAGGTCCCAGGCCTCCTGCTTCATGACGAGCGTCTCTGCTTCGTCCGCCACGCGAAACGCGGGATCAAGCCCCGCCTCATGAAAGTGGCGGCGCAGCACCTCCGCACAGAAGGAATGCAGCGTGGAAATGTTCGCCTGCACCACATCCCGCGCCGCATCATGCAGCCGGGCGCGCACAGCCTCATCCTCCGCCTCGCCGGCCGCCGCCGCAAGGCCGTTTTCCACGCGCTTCTTCATCTCCGCCGCGGCGGCGTTGGTAAACGTGACACAGAGAAACTCACGCGCGGATGCGCCCTCCGCCACAAGGCGGACGAAGCGTTCCGTGAGAACCGCCGTTTTGCCCGAGCCCGCAGCCGCGGATACGAGCAGATTCCCGTTTTCTTCAATTGCGCGCCGCTGCTCATTCGTCCACTGTTTCATGCCTGGCCTCCTCCAAAAACGCATCCGCCTTCACGGTGCGCACACTGCGGTACGCGCAGCCGCCAAACGCAGGATCAAACCCGCACACGCTTGCATAATCGCACCGGGCGCACGCCGTATCCCGTTTGCTTTTGCGGTAAGGCGCCGTTTCCGCGCGCCCCGTGCGCACGGCTTCGGCCGTTTGCGCCGCCTTGCGCCGCGCGAATTCCGCCACGGCGGAAAAGTCCTCCAGGCCGAGCACACCCGTTCCCTTTTCCGGCGCCACGGACGGGCCGCCCCCGGCTTCCAGCAGCTCCGCGTTCTTTAAGGATACGCCGCGGAGCCGGAAGGCCTTCTGCACCTCTTTCAAAAGGGCCTCGCCGGAGAGGCCTTCTTCGAGCACGGGCGTTTTCACCGGCAGATAATAAAACCCCGCGGGCAGGGCGCGGTGCGCCGCATCGTCCGCCGCCGCGACCGCGGCAAGATACAGCGGCAGCTGCAGCTTCAGCCCGTAATACAGATCCGTATAGCTGAACTCCGCACTGCCCGTTTTATAGTCGATCACGCGGAAAAAGCGCGTGCCTGCCTCGTCAAACGTGCCGTCCAGCCGGTCGATCTTCCCGGAAAGCAGGCAGCGCGTGCCGTCCGAAAGCGCGAGCTCAATGGGGGGATATGCCTTGCCGCGGCCGAATTCCACCTCGCATCCTTCCGCCTGGAAGCGCCCCGCGGCAAGCTGCCGCACGATGGCGTGCGCCGTTTCCTTCACGCGGCGAACGAGCCGCGCCGCAAGGGCGCGCATGCGCGCCGTGTCAAGCAGCACGCCGTTGTTGTGCTCCGCGATGAGCGGCGGCAGGAGCTCCGCAAGCAGCGCTTCCACCGTTTCCGGCGCGATCTCCCGCGCGGGGATGTTGAGCGCAATGATCCGCTCGGTAAACCGGGCGAGCGCTTCATGGCAGAATGCGCCCTCATCCGCGCGGCGTTCCCGGTATTCCCTGGGCGGCTCAATGCGAAGGCCATAGCGCACAAAATGCTTGAACGGGCAGGCGTTGAACGTTTCAAGCCGCGTGGCGCTTCCATACAGGGGCGCGCCGTAAAGCGCGGCGGCAAGCTCCCGGCCGAACGGCTCCGGCGAGCTTTGGTGGAACAGCGCCGACTCCGCCTGCTGCAGGCGCGCCGCATACGCCGGCGCGGCGGCAAACGCGGCATAGAGCGCCCGCGTGCCTTCTTCAAAGCTGCCCTCATCCACGCCGGTGCGCAGGCACTCCACCAACCGTGAAAACCCGCCTTCTGCCGAAACAGGCGGTGCGGGCGCAAGATCCGTGCCCGGTTTCACATCGGGAAAGATGGCGCGGATGGTGTCGATCAGCTTGCAGGGCACGGCGGATTCCGCGCCCATGCCAAGCGGATAGGAAAGATAGAGCCGCCGGCTTGGCCGCGCGATGGCGCCATACACATCCGCAAGCTCCTTCTCCGTGCTCTCCCGGCTTGAAGGGAGCGCAGGAAGGCCGAGCGCGGAAAGCGAGGCGCGTTCCGCATCGTCGATCATGCCGTCATTGCGCGCATATGCGGGAAACACGCCTTCCACCGCGCCCAGTACGAACAGCGCGGAAACGCTGCGCGCGCGCGTGCGGCCGAGGCTCCCAAAGAGTACCTGGTCCGCAGTTGTCGGAATGACGCCCACTTCATAGGTGGAAAGCCCTTCCTGCAGCACCGCGATGTAGCGCTCCGTGGAAAGCGGCGCTTCCCCCAAAATCGCATGCAGCTGCGTAAACAGCTCCATGAGCATGTTATAAACCTGCGCGCATTCCTCCATCAGCTCAAAGCGGCCGCGCGCGCGCAGGCTTTCAGCCTCCGATGCAAGCTGGCCGCGCACATCGAGCGCAAGCAGGTACGCATAAAGCGCCTCCGTCTTCGCGCGCGCCGTCGCCGCGCCAGCAAGGCGCGTGCGCAGCTCCACCAGCGGCGGCATCAGCCCTTTGCGCGCCCGCTCTGCGCCGGGCGGCACTTCCCCGCGCGCAAAGGGCGCCGTAAGCAGGGTGCCGCGCATTCCGTAGCGCAGTACATAAAGCTCAAACGCTTCGGTATCCTCCGTTTCCACGCCCGCAAGGCCAGTTTTTGCCACCTCAAGCACATCCCGCTGCCGGAAGGCATGCGCCGCGGCGGAAAGCGCGCTCACCACGAGGCGCGCCGCAGCATAGCCCGCAAGCGGGTGCTTCGCATCCGTAAAAAACGGGATATCCCGCGCCCGAAGCGCACGGCTTACAGGGTTGATGTATGCGTCAAGATCGGTGGCGATGACAGCCATGTCGCGGTAACGGATGCCGCTGTCCGCGGCTTTCAGGATCGCATCCGCAACAGCTTCCGCTTCCGCCGTGCGGCTTGTCGCCGCAAACAGGGATACGGCCTCCGCCGCATCCTTCCCCTCATAGGGCCGGAACGGATATGCAAACGCCTCGTGTTCCAAATGGCGCAGCGCCGGATGCGCGCGTTTTGCCGCGTCTTCATGGGGGCCTGCAACCGGCAGGCGCACAGTCCGCGTCGGGCAGCCCTGTTCCTGCGCAATGCTTTTAAGCCGCGTCAGGAGGCGGCTTTCCACCTGAAACACCACCCTGTCTCTGCAATCCGGCGAAAGATCCGCCCGGAGGGCGATCGTAAGTGAACCCGCGCATCCCATCAGCGCGCCCACAACATCGTAAAGCTGTTCGGAAATAAGGTCAAAGCCATCGATGATGACGGCCTGTCCGGCGATGGAGGAGCGGGGAAGGCGTTCGCACAGCACAGAGAACGCATCCGCCGCATCCATGTTGCGCCCGGCAAGATATTCTTCCGTGCGCGCATACAGAAGCGCAAGGTCGGAAAGCTTCGCCGCAAACGGTGCGTTCGCGCCCAGGCGTTCCGCCGCATCCGCAAGCTGTTCCGGCGCGATGTTGAAGCGCTTGCACTCCGTGATGAACGAATCGCACCGTTCCGCAAAACCCGCGCGTGCGGATACGCCGCCGAATGCGGTGAGGCGCTTCGCTTCCTCCTCCGCGGTTTTTCGGATGACCATCCTGCGCCCCTGGCGGGAAAGGAACACCGTCCGCTCGCCTGTCTCGCGCAGTACGCGCCGCGCGAGCGAGGTAAACGAAAAGACCGACGCCTGCAGCAGGCCGCCCGGCAGGGCGGCCGCAAGCTCGCGTTCGGTCTCAAAGGTAAACTGCTCGGGGACGATGAGCGCAACGGTTTCGCCGCGCGCGCAAAGCTCGGCCACCCGCCGCCGGATAAAGCGGCTCTTTCCGCTGCCTGCGCGCCCGGCGAGGAACGTGACCGGGGCCGCCATCAGAAGCGCTCCCGGTGCAGCGGATTATAAACCACTTTGCCTTCCTGACGCGCGCTTTCAAACAGCGTGATGCCCTGTACGGTCATCGAAGCATTGGGGGAAAGGCACTTAAGCTCCTCCGTCACAAGTTCGTCGTGCTCCACGTTGCGCCCGAGCGTAATGTGCGGGCGAAAACGCTTGCGCTCGCGGGAAAACCCGTTGTCATACAGCGCGCTCTGCAGCGATTCATACAGCCGGTCCAGCTCGTCCAGCTCTCCTTTTACATTCAGGAAGGAGGTCTTACTGCCGTTTTTATCGAAGCAGTCATATTTTCCAAGATGCAGCGTAAATGTGCGGATACCGCGCGCGGCCTCGCGCATTGCAGCGACTGCGCCGGCGAGGTCGTCCGATTCCCCGATGAAATGCAGCGTGATGTGGAAATTTTCCTGCGGCACAAACCTACCGCCGCAGCTCATCTGCTTGACTTCCTTCTGCACGCGCGCAAGTTCCTGCTTGAACGAGCGCGGCAGTTCAATGGCGATAAAAAGGCGCATAGCGGCCCTCCTTTGAAACGGTTGACTTTAACGTATAGTATACCATTGCAAAGGCGCGCCGGGCAACGGACACTTAGCCGTTCTTCCGTTCCCTGCGCCCCAACGCGATTTCGAGGAACACTTCTTTGGAAAGGAACGGTGCGACCGCTTCCAGCTCGTCCAACGAAAAGTTCCTCTTCTGCGCTGCTTTCTGCGCAAGCGCATCCATTGTTTCCTTCCCGAGAAGCGGCGCAAGATCCTCCAGTTCATCCAGCGAGAAGCTGTCCCGCTCCGCCGCTTGTCTCACTGCGGCGTCGAGCGTTTCTTCTCCTTGGAGCGACCCCAAGCTCTTCAGGCACTCCAGCGACTTCAGTGGCTTCAGCTCCTCTTTCAGCCGTTTCAGTTGGGAATCAAGCCCCGAAAGGCCGTCCGCAGGAACCGTTTCCCGAAGCGCGGCATCCGCACCGCCCGTTTCCGCAGCGTTCGATTCCTCCGCCGCAGTTTCACCGGTCAGCAGCGCGTCCACGCTCGTGCCGAGTACGGCCGCAAGCGTGGGCAGTTTAAAAATGTCCGGCATGGACTCGCCGCTCTCCCACTTGGAAACGGACTGGCGCGTTACGCCGAGCGCCTCGGCGAACTGTTCCTGCGTAAGGCCTTTACGCTTGCGCAGAAACTGGATGTTATCGGAACAGGACATGGTATCAAAACCTCCCAAAATGATTTGCAGCGCTGTTTGATGGCTCTTATTTTACCATTCCAGTCGCGCAACCGGAACCAATTTGATGTTGCGTTTTGGAAAATTTCGCGCAACCGCAACGTTACATGGGAGGGTTTTGGCGTTTTTTCCGCCTTAGCTGTCCATCTTTTCCTTTGGCCCGGAAAGGCTTTCCGCATCGGCCATGCGGTATCCCACGCCGATTTCGGCAAGAATGTAGCGCGGCGTATTGTGGTTCTTTTCGATTTTGCGGCGGATGTTTGCGATGTTCACCCGCAGGATCAGGTTGTTGTTGGAGGGGGCGTAGGGCCCCCATACGCTTGATATGATGTAATCGTGCGTCAGCACCTTGCCGGGCGTGCGTGCTAAAAGCTCCACGATGCGGTATTCCAGGCGCGTTAAGTGTACCTCCTCCCGGGCGATGTAAACGCGGCTGTTCTGAAAATCCACCGTCAGGTCGCCCACGGTATAGCTCATTTCGGGGGAGGCGGAGCTTGCGGCGATCTTGTCCGCCTGGCGCAGTGCAACGCGGATGCGCGCAAGCAGCTCTGAGGCGCTGAAGGGTTTGTTGATGTAATCGTCTGCGCCCATGTCGAGCGCCTGCACCTTCTCTTTTTCCTGGTTTCGTGCGGACACGATGATGACCGGCCCTTCATACCATTCGCGCAGGCTTGTGAGCACATGTGTGCCGTCAATATCCGGCAGGCCCAAATCCAGCAGCACAACATCCGGCACATGGGATGCGGCAAGCTGCAAGGCGCCCTTGCCGGATGTTGCGGAAAGCACGCGGTAATCGTTGGCCTCAAGCAGGGATTTCAGCACATCTGCGATATATCCGTCATCCTCAACGACCAGGATGGTTCTTTTTTTCATAGCGTTTCCTCCATGGGTAAGGTAAAGGTAAAAATTGCGCCTTTATCCGGGCTGTTCGCGCCGGTAATCTGCCCGCCGTGGGCGCGGATGACGCTGCGGCAGATGGAGAGGCCGATGCCGAGGCCGTGGGAAGATTCCGTATCGGTCCGGTTGATGGGAATAAAGAGGCTGTCGATCATCTCCGGGGAAAGGCCAACGCCGTAATCCCGCACGGTGAAAACCGCGGAACGTTCGCGGGTGGTCACGGTCAGCTCAATGTAATCACAGCCGCCGCTGTATTTCACGGCGTTTTCCACAAGGTTCATCAGCACCTGAATGATGAGCGTTGCATCCATCTGCACAAGAAGCGGTTCCTCCGGCGTGGAAACGTGCAGATGCACATCCGGGAAGCGCTTTGCGCAGCGCGCCACCACTTCGCCGATCACTTCTTCCACAATTTCGGGCGTTTTCTTAAGCGCGCTCATGGGGCCGCTTACCCGGGTGACGGAAAGCAGGTTTTCCACCATGTGGCAAAGCCACTCCGCCTCCTCATGAATGTTTACCAGAAGGTTCTCCCGAACGGCGGGATTGATGCGCTCGCGGGATTGCAGGAGCGTGGAGCATGCGCTCATGATGCCCGTGAGCGGCGAACGGATGTCGTGTGAAATCGCGCGGAGGAAATCCGCGCGCATGCGCTCGCGCTCGGTTTCAATCAGCACCGTCTGCTGCTCGTCCGCAAGGGTCTGCCGCTCAATCGCGCTGGCAGCCTGCGTGATGACCCCGGCGATCTCGTCGCGCATCTTCTGGTCTATCTGTTCCCCATCGGCGAACAAAACGGCAAGCACTGCGAGCACCGTGTCCCCGGATTTGAGCGGAATGTGGAGAAACGGGGAAAACGAGCAGGGCTCCAGAAAGCGCCCGGCAGGCTCTCCGGATGCGAACACGGCCTCTGCAGCCGCAAATTCGGAATCGTAGATAATGAGCCCCTCCGGCATGCGGCAGGCGGAAACGATCTTTCCCTCCGCGTTGCGCGAAAAAAGAACGGAGGAGCGGCCGTAAAGCTCGCTGACAGCGCTGAGCACCGTGCTGTAAATGCTGGGAAGCCCGCGCGCGCTGAGCAGGGCGTTGATGGTGGCCTTGTACAAAAGCTGGCGGTCGGACTCAATGGTGGAAAAATACTCCTGTTGCTGAATGTTCGTAATCATGGACATCATCAGCAGCGTGAGCGCTGCCGTGATGAGCAGCAGGAGCGGCGCGTTTGTGAGCGGCGCCGCCACCAAAGCGGGCTCAAGCAGCAGGAACAACAAAATCTGCAGCGCCGCAATGCAGGATGCACCCAAGGTCAGGTACCGTTCCATCGTAAGGGAGGATACGGCATAGGCCGAAACCAACGCCATGAGGATGATAAGGCGCGGTTCGTGGAACAGGGCGAACACAAGATATCCCAACAGCACATTCAGGAAAGCAATGATCGTAACGATGCGCCGGTTCCGGTTCATCAGAATCCATTTTGTCATTCCACGCAGCCAGGCAAACACGATTGAAACACCTCGGGTTCTATTATACATAAAACCACGAAAAAAGGAACCGATGCACGTTAAGAAAAAGTTAGGAAAGGTCTTGCACCCTTGCATGCATGGATAGCGGTGAATATAATTCGAGTATAAAAAGGGAGATCACCTATCTTTCGCGCTATGGGTCTCGAAGCGCGCCTCCCGCATACGGCATGATGATTCTACGCTTTAATGATGGATTTTTATGCCGGGAAAACGCGGGACACCCTACACTACAACTAAAGAAGCCGGCTGAGGAGAGTCGAATATTAATTACTTTAATTTACAGAAATCCAAAAAACTGTCAGGCGTTTCAGAACGCAAAATGACGAAAAACGGTTGCATTGTTATACTTAAATGAAGTATACTCACGGAAATTTTTTAAAACAGGGGGCGGATGGCCCCTCAAGGTCAAAATAAAAGCCGCATGCCGGTTTTTATAATACTAAACAGGAGGAAAAACATGAAGAGAACAAAACTTCTCGCTATGCTCGTTTGCATCGCAATGGTGCTTGCGTTCGTAGCAGGCTGCCAGGGCACCGATGCTCCGGCGAAGACCGATACTCCCGCAAACCCGAATACGCCCGCAAACCCCGACGCGGCGCCTTCCGTCACGCCCCAGGCGAACGTAAGCGACGAAACCGAACTCACGTACCTGTTCAGCGGCGACGTTACCGACTGGAACTACCTAGTCGCCACGTCCAACACCCCGGCCATGTACATCGACTCCCTGGTCGAGTACGACTACCTTGGCCTCTGCCAGCCCTGCCTTGCGGAGAGCTGGACCCGCTCTGAGGATGGCCTCGTCTGGACCTTCAAGATCCGCGAAGGCGTCAAGTGGATGACCTATGACAAGCAGGAATACGCCGAAGTGACCGCACACGACTGGGTCACCTCCTGCGCCTACATTCTCGATCCCGCGAACGCTTCCCGCCTGGCGGACATGATGTTCACCATCGCTGGTGCGGAACAGTATTACGGCAAGATGGTTGCCGGCGAACAAGCCGACTTCTCGACCGTCGGCGTGAAGGCCCTGGACGATTACACGCTCGAGTACACCCTCGTGGCGCCCGTCCCCTACTTCCTTTCCTCCCTCACCTATAAGAACTTCTTCCCTGCGAACGCCCAGTTCATCGAAGAGTGCGGCGATATGTTCTCCACCGACCATGAGACCATGCTCTACTGCGGCGAGTTCATCATGACCAACTATGTTCCCCAGCAGATCATCGAATCCGAGCTGAACCCGACCTATTGGGACATGGAGGACATGCACATCACCAAGATCACCGAGATCTACAATGCGGAAGCCGGTACCGTGGAACCCGAGATGTTCCTGCGCGGCGAAGTCAATTCCTGCGACGTGCCGACCGAGCAGCTTGACGAGTGGCTCAACGACCCCGAGAAGTACGACATGATCCGGCCCTGCCGCCCGAGCTTCTACGCTTACTATTACATGTTCAACTTCTACCCCAACTTCGATGAGAAATATCAGCCCGACAACTGGAAGATCGCTGTCAACAACGTGAACTTCCGCAAGTCCATCCTCCATGCGTTTGACAAGGTTGCCATGGTCGAAGTGGACGATCCGTACAACGCCGAAGCGCACGTGCAGAACACCGTCACCCCCGCCGACTTCATCGCGGGCGAAGGCGGAAAGGACTACACGCAGCTCGATCCCATCGTGGAATTCGCCAACAGCACCACCTACAACGCGGATCTTGCGCTTGAGTACAAGGAGGCCGCCATCAAAGAGCTGACCGCCGCCGGCGCAACGTTCCCGATCATCATCTACACGCCGTACAACACCGGCTCCACCTATGATACGCAGCGCGTGCAGGTGTTCGAGCAGATGCTTGAGCGCGTCCTCGGCACCGATTACATCGACGTGCAGCTCGAGGGCTATGCGGATACCGACTATTCCAACAGCACGATGCGCGCAGGCAACTACTGCATCATGCGTTCCACCTGGATGGCCGACTATCTCGATCCGCTGTCCTACACCGACCCCTTCCGCATCGTCCAGAACCGCACGAACTTCATCTACATGGCGGAAGGCCTCAGCAAGGTTTCCGATACCTATGTGGAAGGTTCCTACGAGGGCAAGGATGGCCGTTACTACTATGACATCGTGTACGATAACATGGCAAACGCGGCCAACAGCGAGTATGTCGACCTCAACGCGCGCTACAATGCGTTCGCGGAGTGCGAGAACTGGCTTGTGAACGAAATGTGCTTGGTCATCCCGTATATGCGCGGAGGCACGGGCTACATGGGTTCTTCCCTGATGCCGTTTGAATCCCAGTATGCGGCGTTCGGCGCATCCTCCGGCCGCTATAAGTACCAGTACATCTACGAGGATGGCATCAACACCGAGGAATACTATGAGGCGTATGCAGCCTGGCAGCAGGAGCGCGAAGCGAAGCTGGCCGAGCTCGACGCACAGGGCAAGGTCTTTGGCGTTGACTACTAAGACGAACCAGACATTTTAGATGCATCGCTCTCCCGCCCGTGCCGCGATCCGAAGGCAGTCGCAGCCCCTGT
>OLOV01002750.1_pt1 | contig 11581 bp, 7 predicted proteins | sample 1672931 | NCBI WGS metagenome assembly OLOV01 (sample SAMEA3136738, study PRJEB25190) | human gut metagenome | biome: human gut; feature: human-associated habitat; material: faeces | place: Austria | collected 2013
ATTGCTTAGAAAAGTTTTTTTGATTTTTTACCCCCTCTTTTTTGTATACTTTGCGCGAATTCGAGGATCGATAAACGCATATATAATATCCACCATCAACATGACTATGGTGAAGCAAATAGATATCAAAATGGTTCCTGCTATGATTACCGGCTCGTCTTTTAATGTGATTCTAGAGACGATAAGACTTCCAATTCCTTGCACAGAAAATAATTGCTCGGCAACGACCGCCCCACATAGAAGCAATCCCAAGTTCATTCCGATTTGGGTGATAACAGGGAGAAGCGCATTTTTTAATACATGTTTCCAAATTACCACTTTTTCTGTGGCGCCTTTTGCCCGCGCTGTTCTTACATAATCCTGATGTATCGCATCCAACATGGACGACTTTGTGAATCGAAAATTCTGTGCAGCGATAGGGATCGATATCGCAAGAACCGGCATGATATATCCTGTCCAATCGGTAATTCCGTATGAAGGTAACCATCCCAATTTAAGAGAAAAAACAAATAATAATACAAGTCCTAATACAAATGTCGGAACTGCTGCTAGTAAAAACGAAATCAGAGAAGAAACAGTGTCTGTCACCGAATACTGCTTTACCGCCGCGCATATTCCCAAAGGGATTCCAATTATAGTAGAAACAATCATTCCCGTAAATGCTAATTTCATTGTTACAATATATCTTGGCCAAATCTCTTGGAAAACCGGCTGTTTAGTCACATAGGAAATCCCAAAATCCCCATGAAAAAACATATTCACTAAATAGTTTACAAATTTTTGAAGAAAGGGCAAATCATATCCGATTGCATGATTGTAAGCATCGATATCTGCTTGAGGCACACCGGTACCCAAAATAGCTCTAGCCGGATTACCTGGTGTTAAATTCATAACAAAATAAATTATGAGAGTAACGCCTATTACTGTTGGTATTAGAAATAAAATTCTTTTTATTACATACTTACTCATCTTCTATCTCCTCTCACTAATATTTTAGTAGAAACAAGGATGGGGCTAATTATAACAACCCCATCCTCATTATGAAATCGCATTTACTTATTCCAGCTGAAGTCTGTGAGATGATAATACGTAGGATTGATTTTTGCTACATTGATTCTATCTGACCATGCAATACCAACAGCACTGTGATACAATGGTAAAATAGTCTTTGTATCCATTGCATAACTCCAAAGTTTTGTGTAAATCTTATATCTCTCAACGGGATCTGTCGTAGAAACACCCTCATCGATAAGGTCTTCCATGTACTTCCAATCAAAGGTGCCTTTATCATCCTTGTAATTTACAACGGCTAAACCTACAGATTCCGAATGTAACTGTTGTCTGATATTATTATAGTCATAATTACCACTGTCACTGAAGATACACAAATCATAATTCTGTCCATAAAGATCATCGCTGCATGCTGCTGCTTCTCTGATTTCTATATTTGCAATCATGCCATTTTGTTTAAGAGCATCTTGAATAACAACCGCTGCTTTTCCTTTTGGTGAATTGTCCGATGGATATGTTAAAATCGTGCCTACATTAATACCCTTTGCTATCTCATCTTCTGTAAATCCTGCATCCAATAAGCATTGATGACATTTTTCCGCATCGTAGTCAAATGTTGCGAATTCTCCATCGGATGCTTTTGGGGAAGTGGCTACATATTCCGGAACCATATATTCATAGGCAACCGATCCTAATCCACTAGTTGACGACTGAACAATATTTTCCTTATTAATTGCGTAGAAAATCGCTTCTCTCACTTTGTCGTTTGCCAAAATGCTGTTGTTGGATTTTGACTTGTAGTTAATTCCAAGGAAAGTAATGTCGTTGGCTTTGGCCAAATCACATCTGTCTCCTGCGCTCTTCTCAATATTACTCCACTCTGCAAGAGGTGCATTTGCAAAATAATCAATTTCACCATTTTCAAATGCAATTACCGCTGCGGCATCATCAGAGATAACGCGATATTCAACGTTCTTAATTGCAGGAGCACCTTGCCAATAATTCTCATAGGCAGCGAGTTTTACCCCTGCGGATACATCATACTCTGTGATGTAATACGGTCCGGTTCCTGCTGTGTGTGGTTTTGTTCCGAAAGTCTCTCCTGCAGCTTCAATTTCTTCATATTCTTTTTGACTTATGATTTTGATTGTGAAGAACGTATGCGCGATTGCGGCATAAGGGTACTTCAAGGTCAAAACGACAGTCTTTGGATCTTTCGCTTCGATTTTATCAATCATAGATGTCACGTATCCATATTTAGGGTTTGCAATTGCAAGATTGTAGCTGAATACAGCATCCTCAGCAGTCAGTGTTTCTCCATTTTGGAAGGTTGCATCAACTAAGGTCACCGTGTATTCTTTTCCATCTTCGCTGACTTGGATATCTTTAGCTAACAGGTCATAATAACCACCGTCAACTTCATCCATACCATAAAATCCTTCAAAGACTTGGATATTTGTTATATTATTACTGTCTAAATTACTTACTTGCTGCCAATCCGTACTTTGAAGCGGTGACACCAATCTGAGATAAAGGGTATCATCATCGCCCGCTTTGGCGTCGTTATTCCCGCAGCCGGTAATCATTCCTAAAACCAGAGTAATCGCAATTAACAATGTAAATATTTTTCTAGTTTTCATGTTTCTCCTCCTACTACTATAAATATTTCTTTTGCAGTGAGACAACAAATCCGTTGCCTTTATCCTCTCTTCAAAAATGCAGTGCAACAGTGCATAGCACCATATCCTTTAAGAACCTCCGAGAAATCAATCGGAATGACCTTGATACCGGCTTTTTCCAAAACTTCTCTAGAACGTGGATTGCCTTCGCACTGAACAATTAATCCTGGTTTTATAGCCACAAAATTAACTGCCGCTGTAAATTTAGCTTCTGTTCTTGACGGACATTCCAACAATCTAATTCCTTTCTTTTTCAATGCATCGCATACATCATATGGAACTTGTGCCGCAAATATCATTGCTGTATCTTCGCTTGCAAAATTAAGGAGCCCATCGATATGTGCATGTCCATATGGAATTTGCATCCAAATAATGTTGTCGACACCCATTTTACGCAATTCATGTTCGACCTGCTCCGCGCCTTCACGGTTAGTTCGCGCTCCGGTAGATATAATACATGTCCGTCTGTCCACCCACATTGCATTTGCACCTTCAAAGCGGCCACTTCCATTAATCGTATGAATAATTGGTACGCCAAGATTTGCTAACGTTTTAGCTACATATCTTTCTTCGCCCCTTCTTGCCGCCAAACCAGGCCGAGTTACAATTGCACCTTCAGGTGTCATGAAGCAAAGGTCTCTGCAAAATATTGCATTCGGTCTGTCTTCTCTTTGCTCTTCGACGTAATGAACTCTGACACCATTATCTCTGTAAATTTGAGCAAGATTATCATGCTGAGCTCTAAATTTTTCAGGATCAATAGAAGAAAAAAATCTTGAAGCTTGCCAATCAAAATTTTCTACCTCTTTGCCAGGTCTACGCATAAGGCAATCTTTTAAATCAAGACATTCCGAATATACTCCCCATTCTCCCCAGTAGAGTGGTAAATCGTCTTCGAATTCACTTTCCTTTGGAAACCACCGTTCCCCATCAAGTGCATCGATATCCTGAAGTAATTGTTTTGCATAATCCATTTCGACTATCCTCCTTATTGCAATAATGTGTTTTTCCTAATTAAAATAGCAATAATCATGCCATTTTTTACTGTGGATTTAACCCCTTTTTTACATAAGCCTTGCTTCGAAGTAAAAAAATTTTTATATTCAGTAAAGTTTTTTATTACAGATTGATCATATAATCAAGCTGAACAATGAAACAAAAATCATAGCGCTTCTCCTATGGCAGAATGTATGCGTGCAACCAACAATCACTAAAGGAGTCTTTAACATGGATCATGTACATTCTACCACAAATAAGTACTAAAAGGGAAACATCTTGCTAGCAGCGAAAGAATTCTGATTCGGCTCCATTTGAAAGAGAAGTCGCTCGCGAACAAAATCGTTAAAAAATCAACTGCGCTCTGAACATGGTCTGTAATGAGATCCGCAAAGGTCGCAGAAGTAATGTCTCCTTGTATCTTGAAAGTGTACAGTGTGTTACAGGGCAAAATTCAGTCTAGCTGCATACATGAAACAACCCCACCTGTGGCAGACACATGAACATCCTTAAAAAGCACTTTTTCTTGGCTATGTTGTCGGCCCCGAAAGGTAATGTAACAGCTTATCGCACAAAATCTTAGATTACCGCACACTGGATGGAGTTTTTCGAAAAAGAAATATGAATTACTCTAGGATGGATTTGCTAATCAGACTTAGCTTTCCGGTGATGAGTCATATCATACTATACATGGGGTCATTCGTCAGATTATGTAGCGATAAGTTTCGCCAGATTATTTGAAGCTGATAATGCAGTCCGATACGATGACTATTTTATCAGCACCGTTCCCTTAAATGAAAAGGATCATACACAACACGTAGGCGGCATGATCCCAAATATTGAACATGGATAATAAATAAAACTGTACCGCAACGCAGGCTGTCGGTAAGTGCGTCTCCGGTTCAAGCAAAATGCTGCTTTAGGAATCAGAGTCAGGCTCAAGCGTAATCGTACTGTCTGCAGTGCTTTGCAATCACAGCTTCACGATCCGGTCGCTGATATGCTCCACCATCGGCAGGTCATGGGAGATGAGCAGGAGGCTGAGGCCTCGCTCCTCCTGCAGTTTTTTGAGCAGGTGGATGATATCGGCCTGCAGGCTGACATCCAGGGAGGAAATCGGTTCGTCACAAATGATGAGGTCAGGTGCGGTGATCAAAGCGCGCGCGATGGCCGCGCGCTGCCGCTGCCCGCCGGAAACATCGTAGGGATGACGGTCGGCAAGCTCCGGCTCAATTTCCGCTTGCCGCATCACCGCAAGCACCTTTTCGCGCAGAACAGCCCTGCTCATCTTGCCGACAGCTCGCGTACATCTCTGCACATCTGCACTATCCGCACTGTCCGTATGACCCGCTCCTGCTGCATGCTTGTTCGCTGCATCACACCCTGCCGCTGCTTTTGCGAAGCATCGCCGTACAACTGTCCGCCGCTGCCGTCTCGCCTGCAGCACCAGCGGCTCCGCGATGATTTCCGCAATCGTCATATGCGGATTGAAGGCTGCCGCGGAATCCTGAAAGATCATCTGTATGCGCGTGCCCTCCCGCATAATCATTTCACCGCTGTCCGGCGCGCAGATCCCCATGATACAGCGTGCCAGCGTGGACTTGCCAACGCCGGACGGGCCGATCAGCCCTACAATTTCTCCGCGATGAATCGCAAGGCTGACATCGTGAAGCACCTGCTTGCGCGTATGCTTGTCAATCGGAAAGCTTTTGGAAAGCCCGCGGATGGAAAGCAGCGCGTCGTCTGCTTCCTTTTCTGTTTGTTTTGTTTCCTTTTGTGTTATTTTCTCTTGCTGTGCAGCGCGAATGCGTCCATGATAATGCGAGCCGCCTTTGCCGTAGGCCGCGTAGCCAAGCAGCTTCTTCGTATAGGCATGCTGCGGATCACGAAAAATCTGTTCGCTCTGCCCTTCCTCCACGATGCGGCCATCCTTCATGACCACGATGCGATCCGCGATCTGCTCCGCCAGTCCCAGATCATGCGTCACGAAGAGCATACTGCAGTCCTGCCGCGCGCAGCTCTCGCGCAGCAGTGCCATGATTTCCTGCTGTGTTTCGATGTCCAGCGCCGTCGTCGGTTCATCCGCAATCAAAAGCCGCGGTTTGGCGATCATCGCCAGCGCGATTGCGGCACGCTGCAGCATGCCGCCGCTGAATTCATGTGGATACTGCCGCGCACGCCTAGCAGGCTCATCAAAACCCAGTTTCGCAAGCAGAGCCACCGTCTCGGCCTCCGCGCTGCGCCGCAGCTCCTGCTGCTTTTTTCGGCAAAGGCGCATCATTTCCGTTTGCGCGATTTGTCGGATTCGCGGCAGCAGCGCGATCTTCTCTCCGCTGCTCGAATCGTTTTTGATAAGAGGGCAGTTTGTTTCCTGACATAAATTTGTCCGCAGCTCATCGCGCGGCACGCGCTTTGCTTCGCGGGTTTCATCCTGCGGCACGCGCTCCGCTTCGCGCGTTGATCCTTTGTCCATAAGACTTGCCGGATGCAAAAAGCGCGGTGCAGCGGCAGCGGTCCTTTTTTCGATTCCGCTGCCCGCAAAACACGCCGGATGCAAAAGGAGCACCTCCGCGATCTGCTGCCCGATCGGATAGACCGGATCAAAGGCGGACATCGGATCCTGGAACACCATCGATGCGACGCGGCCGCGCAGCGCGCACCAGTCCTTCTCTGTCAAGGTCGAGGTATCTTGCCCCGCAAGCCAAATACCCCCGTGCTCTATCACTGCATGATTGGCGTGCAGGCCGAGCGCCGCCCTGCACAGTGCAGTCTTGCCGGAGCCGGATTCTCCGACTAACGCAACGATTTCGCCCGCCGCAACCGCAAGATTCACGCCGCGCAGTGCTTCCACGCGTCCGTTTACACCCAAAAACGCCAGCTGCAGATCCCGCACCTCCAAAATATTCTCTTGTTGTTCTCCTGTTTCTCTCATCGCTTCCTGTTTTCTAACCGGTTTTTCTTTTCAGTTTCTATTTTATATGCTAAGCTATGCTCCACTGCGCGATATTCCAAAAGACGCCCACGCCGTGATGTCCGAGCACCGTATCTTCGGTAATGCCGTGAATATTTGCTTTCATCGCGTAGTCCGCGTCAACATAAGCGATAAAGGTGTATGGCAAATGCGCCGTCAGCTTATCTTGAAATTCCAAATAGAGCTTTTCGCGCTCCGCCGCGTCCTCTGTATGTCTGGCCGCTGCCAAGATCTGATCGATTGCCGCATTGGAATAAGCGGTATAATTGTCTCCCGCTCCGGTCGTGAATACCTTGTAGGTATGATCATCCGGGTCGAACGGACTGCCCCAACCGATGATGCAGGCCTCCTGTCCGGCCCAGTCCAGACTCTGCCGCGTTTCCGCGCTGACATCCGCGCCGATCTGCTGTAGCTGGCTGGCGCACATCGCGGCCATATCCACACGCACCTGATCGTCTGCCATCGCTGCAATCGTAAAGCTCAGACGCTCGCCGTCTTTTTCATAATAGCCGTCAGCTCCCTTAGACCAGCCCGCCTCGACCAGCAAACGCTCTGCTTTCTCCGGGTCATAGGTAAAATGATCGATATCCGCATTGTTGTACGCGCTCTTTTGCAGCGGCGAATATGCCGCCTCTCCCTGCCCGAGCAGCACGCCGCTGATGATTGCCTCGCGGTCGATCGCGTAGCTCAGGATATTCGGCAGCTCCGGATGCCGTTCAAAGTACGGATTGGCAAAATTATAGGCAATCGCGCGATAGTCCGCCGTTTCCATCCGGTACACGCAAAGCTCCTCGCTGTCCGCAAGCTGCGCGGCACTCTTTGGTGTGATCTGCGCCATGTCGATTTCCCCGGCTTCCAGCTGCATCGCCCGCGCGTCGCTGTCCGGCACGATCACAAAGATCACCTGCTCGATCTGCGGCTGCCCGCCGTAATAATTGTCAAAGCGTTCCATGGTAATGCTCTGTCCCATATCCCAGTCCTTCAGACGATAAGGTCCCGCGCCGACCGGATTTTGATTGAACGCGCAGGTCGCCAGATCCTCGCCCGCGAGTAAATGCTCCGGCAGGATCCCGATCGTCATATAATCCGGAAACGCCGCGTTCGGCTGCGTGAGGCGTATCTCGACCGTCAGCGCGTCCGGGCAGCGGATCTCCGCAATATCCGTATAGTTGGAAACGATCTCCGACCCGTTTTGCTCGTCGAGAATCGCCTCCAGCGTAAACTTCACGTCCGCCGAAGTCAACGCTTCTCCGTCATGGAAGGTGAGCCCATCTCTTAAGGAAAAGGTGTAGGTGCAGGTTTTTTCGTCGAAGCTCCAGTCCTCAGCCAGCCCCGGCACGACCTCGTTCTTTTCATTGTGTGCCGTCAGCCCCGCGAACAGCAGCGCATTAATCTCGCCATGCTCATACAGCGCCGGATTGATCGCGGTATAATCGCCGCTGCCGTAACGCAGCACACTTTGTCCGTCCGCACTGTTTTCCTGATCGTTTGTGCCGCAGCCCGTCAAAAGCCCTGCCAGCAGCAGGAGCAGCAGCACCCAGGAAAATATTTTCGTTCCTGTTTTTCGCATTGTTTGCATCGTTTGTTCTCCTATTCATTCTTTCTATTTCTTGATTTCAATATTCCTTGCAGTGCCAAGGACATTACAGATTGCTCTGCAGGCGGTTGTTGCGCGCGCGTGCGTATTCCCCCAGCTCGGTGATGCATACCAGCGTCGTGACCAGCACAAGCCCCGGCAGCAAAATCATCCACCACTGATTGGACAGCAGCGCGTTCTTGGACAACGACAGCAGACTCCCCCACGAGACCTGTGAAACCGGCAGCCCCAAACCAAAAAAACTCAGGGTCGTTTCCGCGATGATCGCTTGTCCGAAGCTGCTGACTACCATGAACATCGCCGGAGAAATCAGATTTGGCAGCAGATGTTTTTGCAAAAGATAAGTAAAATCCGCGCCCATGATTTTTGCCGACAAGATATAGTCGCTTTCTCTGATGCGGCGCACCTCGCTGCGCACCAGCTTCGCCAAGGTCATCCACGAGGTCAGCGCGAGAACCACCGCGATCGAGGTTGGTGTCGGCTTCCCCCAGACTGCCTGCAGGAACAGCACCAGAATCAGCGACGGCAGGCTCATCAGAAGCTCGCAGAAGCGCATCAGAAGCGCATCCAGCGCGCCCGGCGCCAGTCCGCTGATCGCGCCGTAAACGAGAGCGAGCAGGCTCGACAGCAGCGCGCTGAGCAGACCGATATAGAGCGAAAGCCTGCCGCCGTACAGGAGCATCGCCAAAAGGTCACGCCCCAAACTGTCTGTTCCCAGCGGGTGCGCCAGGCAAGGCGCCAAGCTGATCGCCTGTCCGTCCATGACGGAAACCTCATACGGTGTGAGCCATGCTGCAAAGGTGCAGCCTGCCACAATCAGCAGCAGGAGCACAAGCGCCGCACGTGGGAATTTCCTGCGGTGCGGCTGTTTTCGGATCATCCCTCTGCCGCGCAGCCGCAGCTGCACTCGATGCGGGTCGGTCCAGCGCCGCTTTTGTCCGCTGCGGCAAGGCGTGTGCAGCTTACGCATCCGCAAGACCCCCTTTCGCCTCTGCTTTCATGCGCGGGTCCAGTGCTTCTCCGAGCACCTGTGCCAAAAACTGAAAGAAAAAGACCACCGCGCCAGTCAGCAGGCAGAGCGCCGTCAGCAGATTGTAATCCTGATACATCGCGCTTTCAAAGCTGAGCTTGCCGAGTCCTGGATAGGCGAAGACGGTTTCCACGATGTACGTGCCGCAGAGAATATGCGGCAGCGCGACCGCCATCATCACCACCAGCGTCGGCAAAATATTCTTCACGCAATGCTGCGCGAGGATCTTCCGCGCCGGCATACCCTTGGCTTTGCAAAGCAGCACATAATCCCCGCGCGCTTCCTCTGCCAGCTTATTCCGAATCAAATACGCGTAGTACCACAGATGCTCCAGCACCGTCACCGCGGTCGGCAGGATCAGATGCAGCGCGCGATTCAGCGCGTTGCCGCTCTCCCCGTAATCATACGCACCGCCGACCGGCAGGACCCTTAGATTCACCGCGAAAGTCAGGATCAGCAGCAGCGCCAGAAAAAATGTCGGAATGCAGCCGGACACTGTTCCAATCTTGCAGATCACGCGGTCAGCAAGACTGCCTTCACGCAGCGCGCAAAATTTTCCGATTGCCGCGGCCAGCCAAAAGGTCAGCGCGAAGGAAATCCCGCCCAGCAGCAACGTATTCTTCCACATCTTTCCGATGACTGCTATCACCGGCTGCTTGTATTGGAACGAGATTCCCCAGTCTCCCTGCAGCGCGTGCTCTGCCCAGCGCAGATACTGCACTGCCAGGGAATCGTTGAGTCCGAGTCTTTCACGCGCCGCCTCCTGCTGCGCCTGACTCAGCCGTTCCAGTCCGTCTCCGTAATAGGCGCGCAGTGGATCGCCCGGCGCGAGCCGCGCCAGCACAAAGACGACTACCGAAAGCAGCAATAGCATCAGCAGCATTTCCAGCGCTTTTCGCCATACATACGCAGTTTTGATGTTCGTTTGCCGCCGCATGTTCCGCTCCCTTTCTTCGATTTCTTTCTTCTCTCTGTTTTCTTTTCTTCGCCTGCATGAATGGATCTTTCCTCGCGCAAGCTATATGTTCTCAGCCTCGCTATGCTCGGCCTCGTCCTTCCCGTCCTCGCCAGCAAGCGCCGCTCGCACCTCCGCAAGACGCTTACCGCTCGTCTCCGCGATTTCTTTCAAGGATGCAAACTCGATTTTTTCCTTACGCACGCCAAAGCCCTCGGAAATTTTGACCACTATCGTGCCGAGCGGTGTTTTTCGCTGTTCGCTGCGCCGCGCAAGCTCATAGCGTCTGTCCGTATGTATCCGCACACCGATCGTGCTCGTATGGCGGAAAATCTCTCCGGCGAGCCGTTCCTCGTCCTCCGGTCTCGCAAGCACCGTCAGCTTGACTGCCGGGCGGCCCTTTTTCATATAGATCGACTCAGTGAACACGTCCAGCGCGCCTGCTTGCAGGATACGCTCCGCCGCGAAAGCGATATCTTCTCCGGTCATGTCATCCAGATTGCAGGAGATTTCTGTAATCCTGCCCTCGCGCGCCGCCGGATTCTCAGTCTCTGTATCCTTGCCTGCCGCGCCGCGGCTACCTGTGTTTTCATCTTCCGCATCCTGTCCTGTCTGCATTTTGCTGCCGGTACCGTTCATCGTAAAAGACTCTCCCAGCATCGCCCGCAAACAATTTGCCTGTTCGAAATCCTTTGTACCCATGCCGTAACCGGTTTTCGCCACCGTCATCGGCGGCATCGGACCGAAGCTGTCCACAAACGTCTTGAGCAGCGCCGCTCCGGTCGGCGTGCAAAGCTCTCCCTGCACGCTGCCGCCGTAGATCGGTATCCCTTCAAGAATCAAAGCTGTGGCAGGCGCCGGAACCGGCAGTCTGCCATGTGCGCACAGTACGGTCCCGCTGCCGACATGGATCGGTGAAACGATGACCTGCTCCGGCGCCAGCAGCTCCATCAGCAGACAGACCGCTGTCACGTCCGCCACCGCGTCCATGGAGCCAACCTCATGGAAATGGATCTGATCGACTTCCGCGCCATGTACCTTGGACTCCGCCTCCGCGATGCTCTGATAGACCGCAAGCGCTTTTTCTTTTACCGTCTCCGAAACCGCAAGCTCCGCGATCAGACTGCGAATCTCTGCCATGCCATGATGCGCATGGTGATGCGCATCATGCTCGTGATGGTGTGCGTGGTCGTGCGCGTCGCTGTCATGGCAATGCGCGTCTTCCTGCACATGCTCATGCGCATGTGCATGCGCGTGATGCTCATGTTCGTGGTGGTGCTCATGCGCATGGTCATGGTGATGCTCATGCGTATGCCCACATGGCACAGCACCTTCCTCCTCG
>OLOV01002751.1_pt1 | contig 11578 bp, 13 predicted proteins | sample 1672931 | NCBI WGS metagenome assembly OLOV01 (sample SAMEA3136738, study PRJEB25190) | human gut metagenome | biome: human gut; feature: human-associated habitat; material: faeces | place: Austria | collected 2013
CCTCCGGGCGTTTAGCTGGTGCGGAATCATCTTTTATCAACTCGATAATCCTCTCGTTAGTGAGGATGTCCATCATAAGCCGATTTTTGTAGTCGTAGAACTCTTCGAGATTCATAGCCACACCTTCTTTCCTGGCGGAGTATCTGGGTCGGGATCTGGAGCCGGTGGGGGAGTCGGGTCTGGTAGCTCTTTTCTTGGAAAATATCGGTAGTAGTTTGCAATACGCAACTCTACATTATCATCGTCTTCTCGATTACACTCTGCTAGGACAAAGGTGATAATGCCGTTGCCATTGTAACTTCCGCCGAGTTTGTACGGCTTCGTCAGTCGATAGGCAAGGACCTCCTTAGATCCTTGAACGTCAACTAAGAATCGATTTTCTCTGTCGAGCTTAGCTGTTTCGGAGTCAAGTGGAAGGACTATGGAGATACGGGTGTCGCCGCGAGTCAGGATGAAAAAGCTGTCGCCATATTCACCCGTAAGGTCCATTGTGTTGCTGGCGGTCGCTATTCGCCATCCTTGCATTTCTGCAAGGTGCAGACTATCTCTTCACCATGCCTTTCAGTTTAGGTGCTCCCTGTTTGAGGCGCTTGCCCTTACTCCCGCTCCCGGGATAGTCGTTGAACGTTCCTCTGTTCGAGGCTTCGCTGCTGATTGCCCAATCCGTATGATTTTCAAACCATCGCGTTTCGCTATCTTTCAAGCGTGCGCTGTGGTTCATACGGCTCTAAGGGTGTCCCAGCAATTAAGGGAGTCGTTCTTACATACCGTTTCCGATATGCCAAACCATACGCACCGTAGTGCGCCTTAATTTGGTCCCGTCCTCAACAATGCTCCACCGCTTCTGGATGACCCCATCGTCATTTACCCACTTGAGCAAATAGTTACACTGCTGCATCTTAGCTCGAGTCTGGACCCCAGTGTTGTAGTCCTTCTCGATGATGAGCCAATGCTGGTCATTCCAGTCGACGGTTGCGCCGTGCCTCAAATCATCCCCCGGCATACTATAGATAAACTTGGTATCCAGGTTGTCCGTATCCACAATAGCAACATCCTGAGTTTGGCCATCGACCATAACACCAGGATGGTAGGATAGACTTTCTTTGATTTTGCGGCGCATGACTTGTTGCTGATGGGAGAGTGTTTTTTCTTGCGGCGTGCCATCCTGTTGTCCAGTCCTGTAAAAATACGAGTCCCAGACACCCATCAGGCCACCTCCATGCTTCCATATCTTTTCTTGAGCTTCTTGCAAAGAGAGATGGCGCGAAACGCCTCTCGCCGAACGACGTGAACGTCGGTGTCTGAATTGTCAATGAAAAACTGCAATACAGACAGAAGCGATAAGTAACTGGCATCCTCTCTAACGGACACAATTAGTTCCTTGAATCCGAGCATCTCAATTTGAAGGCTCTCCATGTAGGTTGGCAAGGATTCCTCATGGTCCTCCCACAAGGGGAGAATCTTGAAGAACATATTGATGAGGGTGTCAAAATAGTTGCCAGCCAAATTAGAGCCAACTTGGGTACCATGTCTTGTCAGCATCATAAGTGCAGGTCAGACAGGTCTCCATGGTTATACGAATACTCCCTCATAGCGTTCGTAAAATTCTTCTTCGCCAGCTTGTAGGTATCAGAGATACGCAGCAGCAGCTCAGAAGGAGAGTAGGCTGTAAAGTCCTTCGTGGTCAGAAAATTCTCAAGATTGTCTGCTTTGAAGTAGTATGGTTTCAGCCACTGTACAACCATACCGTCGGACACGATGTCCAAAATTTCGTCGAGGTCTTCTTGCTTGATATCGACGTTGAATTCCCTGGTGATGTCATCTGCGGTCGTTGTCAGGTCGTACTCACAGATTTTCTTGAAGGCGGCGATCTAACGCTTCATATACCCATCAACGATGGATGTGCGCTCGAACGCCGCCATATCTGCGAAGTCGTATTCTGTGACCTTTTCCAGGAATGTTTTCGTGAATAGGTCGTAAGGGGTCATTGTGCCACCTCACTTATCGCTCGATTAGCTCAACGCCAAGGCCCTTCTCCAGAGTATCAATCACCTTGATGGAATCGATCTTGCCGTCACGGATGAACTGCTTGGCACGGTAGGCAAGAGAGTACTTCTGACCGGAAGACATCTCGCTGATGATCTTCAGGATATCCTCTGGGTCGGACGTGAAAATATCATCGAACCCGTCAGAGGTCAGGGCATGCTTGTAGTACTGCTCTACGCCCAGGTACTCGATAACCTCTGGATCATCAAAGAGGAACCAGTTGTTCTCGAAAAATGCTTTGTAGGAGTTCTTTGCAGACTTCAGCTCAGAAAGCTCAAAATCTTGTTCATCGCCGAACTCTTCAAAAACAAATTCCTCGCCGGTCTTCTTAGACTTATAGACCAGGACGCCGTTGAAACCGTTCTTGACGGTGACGATCATATTGGGGTCAAGGTTGACCTTTACCCGATAGGACTTCTTCTCCTGGGCAGGTGCCTCAACAGGTGCTTCGACCTCCTGAGCTACCCCGACAGCCTTTTCGGCGACGGGGCGCTGAGGGGTCTTCTTGGTGCGAGCGTTATTAGTTGTTGCCATAAAATCTTCCTTTCGTTCAGGTTGTAGATTAGACCATGGTATAGCGGCCAATACCGGAGTTACCACCGGCGGTCACGATACCCAGGCCATATCGTTCGCCATAGAGATCTGAGATTGTTTGGTATAAGATTGATTTTTAGTTTGCATGGAGTACTTCTTTTGTGTCCTTTCCTTCGTATGCTCTGGTGAATAGCGTCTTCGGGCTAACGTTCAATATCCTTGCCCACTCGGTCACGCTATGTGATACGCCATCAAATGTTAGTATTCTGTTATTACTACGATTATTTGCTTGCGTCTTAGCATCTGCCCATCGGCAATTATCTGGAGAGTATCCTCTATTGTTATCTATCCTATCTATACTTAACCCTTTTTTGTATCCGTTTTCGTGTGCCCAATTACGGAACGCTGCGAAATCGTTTCTCCATTCATCACAGACAGAAATTCCACGACCACCATATCTGTTGTAATATTTCGAGTACGGGTTATAACAGCGTGTTTTGATAGCGCACCAGACGCCATACAATTTAGTATTCGTTTCCTTATGCGTAGACATTGACTCCGACATAAGTTCGGATCTGTAACAACCGCAAGACGTTGTGTGTCCATGTTTCAGGTTGTCGCCTAAGACATCAATATCTTTACCGCAATCACAATGACACTTCCAGAACACACGATGTCTTCCATTACTTTGAACTCTGTCTTCGGCTCTCTCCACAACAACGAGCTTCCCATATCTATTTCCCGTTAAATCTATAAGTTTAGACATCAAATAACCTCTATCCTTTTGTTCTTAAAAATCAATCTAATGAGGCGCTACCCTCATACCGGCTTTGCCCTCTTGCTTTCACAAGAGCACAGACTATATCTTCATCCCCGTAGGGATGCCCACCACAGGACCGCCAAACGCTTGCGGCCACTTAGTCGTTGAACGTTCCTCTGTTCGAGGCTTCGCTGCTGATTGCCTATTGTAATGGCATTTAGGATTTGACCATGTGTCATCCAACCTTTTCTTTCTACTTTCGTAACCATCGCGCTTAGAGCTGTTCGCTCTTACGCTGTGGTAAGATTGGCTTTAAGGGTTTCCAGCAATTCAATGGGATTATTTTTCAAACATATTGCTATGTAAGCGAGCTATTTATGCGGCGAATGCATAGTCTAACTCCTGGGTCAGGTCCATATTCGTGGTGGGATCACCAGGAATGATAGTGGACTGGCCTTCATAGACAACCTTCAGAGGCTTATCGTCGCCTGCGATGATTGTCAGAGTCTTGTCGTCGAAGATGAAATCGTTGGAGTTGGTCTTATGGCGCTGAGGAGTTACGACAACGGGGGTACCGTAATACTTGCCGTAATACCCCATGTTGTACAGGTCGGACTTGGAGTCATTGCCCTGAATAGAAGGAGCCAGGTTGCGGACGGCCTTCTTGGTGCCCAGAATGGTAGCGGTCTTGCCACCAGCGGCAGCCTCAACGTGGGCAATCAGATCCAGCAGGGCATTCTCACTGTAAGCACCGGCAGCGGGGAAGTAGGTGGTGCCGCCGAAGTCAGCTGCGGTAGCAGAGTTCCACAGGGCAAAGATGTCGTCCAGCAGCTTCTTACGGAAGGATTCGGAAACCTTCTGGATAAAGACGTTGAAATCGACCTGACCGGACAGCACGCGGTTCATCTCCTCATAGATACGAACAACCTTAAAGGTTGTGGGGATGGAGGTCTTAGACACTCCGCCCAGGCGCTGACGACGAATGGCTTGAGTGCCATCTGCGGCATCTGCCACGACGAACATGTTTCTGTCCTCAACAACGAAGACGTTCTGGTCGCCCAGAGCGACGTTGCGGAAGTCGACCATAGAGTTGAAGAACTCGTCGCCTTGCAGGCCATCGACGACGGTCCGAGACAGGATCTCCTCAACCAGAGTGAACAGGCCCACGCACTTGCCGTCGCGGATGTTCTTGTAGTTCAGTGTGGTCTAACCGTTGTTAGCAGCGACCAGAGCCTGACGCAGGGTGTCCATAGACTCATGGACGGAATACTTTTGTGTGCGACCGTGGTAGGCATCAACAGCCATACGCACGACTTCATTCATATCTGCCATTGTTCATTCCTCCTTTCAGCCAGCAACCTTAATGGTGTAGTAGGTGTAGCGGCCAGCCAGCTCGATGTACTCGCAAGTACCCAGACCGGTAGCGCCGGACTTGATCTTGCCCTTCTAACCAATACCGACCTCGGCACCAACAGTAGGCATATCGCCGTCGATACCAGGCTCAGTGATGGAGAACAGGTCGTTCACGTGCAGGCGATAGCCACGGCAAATGACGCCCTTCTCGTTGACAAACTCGTCCAGGTTGTGCTTACGCTCATCGTACATTGTCTCAACGCTGCCGATAACGACGCAATTCTCCAGCTTGCTGGAAGCAGTGGCCAGGACAGCCTTGTACACTTCGCGCTGACCCTCCTCGAAGCCCTTCAGCTCAACGATGGTGCCGTTCTGAACTTCAATCTGGGTTGTCTCGTCATTGTCATAAACTCGGCAGGAGACCAGGCCGGCACGGTTATCAGTGCCGAACATTAGGTCACTGCGGAAAACGCAATAGTTCATGTTTCTTCCTCCTTAAAAAATTATTGGCAGGGCGGAAATTCCTTAAAGATTCCGCCGTATGGCTCATCATCAGATGGGTCATGTTTGGGGACCGCAATGCGGGTGGGCTTTGGCTTCTGCATAGAGAATGTCTGCTGCTTTGTGGCGGAACGACCGCGAATTGCATAGCACTTCTCCTCCAGGGTCTCAATAGAGAACTTGGCGCAATCATTCTTCAGAGCCTCAAAATCCTCATTGCCATCCAGATCTGGGAACTGGCTGAAAACAGCCTCCTCTTCTGCGGAACGTGCCGCAGCGATACTGTCTGCCTTGAAGGTGCGTAGCTCTTCAAGCTCGGCCTTCATCTCCTCGGCAGATTGATTGGCTGCGGAGTACTTCTCCTCCAGCTCAGTGCGCTCTGCCTGGAACTGCGCCTCTACATCTGCCTTTGTCTTGGAAACAGCAGCGTTCGCATAAACCTCCACCATCTTGGAGAACAGCGCAGGGGATTCACCCTCATCAAACTCAGCGACAGCCAGCTTCATACGCTTCTTACTGTCGAAATCGATGACAACGTTGTCGCCATTCATAGCGAACTTAAAGCCATACAGATTCCAATCGGAATAATCGTAGCAGTAGATCTCCATGGACTCGTTGTCGTAGTCCCAATAGAAATACTGAGGCATCTCGCCGTATGCGGTCTCGACAGTTTTCTGAGAAAGCGCGGAGTAAATCTCGTTGACCAGCTGGCCAACAAGTGCAAACTTTCCATCAGGCTCCTTGGCCTTTGCGTTCTTCAGAGCTTCAAACTTTTGCTCAAGCTCTTCCAAAGAAAACTCTTCAATATTAAAATCGATCATGTCTTCTGTCAGGCCAAACTTAGCCATTAGGGCTTGCTTCTCATTCATCGCACTTTTCCCTCCTTCCGTTTTACTATTGTTTATTGCAACCTGTTGTGGTTGTGCTTGGGTAATTGTGTTTTTTAGTTCTTGCATCATATCGGAGAACTGTGCTGTCAGCTCATCCTTGCTGAATAGCTGCAAAGAGGCAGACTCGTAGCACGGCTCGACATCATCGCCGAGAAGACAAAAAGCCGTAAACGTGAAGTCTTGAATCACAAAAACTCCATCGTCTACGCGCCCTTCATTCACCGTGATTTCCATGCTCTGGGATACCACACCGTCGTCTTTGATTTTAGAGTAGGCAGGGGAGCGCTTCCAAATTAGAACGTCCACGTTGAAGTACTCGTGGGTGGTACCGTTATCATTGGCTGTGCTCCACCAGTACTTTGCATCCATAGGAATAACGCCAATGGCATTGGTCAGGTTGACCATCGCAACGCTGCCGTCATCCTTTCTGATGAAATCCACGTCATGCCCGCCGATTGTGTCGGATTCCACGTCGTAGTTGCAAACGACCGGGCAGTTGAACATGGTTGGGATTGCACGTTCCGCACTCTCTTTGCTGATAGCAGACCCGTTTCTATTTTTGCCAGTGTAGAAGACCCGCATGGAGCCTCTGGCGAACGAGTCATTTGTATCATCAGTGATGTTCTCAATAGATGAACTGAACTATAGCCAATACTGTTGGCTCATCAGTGCCACCTCCTCAGACCGTCAGAAAGTCAGCATGTCCGAGAAGACAGCCTTTACATCCAAATTTTCAAAATTCTGGCGATCTTGATTCAGGAAGACATATACGTCATTTTTCTTATTTGAGGAAACGAGCTCATAACCTAACTGGAGCATCTTGCTTTTCCCATCCTCACCGAAAACGTAAATGAACTTCATAACTTTTCTCCTTGCTTTTCTCACTGAGGCTCTTCGTCACGGGTTGCTTCGCCCCGATCCGTCATGTCGCCGATATCTTTCTGGGGAGCGCCTGGCTCACCATCACTATTAGAATCGGAGTTTGTACCGCCGCTCTCGGCGGCGCTGATAGTAGAAGAGCCTTGTAGTGGTTTGAACATATCCGTCAGACCCAAAACACTATTCTCAAGGAAACTCATGTTGTCTAGCTCGGACTGACCGAGCCCCTGGGATGCTGCGTACATGGATATGGTTGGTAGGCCATATTGTGCGGCCTTTAGGTACGCATCACCCATCTCTTTTCTATTGAATGGGCTGCAATCCAGGAATGTCACCTTGAAATTTTTTCCATAATTCTGGGCTTGGATGTACCGGTTGATAGCATCCTCGATGCTTTTCACAATGCCAAACGTTAATGCCTGGTCTGCTTTAATAGACAGAGTTAGTGCATTAGCGGATGCCTTCTCATTGTTAAAAAGCAAAGAAGAAACACCAGCGGCAGTAAACAGACTTTCCTCTGCTTCTGCGATGGTGTTGTTGCTACCGGTGTTCGTTTTCTCGAAACTGATTTTACTGAGCGGCATTGGGCTCAGAATGGAACCGATCTCCTCTGGGAGAACATTGTCCAAGTTCCGCCAAAATTCCTTTGCCTTGGGTAGGTCGATTTGCCAATCGCCCTCTTCGTCCAGTCCGAGGGTCATCACGACCATGGCGTAATTCTCAATCTCCGTCTTGGTCTTCTTGAGCTGGGCGTAGTCCTCAATATCGTAGATCTCTCTCAAGACACCGACGAACGGTGGAATAGCATACTCCAGGATATCGTTGTTGCACTTGATAGCGAACGATGTTGGGGAGTCCAGCTCTTGGTACCGAGCTCCGGTACGGTCGCTCTGATAAGCGTTGTACTTCGTCTGGAACTCACTAGGATAGAACTCCAGGTACTGTGAGTTTGAGTCAAAGTAGGAGAAGTCGAACGTGACGTTTGGTACGCCACCCTCGATGACGGAGATGGCACAGTAATCAGACGGTAACTGCTGGATAGTAATGTTATCTGCGGTGACCCACATAGTACCGTAAAACACGTCCTCCCGCAGGCAGACCGTCAGAATTTTTGGGAACTGCGTTTTGACCGACATGGCCGACATCGTATTCAGAACCTTGCGATAGTTGTTGTTGATAGTCTTTGTCTTTGCCTTTTGCGGGTCAATCCCGACTGGGCTGACGATGTACGCCAAATCAGATAGGGCAACAAAGTATTGGATGAGCCGCCGGAAATGAGAACTTGCGCCATACATATAAGTAACAGCAGCACGGATTTGTTTCTCGTAGCGGTATGGGTTCGATAGATAAGTGTTGATGTCGTCACGGGTATAAAGCGTGAATGTCGGCGTCTTGGCGTTGTTGTTCAGATCTCTGGTGATGAGTCGGTTCAGCGCGGCAAACTTTTGCGAGATACCAAACTCACCGGCAAAACTTCTTGCCATTCTCTCCTGCACCTGCTCGTCTGTTAACGTAACAGCGCCTCTTTTTGCCTTTGCTGGCACTTTTTCACCACCTTCCCTTGTGCGTCTGCTTGGGAGCTTTCAGCACAAAGATGTCGTCAAACTCAGAGGAGGTGTCCCTTCTCCGGTTTGCTTTACTTTCGATTTGACAAGCTACATAGTAGTTGTAGCTCAAACTGGAGTAGCGGTCTTTCCGCATACCAGTACGTTCAATCAGCTTCACCCTGCCGCCAGACTCCTCGTGTTTCAGTTTGACCATTTCGTCAATCAAAAGGGTGGTCTGGATATACGGCATGGATAGCGCCGTCTTCTCCGCTGGTGACAAGGAAGAGAATCCCTTGATGTCTCCCAGAGAGGATTCGCCGTCGTACTCCGTCTGAAGCAGACGAACCTTACCCGACTTAAACCCCTCACGCAGCATAACAGCCGCTTCAGAGTTGATGACCGGGTTAGCCTTGATTGACCAGATAACTTTTTCTGCACCGCGAACCGTACAACGTTCGGCCATAGCCGGGTCATTACAGCAGGACAGAGCGGGATAGATCTCGCCGGTGTCCCGGTCCACGATGTCGCGAACGAGTATATCAAACACACCCAAGCCCACACCCATGGTATCTATTACGATGAAATCGCACTCAAACTCCTCGTAGAGTCTACGAATCGTTAGAGCTTGGTCTTCGGTGTGTGCGCCTTCTACCGTGTGGCAGAAGACGATGTTGTTTGAGTACCGCCCGGATTTGGACGGAATCATCTGGTTGATAAAAATCGCCGTGGCGTCATTCGAGTTTTTCTTACTGGACATCAGAGCGATGTCGGCAGATAAAATTCGCTTTTCACCAGGGCGTTTGGCTGGTATCTTCAGCCGCTTGTCGTTGTTTAGAAGTTGAGCTACACTTTTCGGCAGCATGGGGTACTTGATCCGCCGGTTCTTGGACACCGAGTTAAAGTCAAAGAACGACCCGTCGGTGTTACCGTAAAACATAGCGGCGTACTCCATAGAGAACTTGATTTCGTTGAAATCGGACTCAGCCATTTCGTCCGCCACGGTATCCTCATCAAGCAAGCCCTCAGAGATAGAGAGCTGGTAGGGTAGACCGCAGACGAATTGCTTCTTAGCATCGGACAACATGAATTTACAGGTGTCGATACATTTTGTGTAGCTCCAATGGTCCGCGAAGTACGCGGAGGAAAGGTAAATGGTTCTGTTCTTCTCCTTGGCGTACTCCTGCTTACGCTGTTCCTTGGTCAGGGAAGCATAGCGGGGCATACGACGGAGGGTCAAGAACTTTCTCAGAATCGTATCGATGACGTCTTTCGACACCATGCGGAACTCGTCGATAAGCAGGAGGTTTGCTCTATTGCCTCTTGAGCTATCACTCGCCGTAACAACTTTTATATAAGATGTATTTTTGAACACAATCTTAGCGTCTGTTCCGTTGATACGAGATTCTTTTTCGTTGATTTCGTTTGCCAACTCTGGTGAGTTGGGCTTTAGCTCTAGCATGATCTTTTCTAAGACATTTAGAGCTTGAGATCGCGTACCGGACGCAATGCAAATTTTAGTCTGTTTTTACAAAAATAGCCTTCTCGAAGTCCATACCATAACGGGTAATTCTCGAATACAATGTTTGGTAATTTATCCCGAGTTTCTTCGACCACTGCTTTAGCGTCAAAGTCTCACCATTATATGTGTAATATCTGCAACTCCTTCTGTTATTTTGCTGGACATACGAAGTCGCCCATCTGCAATTTTCGGGGGAATAGCCAGAGTTCACATCAATTCTGTCGATTGACAATCCTTTCTGATAGCCATTTTCAGTAGCCCATTCTCGGAACTTAGAGTAGTCTTCTCTCCATTCATCGCACATGTTAATTCCTCTAGCCCCATAGTCCTTATAGTGTGAATCAGATTCACTATAGCACCGCCTCTTCATCCCGTTCCAAACCTCATATAAGCTATCTTTTTCCTTCCAGCCTCCATGAGTTGTAGCCCTTTTAGACAAAAGCTCACGCTGTAGACAGCCGCAAGATTTTGTAGACCCTCTTTTTAGGTTTGACGAAATGACAGATACTATTGCTCCGCAATCACATATACACACCCACTTGCTTCTCCCAGTTGCGCTCGCATCTCTGTGCAGAGCTGTCAGTCGACCAAATCTTCTCCCAGATAAATCTTCAAAAGCTGTATTCTTCATAAAACCTCTCGAATTCCATAAGTCGCCACACTTATCAGTGCCTTTCAGCACTACACGGACTATATCATCACCCCATAGGGGTGCCCACCGCTAACCATGCCAGTAGCTTGCATGGTACTTAGTCTCTGAACCTTCTCTTTCGAGCTTGGCTGCTGATTGTCCATTATTCCGCACTTAGGATTTAACCATATGCTATCCCACAATTTCTTTCTGCTTTCGCCGCCGTCGTGCTTGAAGCTATACGCTCCTACGCTGTGGCACTATGGGCTTTAGGATTTCCCAGCAATTCAATGGGTTCAACACGCACATTGCTGTACGTGCGGGCCTAAAATTTGACCAGGGTACAAAATACATCGGATTACGCAAAAAATTGAACTCAAAAACGTTTTACCAACGCCACGAGCTCCGATGAACACAAACACCACGTTGATGTTCATCATAATGAGGAGGATTTTTTGGAATAGGTGCAGGTCTAGGTGTAGGTAGTCCCGTGCAAATCTGTGCGGATTGCAACGGTAATACCCAGCCCACTTACTCACACCTCTGGCGATTGAGTCAGCTCGGCTCACTCATCGTCTCCGTTCTGCCCGAAGACATCGTTAAACAGGTCCTCGTCGTCATCCTCCTCAAATTCCGGACGGTCGACCCGCATTTTAGCGATTTCGTCTTCATATAGCTGGCAATATGTGTTCTTGATGCCGAGCATCTTGCATAGATGCCCCAAGAACCAGGTGGAAATGTACCGGACTATCCCGTCCACATCCTGAAGCTCAGGGTCTGGCTCAGGAACTGGCTCCGTGTTTTCCCACCGCCGAATCCACTCGCCAAACGGAATGCCCTCCAACGAGTCCTTCGCGTCTGCCGCCTTCTTCTGAATCGGCTTCAGGTTGGCCGAACCCAGCAAAGCGTTCAGTGAGT
>OLOV01002756.1_pt1 | contig 11565 bp, 9 predicted proteins | sample 1672931 | NCBI WGS metagenome assembly OLOV01 (sample SAMEA3136738, study PRJEB25190) | human gut metagenome | biome: human gut; feature: human-associated habitat; material: faeces | place: Austria | collected 2013
AGATGCCGTGGCCGCCGTTGCCGCTGCCGCTGCTCTTGCCTTCGCCGCCCTGCGCGGTTCCGATGGCGCCGCCGGAGATGGTGAGCTCACCGACGCTGTAGATGCCGCTGCCGCCGGTAGATTGGCTTTCGCCGCCCGTGGCTTTGTTGATTTGGGCGCTCTGAGAGATGGAGAGGTCGCCTTTGCTGTAGATGCCGTTGCCGCCACCGTACCTGCCGTCGCCGCCCTTGGCGTTCCAGATGCCCACGGCAGGGCAAATGAAGTATACGCCGTTATCCTCCGTGGGGAAGAGCGTCTGCTGCAGCTTGATGGTGTTGGCGTACAGCGGGCTGCGCAGATTGGGCATAAGCTCGTCGATATAGGGCTCGATGTTGAGCGCCAGACCGCTGGCCAGCACGTTCTGCAGATATTCATACTTGGACAGCATGATATCGGGCAGCGTGCCGTCGGTCAGCATGACGGAGTACTGATCGGTGTCGTAGAAGGTGAACTCAATTTTCGCGTTGAGCTTTTCGGCGATGCGCTGGATCAGCACATTCTTGTCCAGATCACGCTTGGTGATGATGGAGCCGATGGTCAGCACGGTCGGTTCGTCGGCCAGCGCCATAGGCAGCATGCCCAGGCTCAGCGCCAGCACAAGCAGGATTGCAAGCAGCTTCTTCATTTGTTGGTTCCTCCTCTTTGATTTTCCATATATCAACGCTTCTGCGTTGAGACCTATGTTATTCCAGCGTATCGGCATAGGCAATCAGTTTTGCCCTGCCGTCGGACTGATGCGCGTGCCAGGCGATGGCAAAGCCGTGCTGCGGCGAAAAATACAGCCCTTGCCCGTACATGCCGCCCTTGCCGATCAGGCCGTTGGCCGTAACGGAGTGGAATTCGTACTCCCGCGCCAGGGCCAGGCGCACCCACTCGCTGCTGAGCAGCCGCTGGCCATCGTACACACCGTCCTGCAGGTACAGCGCGCCCAGCTTCACCATATCCTCCGCGCTGATGTACAGGCCCGTCGCGCCGATGGGGTACTGCTGCGGATCACGGCTCCAGGCTGCCTCGCGGAAGCGCATGGGCTGCAGGATGCGCCGCGACAGCAGCTCGTCCATTTTTTCGCCCGCAATAAGGCTGACCGCCCGCGACAGCAGATAAAACGCGCCGTCGGTATACACGCGCGTTTCGCCCGGACGGTGCTGCAGGGGCGTTGAAAACAAATAGCGCAGAAAATCCTGCGTAGGGTAGCGTGTGGTATCCTCCACATCGATATCCAAAATGCCCTGGCCAAAGCCTATGCGGTGCGTCAGCGCGTGCTCCAGCGTTACCAGCTTCCAGGCAGGATCGATGTTTTCCGGCAGCTGCTGCGCAAAAAGATCCCAAAATCGATCGTTCACGGACAGCTTGTTCTGCTCCCACAGCAAGCCGAGGGCCGTCATAGTGAACGCCTTGGCTACTGAATAGCTGTTGTTGCAGCGGTTGCAGGGGCAAAAGCAGTGCGATTGGATTCTGCCGTCGCTGTACAGCGACAGATCGTACAGGTTCAAGTTCATTGCGGCAACATCGCCGATGATCCTTTCAAAGTTCATAGAGCTTGCTCTCCCTTAATTTTTGCAGAAATCGGTCTGTCGGTTTTCTTCATTTTTTAGTTTTTCGTTGATTATCCGTTAAATTCGCGTTAACAAAACCAGTTATTACATGTTATTGTCGTTTTCATCCCCTTTATTATACTATCAGAAATAAAAAAAAGCCATTGCAAATCATGGCTTATTCTTGCAAATATCGATTTGTTCGGCAGCGTTTTGCTATTGCTCCGATTGCTCCATTGTCTGATAGTCTGCGCGCGGCGAGCGCCCCGTCACCTTGCGGTAGCTGCGGTAGAAGCTGCTGTAATCCGAAAACCCCACCTCGCGCGCAGCCTCCGCCGCGCCCATGCCTTGCGCCAGCAGCTGACGGGCGTACAGCACGCGATTATAAGCGACATACTGCATCACCGACATGCCCGTCGCCTTATGAAAGGCGCGGTTGCAATGATCCTTGGACCAGAAAAAATGCTCCGCAATATCCGAAAGCGATATATCCCTGGTAAAATTCTGACTCAGATACAGCAGCAGCGCGTCGATGGTATGGTTGCCGGACGTGCTGAACGCCAGGGGCACGGCGCTGTTGACAATCATCAGCAGCTCCGCCACCAGCGCCTTGGCAAAGTAGGGAGCCAGGGAGGAAATCCGCTCGTCATCGGATGCGCTGGCCCGCTCCAGCCGCTCCAGCAGCGGCACAATACCCGCGCACTCCGCCGGTCCGTAATACGCACTGCCCACCGACTGCTGATTGAACAGCTGCAGGCACTTGCCCATCAGCGAGGACAATTCGGAATTCGCGTCAAAATAGTTGATGTACAGCGTGTGCCGCTCAAAGGGCTGCTCCGAGCGGATGAACAGCTTATGCAAAACAGCCGGAGCAAGCAGCAGCAGGCTGTGCGGCTCCATCTGATAGCGCACGCCCTCCGCCTGATATACCACGTCTCCGCGGACGCAGTACACCAGCTCGTACAGCGCATGGTTATGCAGGCAATACTCGTTCTGCTCCGTATCATAGGAGATGGCATGGGCATAATGAAAATCCTCGTGCGTATACTGAACAAGCACCTCATACCGGCCCTGCGAGGAACCGCTTTTTATCAGCTCCCAATCCCACATAGGCAGTCGCCTCCCCGCAGCTTATTTTGAAAACTCCTCACGAATAGCCTGCGAAAGCTCCTGATGATTGTGGAAATAGCGGCTGGCCGTTTGCAGGATGACCGGCAGATCCTTTTCGTGCTTCACATCCTCAATGGCCCACACATTGCAGCCTGCGGCGCGCGCGGTGGTCATGGCGTAGAGCGCATCCTCGATCACCAGACAATCCTTGGTTTCAAAGCCCAGCTTATGCGCGGCGTTTTCAAACAGTTCCACATCGTTTTTATTGGGGCGCACATCGCAGGTGGTTTGATAAAACTGGAAGTAGCGCACAATGCCCGTCAGGTTCACACTGGTGGTCAGGGATGGTTCCGCCGTGGCGGACAGCAGGCACATGGGCACGTTCAGCTGGCGCGCGGCCTCCAGGGTATCCAGCGCGCCGGGCTTGAGCTGCGGCACGCCCTTGGGATAGATCTCGGTGTACATATAGTTTTTGCACCAGGCCACGCATTCGTCCATGGTCATATCCAGCTGGCAATCGGGCGATTCAAAATAGTTCTTCAGTGTTTTGCGAAAGGACTCCGCCATCCAGGGCATGTTGTTGGGATCCACATGGATGCCCTTGCGCTCCAGCAGCACCAGCGGCGCGCGCGTCCAATAGCCTTCCGAATCCAGCAGCGTCCCATCCATATCAAAAATAATAGCCCGCATGTACATTTCCTCTCCTGTAAGCAACAAGTTTCCAAATCAGTATATCACATCCGTCCATGCGCCGCAAGGCGCGCAGCAAAAATCGCCCCGTCTGATATGCAGGCAGGGCGATTTTTGGGTGATAACTCAGTATTCTTTGGGCCCGTCGGGGGTATCTACAACCACCTTGGTCTTCTTCCAGCGGAACAGCACCATCCACGCCCACAGGATCACGCCGATGCCCATGTACACGGCAAAGGAGATCCAGGAACCAACGCCCTGGCCCAGCGTGCAGAAGAACGCGATGACCACCGAGATCACCAGCGCCAGATAGCGGGTGAAATTGCCGCCCTTCAGATGATAGCCGCTCTTCCAATCAGGATGCTGCTTGTGCATACGGATGGCGCTGATCATGGTCAGCGCGTAGGCGCAGGCGCAGCCAAAGGCCATCAGGTTGAAGAAATCGTTCATGAAGGTGCCAGCGTTTTGCAGCACCAGGAACACGATGGATACCACCAGCAGCAGGATGTTGGGGATAATGGGCTGCTGATGCTTGTTCAGCTTGGCAAAGGACGCAGGCAGGAAGTTGGTGCGGCCCATGGCATACAGCAGGCGCACCGTGGACAGCCAGAAGCCCAGCAGGCAGGTGCCAATGGCGCACAGGATGGCGCAGATGCCAAACAGGATGGCGAATACGCGCCAGCCGGTGGTGCCAAACTGCTCCATCAGGTAGATGGCCAGAAAGCCGCCGGTAGCCGCGCCGCCCTCCTCCACCAGGGGCTGCGCGTTCATGCCGCCCACGCCGATGAAGAAGAACGCATAGATCACGCCGCAGGTAACAACCGAACCCCAGATGGCCTTGGTGCTGTCCTTGACTGGGAAGTCGCCTTCCTCAATCATCTGCGGCACGGTTTCAAAGCCAAAGAAGGGGGTAATCAGGAAGGCCATACCGATGATCCAGCTGGGGATGCCAAAGGATGACTTGCTCTGAGAATAGAAGAAGTTGGAGAAATTATCCAGGCTCCACTGACCGGAGGTTATAAAGGCGATGGAGGCGGCAATGCAGCCCGTGATAGCCAACGCCAGCATGACCAGCTGAATCTTGCCGGCCACTTCCACGTTTTGCAGGCTCAGGATGAAATAGCCCACCAGCAGCACGGCGGATACGATTTCCAGCACCGTAAAGCTGCTGTTAATGTTTGTTACATGGAAAATCCACTGCACAATGGCCATGATCGCAGCCGGGGGCACGGCAATCCACGCGGCCATAATCAGCCAGGCGGACAGGAAGCCGCAGTGCTTGTTCAGTCCCACGGTGTTGTAGATCAGCTCGCCGCCCGCCTCGGGGAACAGCGGAGCCAAATCGCAGTATACAAACGCGATGGGCAGAATCAGCGCGGTCATCAGCAGGAACGCCAGGAAGGTGCCGGGGCCGCTGTATTCATAGAAGATCGAATCCCAGTAACCGATGAAGGTGAAGATCGCGCCGGTAGCGATGGCGTATACGTAAATGAGCTTCAGGCTGCGGTTGAGCTTATTCTCCGTCAGCGGGCTATTGACGGTATTATCCTTAGCCACAAATATTCCCTTTCCTTTCTTATACGCATTTTTGCGCGCGCAAAAGGGGGCTGTGCAGCCCTGCAATCGGTATTTCGATCGCGGCGCCGACACAGCCCCCGTTGTTATGCGCTGTATAATGCCGGATCAACGGCGAAGCGTCAGTTGGTGCCGATGCTCATGGTTTCGGGCAGGGTAGAACCGCCGTCAATGACCACCTGAGAACCGGTCAGGTAGCTGGCCTCGTCGCTGCCCAGGAAGGCGAACAGCTCGCCCGCGCGGACGTGGAAGGACAGGTCGCGCACGGCCTGCACCTCGCCGAAGCGCTTGTATATCCTTGCAACACCTTTTTTCTCAAGCACGCGGGCGATATCGTTGATCGCGCTCTCGGGATCCTCAGGATTGGATTCCAGCGCCATCTTTTCCACCATGGGGGTGCGGGCATAGCCCAGCTGAGAGCAGTTAACACGGATATTGCGGTTGGCATATTCCACAGCCAGGCACTTGGTCAGGCCGACCAGCGCAGCCTTGGTCATAGCATAGGCAGCCTCGCCAGCGTCAGCCACGATGTCGCCGGTCACGGAGGAGGCGATCACGATGCTGCCGCCGCCCTGCTTGAGCATATAGGGGATAACAGCCTTGCAGGTGTTCCAAACGCCCTTGATGTTCACGTCGATGTGGAAATCGCGCACGGCATCGGTCATTTCTTCAAAGGGAGCCAGGCGGCATACGCCGGCGTTGCAGCAGGCGATGTTCACTTCGCCAAAGGCCTCGGCAGCCTTGGCGGCGGCGGCCTTCATCTGCTCGGGATCGGCCACGTTGGCCACGCAGGTAACGATCTCAGCGTTGTATTCTTTGCGCAGCTTTTCGGCGGTCTTTTCCACTTCGGGGGACAGATCCACCATGCACAGCTTGGCGCCATACTTGGCATACGCGGTGGCGATGCCTTCGCCCAGGCCTACCGCAGCGCCAGTGATCAGAGCAACTTTACCAGTCAGCTTAGCCATAGTAATAATCTCCTTTTCAGTTTAGATTAAAATATGGGAGCGGTACGGCGCGGCGAGGCGCCGTCCGCGGGGAACGCGATGAAATTAGAATTCCTTGGAGCCGTCGGGGGTATCGATGACCACCTTGGACTTCTTCCAGCGTACCAGCACCATCCACAGCCAGATGCAGGCGCCGATGCCCAGGTAGATGCCAAAGCAGATCCAGGAGTCCTTGCCCTGGCCCAGGGTGCAGAAGTAAGCGATGGCGATCATGATGATCATGGCCAGGAAGCGCGTGAAGTTGCCGCCCTTGACCAGATTCTTGTTGCCTACATACCATTCGGGGTGCTTCTTGTGAATCAGCACAGCCGAGATCATGGTGATGGCATAGGCGCAGGCGCAGCCGAAGGACATGAGGTTGAAGAAGCTGTTCATGAAGGAACCAGCGTTCATCAGCAGGATGAAGATCAGGCTGATGCCCAGCAGGAAGATATTGGGCAGGATGGGCTGCTGATGGCGGTTCACATAGGTGAAGGCCTTGGGCAGGAAGTTCTTCTTACCCATGGAGTACATCATGCGCACGGTGGACATCCAGAAGCCCAGGATGGAAGCGGTCATGCCCAGCAGCACGGAGATCACAGCGTAGATCATGGGCCATACGCGCCAGCCAAGCAGATTCTGCATCGCGCGGATGGTCATGAAGCCCGTATCGCCAACGCCGTCAGCCAGCAGCACAGCGGGCTTGTCCAGGCCGGCCACACAGAAGAAGAAGATCGCGTAGATCACGCCGCAGGTCAGCACGGAACCGCAGATGGCCTTCTTGGTGTTGCTGATGGGGAAGTCGCCTTCCTCCACCATCTGAGGCACGGTTTCAAAGCCGAAGTAGGGGGTGATCAGCAGCGCCATACCGATGATCCAGCCGGGGATACCGCCGGTGGTTTCGATATTGGAGAAGTTGAACATACCAGCCAGGTTGCTGATGCTCCAGTGACCCGAGGTCAGCACCAGTACGGCGGTCAGCAGGGTGGTGGCGATGTTGGCAAACAGGCAGAAGGCCTGCACCTTGACCAGGAAGGTGATGTTCTGCATGCTCATGGCAAACACCAGCAGCAGGATCACAACGCCGATGCCCACAATGCCAATGGTGGGGATGGCCAGGCCGAAGATTTCCTTAAAGAAGGTAGCAATGGCCATGCACACAGCCGGGGGAACGGAGATCCAGGCAGCCATGATCAGCCAGGAGGCCAGGAAGCCCACGTGCTTGTTCATGCCCACGGTGTTGTAGATCAGTTCGCCGCCGGAGGTGTGGAACAGCGGAGAAAGCTCGCTGTACACCAGCGCAACGGGCAGGATCGCCAGCGTCATCAGCGCGAAGGCCAGGAAGGTGCCCGCGCCGCAGTAAGAGAAGAACACGGAATCCCAGTAGCTAACGTAGGTGAAGATGGAGCCTGTCGCAACGGTGTAGACGAAGATCAGGCCCAGACTCTTTTTGAGTCCACTCTCTTTCTTTTCGATTGAAGGCATATACTGTCTCCTCCTTTGCGCCGCCATTATAACACTTTCTATTTATTTTTCAAGTATTCGGTTATCGATTAATATTCATCATTTGGTCAGTTTAATACCAGTGTATGCATTAAATGTCCGATTTTTGCCACATTGTGGCAGTTTTGATCGATTTGCGCATTTGCGGAAGGAGCGCCCCAAAAACGTTGTATTTTCGCTGTTTTTAAACGTTTGTTTATGTTTTTTCTTTGTTTTGTTTCCTTTTGCAATATTTCAGTTTGCGCAGCAATTGATCTATTTGTGTCATAATCGTGTCAATCTTATCGATATTGCTTAATTTTTATTTGTTCCGCGCGATTTTGCATCAGCAGCCAAAATTTACGGAAATATTTCGCTCTTTAAATCATCAAAAAAAGCCATTTCCCATATAGGAAACGGCCTGAAAGCACAAAAACGTTTTATTTTCTTGCGCTTAGCGCATGTCTTTTAATCGCTTCGTAGGTCTGTTCGCTCAAATCATGCTCCACCTTGCAGGCGTCCTCCAGCGCAGTTTCCTCATCCACCCCCAGTTTCATAAAGAAGGAGGACAGCGTCTTATGCCGCTCGTACACCCGTTCCGCAATGGCCAAGCCGCTCTCTGTCAGGGTAATCAGCCCTTCCTTATCCATGGTGATGTAGCCGTTTTGCCGCAGCCGCTTGGTGGCGTAGCTCACGCTGGGCTTGGTCACGTTCAGCTCGTTTGCAATATCAATAGAACGAATATAGCCAAAGCGCTCCTGCATCATCAGCATCGCTTCCAAATAATCCTCGGAGGATTCCAAAATTCGCATTCCAAAATCACCTGCTCTCTCATCATCTTACCTTATCATAAAAGGCGGCAAAAAGCAAGATCTGGAATGTAAATTAGCGGGGGCACCTACAAATGCATAAAACATTGACTTTGGGGTTGGCATCGTGTATTATAATGATTATGAAGACAGCATCCCTACAACACATCGTACATCTTTATTTCTCAATGCATAAGAACAAGATTTACTCTTTTGTACCGTTACCAAAGAGGAGAAAATTGTGCAATACTACGCGCATGTTCGAACATCGGAACCCGATGGAGAGCCCGTTTACCAAACCGTGACCGCTCATCTAATGGGGACGGCCGCGCTATGCCGTGCTTTCGCTGCCGATTTTGGTGCGGCAAACGAAGGCGAAATGGCTGGTCTCGCGCATGATATAGGCAAATATACACCTGGTTTTCAGCATCGTTTGCTGGATAATGGCCCTATTGTGGATCACGCCACAGCCGGGGCAATTGCCTGTGCCAGGCAAAATCATGGACTGATTGCCGCATGCGTCGCTGGACATCACGGTGGATTGCAGAACGTTGGTAATGTACACACCGATCAGCCAGGAGACAACACCCTGTATGGCCGGTTAAGAAAGGGAATTGTCGAGAACTACCTGGAACAGTGCGACCCAAGCAGCATTTGTCTGCCCCAGATCCCCCCACGCACAATGCAGGATAAATTGCAAGCATCCTTCTGGATTCGCATGCTATATTCCTGCCTGGTAGACGCAGATTTTCTGGATACCGAGCAATTTATGCAGGGGGATCGCGGGCGCGGCGTGTACGACAGCATGGAAACGCTGTTTGCCCGCTTGCAGACATATATTCGTCCCTGGCAAAATCCAACAACAACGCTCAATCGGCTGCGCTGCGATATTTTAAGCGCCTGTATGGAGGCAGGCAGCAAGCCCAAGGGCATCTATACGTTGACTGTGCCGACCGGCGGCGGTAAAACAGTTGCCTCCCTGGCTTTCGCATTGCGGCATGCGCTGACGCACAAAATGCGCCGGATTGTCTATGTAATTCCATATACTTCCATCATCGAACAAAATGCCAGCGTTTTTCGGGATATTCTGGGAAGACAAAACGTACTGGAGCATCATTCCGGTGTGCAGTTTGATTTAAGCGACGGCGCGCCGCCCGAGCAAATTGCAAAAGCGCTGGCGTCAGAAAACTGGGATATGCCAGTAATCGTCACTACGGCGGTGCAATTATTTGAATCCATGTATGCCAATCGTTCTTCCAGATGCCGAAAGCTGCACAATCTGGCCAACAGCGTGATTATCTTTGACGAAGCACAGATGCTGCCGCTGCCGCATTTGCGCCCCTGCACAGCTGCAATAGCCGCATTGGCTGGGCAATTCGAGGCTACGGTGGTACTCTGCACTGCTACACAGCCTGCGCTGGACGATCTGATGCGCGCCTATGCGCCCAATTGCTCCATTTCTGAACTATGCCCACAAACGCGCAGTCTGTATGCACGCTTCCGCCGTGTTTCATTTCAGCAGGCAGGGCAGCTGACAGATGATGCGCTGGCCGGACAGCTTAGCGCGCAGCAGCAAGCCCTGTGCATTGTCAACAGCCGCAAGGCAGCACAGCGTTTATTTGAGCTGCTGCCGCAGGAAGGCAGCTTTCATCTTTCCACGCTGATGGTGCCTGCCCACAGGCAGTCTGTATTGCGGGAAATCCGCAACCGGCTGCAATGCGGCGTTCCCTGCCGGGTTGTTTCTACCTCGTTGATTGAAGCGGGTGTAGATGTGGATTTCCCGATGGTTTATCGGGAAATGGCGGGCCTGGATTCCATCCTGCAAGCCGCAGGGCGATGCAATCGGGAAGGAAAGCGCCCAGCCAGCGAAAGCACTGTTATGATTTTTGAGCGCACGGAGCCACCACATCTGCTCTTCCGCACGGCCATCGGCGCGGCGCGGGAAGCGCTGTCAGGCGGGCAGGAACCGAACGCACCGGAAACCATGGGACGCTATTTTCAGTGCCTGCGTAGCCTCAGCGGCGATCATCTGGATAAGCTGGGCGTTATCGATGCCTTTGAGCACGGCCTGTGCGGCTGCGATTATCCGTTTCAAACCGTTGCGGAGAGATTTCACCTGATCGACCGCAATACGCGCACTGTTTATATACCCTACGGAGAAGGAATCGACCTGATCCAGCAGCTGCAGTCGGGACAATGCTCAAAAGCGTTATACCGCAGCCTGGGGCGTTATGCAGTATCCATATACGAGCCGCATTTCCAGGCACTTTACGCCGCAGGCGCGCTAATGACAGCCAATGAAGTACCCACATTGGATCAGGACAGCGCCATATTGATAGATTCAAAGCTATACGACAATGCATTGGGCCTTTCGCTGGAGCCGGAGAGCGGAAAGGCGCAGTTTATCTGAAATTCATCCGCGCTGGATGACACTATAAATAATATTAGAAAGGAAGGGATGATATGGCCATTCAAGTGGAGGTCTGGGGCGATTATGCCTGCTTTACAAGGCCGGAAATGAAAACTGAGCGCGTCAGTTATGACATAATGACGCCCTCGGCGGCGCGCGGTCTGCTGGAAAGCATCTATTGGCATCCCGGCTTCCGGTGGATCATTGAGCGCATTCATGTATGCAGTCCGATTCGCTTTACCAACATTCGCCGAAACGAGGTAAAGGATACGATCAGCGCCAGGAAGGTCAAGGGGGTTATGGAAAAGGGCTGCGGCGAATTATACCTGGCTGCGCCGGACAGCATCCAGCAGCGCGCGGCCATGGTGCTGCGCGACGTGCGCTATGTCATCGATGCGCACTTTGAAATGACGGATCATGCTGCGCCTGGGGATAATCCTGGCAAGTTCCAGGATATTATCAAGCGGCGATTGGAACGCGGCCAGTTTTACAGCATGCCTTACCTGGGTACGCGGGAATTTGCCGCGCATTTCCAGCGCTGCGCGGAGCTGCCACCCTGCCCGGAGGAGCTTCGCGGCACGCAAAGCCTTGGCTGGATGCTGTGGGATATGGATTACAGCGATCCAAAGAACATTACGCCCCGCTTTTTCAGGGCCGTGCTGACTGATGGCGTGCTTCATGTTCCGCAGCCGGGCAGCGAGGAGGTACGCGCATGATTCTGCAAGCCTTAACCCGCTGCTATGAAGATCTCCTGCAGCGCGGAGAGATTGCCGCGCCTGGCTGGAGCCCGGCCAAAATCAGCTTTGCACTGTGCCTGGACGCGGATGGACGATTGACGCAGGTAATCCCCACCATGCAGGAAACCCTGATCGGCAAGAAAACGGTGCTGCGGCCGCAAAGCATCACGCTGCCTGCGGCGGCCAAAAAGA
>OLOV01002759.1_pt1 | contig 11557 bp, 12 predicted proteins | sample 1672931 | NCBI WGS metagenome assembly OLOV01 (sample SAMEA3136738, study PRJEB25190) | human gut metagenome | biome: human gut; feature: human-associated habitat; material: faeces | place: Austria | collected 2013
GGGAAGCGGTTTTCACGTGCGCAAACATTGTAGCGGTCGCATTCGATAGAGGGCGATATTCCCTGAAAAAGTCTTTGAACGGGGGGTCTTCCCGTTGCGCAATCTTTGGGCCGTGTTATTTCGTTTGCTGATTCTCGGTTAAACATTCGATACGCAATACAATGCTTGAGCAGGCATAATCGGTGTTACATAGCGATATTGGCGTAACATTTTCAGTACAAGCACCTATTTTTTCATCCCTCTGCGATTATTTCGTAACATAATGCGCATACAATGGCTAGGTTTTATACAAGGAACGTTCGCGCATGCACGGATCGGTATGCGCGGGCACTCCGTAATCGATTTTTGAGAGAGAGAAAGAGGAGGTGTGCACATGGTAAACGAAGCTACTGCTTCCGAGTTTTCCGGTATGCTCGAAGCGCGGGGGGTTACGCGACGCAGCTTCATGAAGCTTTGCGGTGCGATCGCGGTCGCAGCAGGACTTTCCGAGCTCGCGGCTCCGCGCGTTGCTTCCGCATTGGAAAACTCCGTTATCGGTGCAACTAAGGGAAACCTGTATCCTGTCATCTGGATCGAGGGCGCGTCGTGCACAGGCTGCACGGAGTCCTTCGCTCAGGTTGAGACTCCCGATCCGGCAGAGGTCGTGCTCGAACTTCTCTCGCTCAACTACTCCGAGACGCTGTCCGCTGCTGCGGGCTACTCGATGGAGGAAGCCAAGGAGCAGACGATCGAATCCGGCAACTATGTTCTCGTGTACGAGGGCGCTGTGCTCGAGGGCTGGGGCGGCCAGGCGCTTCGCGTCGCCGATAAGCCCGGCACCGAGCATCTGATCGAGGCTGCCAAGAACGCGAAGACGGTTGTCGCGCTCGGCTCTTGCGCCGTGAACGGCGGCTGGCTGGGCGCTCACCCGAACTCCTCCGACGCGCTCGGCGTCGAGCAGTTCCTGAAGAAGTCCGGCATCGAGGTTCCCGTCGTGAACGTCGCTGGCTGCCCGGCGAACCCCGAGTGGCTCGTTTCCGTGCTCGTCGACGTGATCATGCTCGACAGCAAGCAGCTCAAGCTCACGAGCGATAACAAGCCCGAGGGCATCTTCGGCCAGACCATCCATGACAACTGCGAGCGTCGCGGCCACTTCGAGAACGGCGAGTTCGTTTACGAATTCGGTTCCGAAGAGGAGAAGAAGGGCTACTGCCTGTATCCGCTCGGCTGCCGCGGTCCCCAGACCAAGTCCAACTGCGGCGTGGTCATGTGGAACGACCGTCGCAGCTGGTGCGTCCAGGCCGGCGCCCCCTGCATCGGCTGCTGCGAGGCAAACCCCAACGACCCGGGCCAGAACTGGGTCGAGGTCAACACCCCGTTCCTGAAGCGTCACCGCAGCCTGCATATCGGCGACTGGGACGTGCAGCCCACCACCATCGCCGTGGGCGTGACCGGCCTTCTGGCCGCAGCGCTCGTGGTGCACGGCTTCGGCATGAAGGCCACCGGACGTATGGACGGCGGCGCGGACTTCGAGACCATCCGCAAGTGGGATAAGGATCATCCCGAGAACTCCATTGGTACCTACGACCTTACCGACGAGGAGAAGGCGCAGGCTTGCAAGGAGAATTCCGGCAATCTTACCCAGAAAGAGCGCCTCTACGACACCATCGGCGTTCGTCCCGACATGAAGAAAAACGATACGGAAGGAGGTCAGGAGTAAATGACCCGTTCTATCATTGACCCGATTACCCGTATCGAAGGTCATCTCCGCGTCGAGATGGAAGTCGAGAACGGCAAGGTCTCCGATGCGTGGGTCTCGGGCGGCTGCTTCCGCGGCATGGAGCTCGTTGTGAAGGACCGCACTCCCGAGGATGCGGCTCAGATCGTCGAGCGCATCTGCGGTGTTTGTCCGGTTTCCCATGCTCACGCCTCCTCGATCGCCGCTGAGAAGGCTTACGGCATCGAGATCTCCAATAACGCGCGCATCATCCGCAACCTGATCGAGGGCGCCCAGTTCCTGCACAGCCACATCCTGTGGTTCTACAACCTGGCCGGCCTTGACTACGTGAACCCGCTGAACGCCCTGAAGGCGAACGTCGGCGACGCGTACGATTTGGCGGCTGCCAAGGGATGCGCCACCGCGAGCGATATGTACGCCCTGAAGGAGCGTCTCTCCAAGTTCGCCGACAACGGTCAGCTGTCCATCTTCTCGGGCAACTGGTTCGATGCCGAGGACGGCACCGGCTTCAAGCTGCCGCCCGAGCTCGATCTTATCTGCACGGCCCACTACCTGGAGGCTCTGGGCATGCAGGCCAAGGCTTCTCAGATTGTGATAACCAAGCACCATTGTACTTTAGAACAACAGAAGAAATGCTAAAAGAATTTGAATACTTAGGACCAGAAAAAGCTTACGAAGTAGTTGTTACAAACACAAACAAAATAGCAGACCTTTGCGAAAATGTATGCCCAATTTCAAAAGAAAAATGCCCACCAGTAATACCAGGGGCAGAAGAAGAAATAAAAGAAACTTGTGAAAATAAGGCAAAAGAACTTTATGGAGATCCACTTCCAGAAATAGTACAAGCAAGGTTAAAAAGAGAGCTAGACTCAATTATTAAAAACGGTTTCTCAACATTATACATAATTGCACAAAGACTAGTTTTAAAATCAAACGAAGATGGATACTTAGTTGGTTCAAGAGGTTCAGTTGGTTCATCATTTGTAGCCAATATGCTTGGAATAACAGAAGTAAACTCACTTCCACCACACTATAGATGCCCAAAATGCAAATATTCAGATTTTACAGATTATGGAATAAAAAACGGGGTAGACTTACCAGATAAACTTTGTCCAAAATGTGGAAAAAAACTTTGCAAAGATGGAATGGATATACCATTTGAAACATTCTTAGGTTTCAATGGAGATAAAGAGCCAGATATAGACTTGAATTTCTCTGGAGAATATCAAGGGAAAATACACAGATATGCAGAAGTTATATTTGGGAAAGGAAAAACATTTAAAGCCGGAACAGTAGGAACAATGGCAGAAAAAACAGCCTATGGATATGTAAAAAAATATTATGAAGAAAGAAACATACCAATAACAAATGCAGAAATATCAAGGCTTGTAGATGGCTGTGTTGGAGTAAAAAGAACAACAGGTCAACATCCAGGAGGAATAATAGTTGTTCCACATGGTAGAGAAATATATGAATTTTGCCCAGTACAACACCCAGCAGATGATCCAAATTCAGATATAATTACAACACACTTTGATTATCACTCAATAGATAAAAACTTGCTAAAACTAGATATGCTAGGTCATGATGATCCAACAGTAATAAGAATGTTACAAGATTTAACAGGAGTAGATCCAAAAACAATACCACTAGATGATAAAGAAACAATGTCTCTATTTAGCTCAACAAAGGCACTTGGAGTAACTCCAGAACAAATAAATTCACAAGTTGGTTCATTTGGTGTACCAGAATTTGGAACAAAATTCGTACGAGACATGCTTGTTGATACAAAACCAACAACATTTGAGGAGTTAATAAGAATATCAGGAGTATCACATGGTACAGATGTATGGCTAAACAATGCACAAACATTAATAAAAGAAGGAACAGCAACACTAAGTGATGCAATATGTACAAGAGATGACATCATGACATACCTAATAAAAATGGGACTAGATCCAAACCATTCATTTAAGATAATGGAAGCAGTTCGTAAAGGAAAAGTAGCAAAAGGTGCAGAACCAAAGTGGGAAGAGTATAAGGAAGAAATGAGAGAACATGGAGTTCCAGAATGGTATATAGATTCATGTAAAAAAATAAAATACATGTTCCCAAAAGCACACGCAGTAGCATATGTAACAATGGCTTTTAGAATTGCATGGTTCAAAGTGCATATTCCACTTGCATACTACGCAGCATACTTTTCAATAAGAGCAGATGAATTTGATAGTGAATTCATGATACATGGAAAAGAAAAAGTAAAAGCAAAAATGAAAGAAATAGAAATGCAAGGAAACAATGCAACACAAAAAGATAAAGGAATGTACACAATACTAGAAATAGTGCTAGAATTCTATGAAAGAGGCTTCGACTTCTTACCAATAGACCTATACAAATCACACAGCAACAAATTCCAAATAGAAGATGGCAAAATAAGACCACCACTATCTAGTATAGCAGGTCTTGGAGGAATCGCAGCAGAAAATATATATCAAGCAGCAAAAGAAGGAAAATTCATGTGTATAGATGACCTACAATACAAAGCCAAAATAGGAAAATCAACAACAGAAATGCTAAGTAAATTCGGCTGCCTAGATGGCATGAGCCAAAGCAACCAATTAAGCTTATTTGGTTAAAACTTCGTAGTAGACAAGGCATAAAGATATTTATCATATCTTTATGCCTTATAATATTGTAAACTTGAAATATTATTTTTGTAGAATTATGCAGAAAAATGTTGAATTTTATTTTTGTTTATTTTATAATAATATCAAATTTATAAAAAGAGGTGATTACAAATGATGACAGCTACAAATACAAGAAAAGAAGCAAGAGAAAGTTTAACAGGAAAGTGGGAAAAAGCAGTTTTAATTGTTTTCGTATATAATTTAATTTCATTTTTAATTCAAGTAATTCTAGAATATTCAGAGGACAGTGAAGGATTACTATACAATATTGTTTCAATTACACAATTTATTATTAATGTCCCAATAAGCTATGGCATTATAATTGCATTTATGAAACTAAAAAGAGGAGAAGAAGTTGAAACTTTCGACTTTTTGAAGTTAGGATTCTCAAACTTCAAGAAAAGTTGGAGCATTGCTTGGAATAGGTTTTTAGTTATGATTGTACCAACACTTATAATATTCGCAATTGTGTTTGCTTTATCATTCTATTCAGTTGTTTCAAGTGGCTTAATGAGTACAAGTTATTCTGTTAAATATGCTTCTACAAATAATTTAGCAATACTAATAATTGCATTAATTGCCATTATTGCATGCTTAGTTTGGTCAATGGTAAAGAGATATTCAGTTGAACTTGCGGAATATATATCTTATGATGAACCTGAAATATCAGGCAAAGAAGCGGTTAAAAAAAGCCAAGAAATGATGCAAGGAAACAAAGGTAATTTATTTGTGCTAGAGATTTCTTTCATAGGATGGTCAATTCTAGCAGTATTAACATTTGGAATTGGTTTCTTATGGTTAGCTCCATATATTCAGGTAAGTAAAACTTGTTTTTATGAAGAACTAAAAAACAAAAACGTGTAAACTACAAAAATAAAATGGAATGATTTATTTCATTCCATTTTTTACGCTAAATTTATTGAATAAATCCCAAAAATAGTATATAATATACCAAGTAAAAAAAGAAAAAGAGGAGACTTTAAGTTATGAAAATAGGAATAGTTGGATTACCAAATGTTGGAAAAAGTACAATGTTTAATAGTATAACAAAAGCTGGAGCAGAGTGTGCAAATTATCCATTCTGTACAATCGAACCGAATGTTGGAATGGTAGCAGTTCCAGACGAAAGATTAGATAAATTAACCCAAATGTATCACCCACAAAAAACAACACACGCAGTTATTGAATTTGTTGATATTGCAGGACTAGTTAAAGGAGCAAGCAAAGGTGAAGGACTTGGAAACAAATTCTTATCACATATAAGAGAAGTTGATGCAATAGCTGAGGTTGTAAGATGCTTTGAAGATGAAAACATAGTTCATGTTGATGGAAATATTAATCCTAAAAGAGACATAGAAACAATTAATTTAGAACTTATCTTTGCAGATATGGAAACAGTTGATAAAAGGCTTGATAGAGCTACAAAAATGTTAAAAGCTGATAAAAAATATCAAATTGAAATAGATGCATTAAAGAAAATAAAGGAACTATTAGATAATGGAAAACCAGCAAGACAAGTAGAACTTACAGATGAAGAAAAAGACACAGTAAAAGATTTATTCTTGCTAACATCAAAACCAATAATCTACATAGCAAATGTTGAAGAAGACCAACTAGCAGATGTTGAAAATGATGTAAATGTTAATAAAGTAAAAGAAATTGCCAAAGAAGAAAATACAAAATGTATTCCACTTTGTGCAAAAATAGAAGAAGAATTATCAAGCCTAGATGATACAGATAAACAAGAAATGTTAGAAGCACTTGGCTTAAAAGAATCAGGTTTAGATACAGTAATAAGAGAAAGTTACGATTTACTTCGGACTAATGTCATTCCTAACAGCAGGTGAACCAGAAGTAAGAGCCTGGACAATAAAAAAAGGAACAAAAGCACCAGAGGCTGCAGGAAAAATTCACTCAGATATACAAAGAGGATTTATAAAAGCAGAAATAGTTTCATTTGATGATTTAATGAAAGAAGGCTCAATGGTAGCAGCAAAGGAAAAAGGCTTAGTTCGTTCAGAAGGAAAAGAATATATTATGCAAGATGGAGATATAGTACTTTTCAAATTTAATGTATAGAAAGGACTTATTTATATGAGTAAATTCAGGTTTTACACAGCACTTTACGTTTCAAAACTTGCTGTTCATGCTCTAAAATTATTAAAAAGAAATGCTTCATATATGCCAGGCAAAATTGCAATTAAGATATGCCCAGATTTTTTAGAGCAAATAGATAAACCAAAAAAAATCATTGCAGTAACAGGAACAAATGGAAAAACCACAGTATGTAATATGATAAATGATATATTAATTGAAAATGGTTTTAATGTATTAAATAACAGATTAGGATCAAACCTAAATTCTGGAATAGCATGCAGTTTGCTTACAAAAGCATCTCTTAAAAACAAAATAACAGAAGAAATAGCCGTTTTTGAAGTAGATGAAAGAAGTTCAAAACTAATATATAAATACATAAAACCAGACTATTTGGTTTGCACAAATTTATTTAGAGATTCAATAAAAAGAAATGCAAATACAGATTATATAGTAGATATTATAAACAGCAGTCTTCCAAAAGAAACAACTTTAGTTTTAAATGCAGATGACTTAGTATCTTGTAGTCTTGGAAAAGACAACAAGAAAATATACTATGGAATAGACAAGCTAGATACTGATGTAGAAGAAACAACAAACATAATAAAAGATATAAAAACCTGCCCAATATGCGATACAAAGCTAAAATACGAGTATGCAAGATACCATCACATAGGAAAAGCATACTGCCCAAATTGTAGCTTTAAATCACCAGAAAGTAATTTTCTAGTAAAAAATATAGATAAAGAAAGAAAAGAAATTATAATAAAAGAAACAAAGAAAAGCTATAAATACAACATGATAGCAGACAGTTTATTCAACATTTACAACGAACTTGCAGCTATAACAATTTTAAGAACAATAGGAGTATCTGCTACAAAAATTAATAATGCAATAAAGAAAACTAAAATTGTTGAAACAAGAATTAGTGAAGAAGAAATAAACGGAAAGAGGATAATAACACACCTTTCAAAAGGGCAAAATCCAGTAGCTGCATCACGTGTATTTGATTATGTACAAAGTGAGCCAGGAAATAAGGCAGTAATCTTAATAATAGATGACTGCGATGATGCCAAAAATTCCTCAGAAAACCTTACATGGCTATATGATGCGGATTTTGAACTTTTGAACAAAGATGATATTAAGCAAATAATAATAGGAGGGGTAAGAGCAAACGATTATTATTTACGCCTATTATATGCAGGAGTACCAGAAGAAAAATTAATAAAAGTAGTAAATGAGTTAGAAACAACTAAATTTATAGAAAAAGAAATAGATACAATATTTATTCTGCATGATATTTACAAATATGATGTAGCTCTCAAATTAAAAGAAAACATAAAAGGAGGGCTATTTGATGAAAATTGAAATATTATACCCTGAAATGTGCAACATATATGGAGATTATGGAAATATCATGTTCCTAAAAAAATGCTTGCCAGAAGCGGAATTTATAGAAACAAGCTTACATACAGAACCAGCATTTGCAAGCAAAGATGTTGATTTAATATATATGGGAGCAATGACAGAAAAAGCACAAGAAAAAATAATAATAGCATTACAACCATATAAAGATAAATTAGATGAATATATACAGACAGAAAAAGCAATACTATTTACAGGAAATAGTTTAGAAATTCTTGGTAAGTATATAGAAAATGATGATGGAACAAAAATAGAAGGACTAGGCTTAATAGATATATATTCAAAAAGAGAAATGTTTAACCGTTATAATTCATTATTCTTAGGAGAATTTGAAGGAATAAAAATAGTAGGATTTAAAGACCAATTTGCACATTCTTATGGAAACAATGAAACAACATATTTTGCAAAATCAATACGTGGAGCAGGTCTAAACAGACAAAGCAAACTTGAAGGAATAAGAATAAATAATTTTATTGGAACATCAATACTAGGTCCAATTTTAGTGTTAAACCCAGAATTTGCTACATATTTTGTTCACAATATATTAGGACAAGCAAATGCAAAAATTCCATTTGAAAAAGCAGCGTATGAAAGCTATGAAGCAAGACTAAAAGAGTATGAAGACACAAAAAGAACAGGTTGAAATATAATCTTTAATGTTATTGGGTAGAAATTAAGGAGGAATACTAATTAATGGGAAACATAAAGTATATATTAAGTCGTTTATCAAAAATGGACTACAAGGCAATGCTAAATAAAGTAAATGAAGTACACAAAAAAACCGGAAAATCACGTTTAGCAATATTCTTAGATATGTCAGAATGTGCAAAAAAATATGGAGCTCGGTTATATGGATTACGATTTATTTGAAATGTATAACCTAACAGATGAGCAAAGAGATACGTATATAACAAGAGGTAGAAATAATAGCTTAATTGCAAAATACAACAATAAAGCGTATTTCCACATATTTGAGAACAAAAACGAATTTAATAGAAAATTTGAAAAGTATTTAAAAAGAGATTGGATAGATGTAACAACAGCTCCAAAAGAGGATGTTATAAAATTTATAGAAAAGCATAACACTTTTATGGCAAAACCAATAGACGGTGGCTGTGGTAAAGGAATAGAAAAAATCGAAACAAAAAATTACAATTCATCTGATGAATTGTATGATTATCTTACAGATAATCATAACTTTGAACTAGAAGAGGTTATAAAGCAAAATGAAAAAGTAAGTAACATTTACCCAGGAGCTATAAATACAGCAAGAATTGTTACTATACTAAAGGACAATAAACCAAACGTTATTTGTGCATATTTTAGAATAGGAAATGGATCATTTGTGGACAACTTCAATAGTGGAGGAATGGTAGCACCAATTGATGTAAAAACAGGCATAGTATCAGATAGAGCAATAGATAAAAAGAAAAATCTATATGAAGTACATCCAGCAACAGGAAATATTATAAAAGGCTTTAAATTTCCAGATTGGGAAGAAGCTTTAAAAATGTGTAAAGAAGCGGCAAAAGTTGTACCAGAAATGGCATATATTGGCTGGGATGTAGCTTTTTCAGACAAAGGACCAGTATTTGTAGAAGCAAATGAATTTCCAGGACATGACATCTATCAATTACCAGAGCATACACCAAACAAAATAGGAATGATGCCAAAATTTAATAGTATATAATAAAAAAAGTGCTTACTTATTTAGTAAGCATTTTTAACATTTTAGGATACAATTTAACAGCATTTTTCTTCCAGTTTTCTACAACAGCCTTAGCTTGCTCCCTAGAACCAGCAAAGGTTTTAACTTCAAATGTAACCTTACCGTTTTCGGTAATTTTACAAACTACAGTATAAGAACTTTCGCTTTCAGGAATAAAGTCAGCAGTAATAGAGTATTCATCTTCAATAGAACGTAAATCCTCTTTAAAGTGATTATCAATTTGAAACCTTGTAAAACCAGGAATTAAATCCTGAACTAAGTTAATTGCTTGTCTACCATCACTTGTTATCTCATAAATTGTCTCATTTTTATCGGATAAACCTTTTAAAATATATTTATTATCAATTAAATCTAATAAAAATTGTTGAAAATAGAAATAATTCATATCTTCAAAAATCAATACTAGCTTGTAAAATGCAGTGTTTTCAATACCTTTATTAATTTTGTTAAGCAAATATAAAATTAAAGCCTTATTTTCAGCTAAAGTTTCATTATCAGAAGCTAATTTCATATAATCAAATCCTTTCAAAACATAAATATTATACCACAAATATGGTGGAAAGCCAAGAGATTGAAGAAAAATGAGAAAAATTATCTAGTGCCAATTGTCGAAAAAAGTCGAACGATTTTTGTTGCAAAAAGGGGGATTGTGTGGTATAGTATTAATATTCTTAAATCTTGACCGAAATTCTAAAAAGGTCAAAAGAGGGTTTTAAATTGATTCTAAAAATTCTAAGTATTAAATCTAAAAAATACCCAAAAAGAATGTAATTTTAAATTAAATAAGCGGGTTTAGTCCATAATAAGCCTGTTTTAAAAAGGAGGAATTATATGGAGGAAAAAAGAAATTTAAGAGAACAGGGAAAACTGTTGTTACCTAAGTTAGATGTGGTATTTCATGCGTTATTCAGAGAGGAGAATAAGGATATACTAGGAGTACTGGTTTCAGACATTATAAAAGAAGAAGTAAAGATAAAAACCATTGACAAAAATAGGTATGTAAATATCATAGAAGCAGATGATAAACTAGGAGTAATGGATATAAGAGCAGATTTAAAAAATGACACAAATTGTATAATTGAAATACAGCTAAAACCATGTAAAAATGAACCAGAAAGGATACTATATTACTGGGCAGATGCATATGCAAGACAGGCCAAAAGAGGGGAAAAGTATAAGATACTAAAAAAGACAATAAGTATAGCAATATTAGACCATGAATTAGAAGCATTAAAAGGAATAGATGAACTAGGAATAAAATGGCAGATAAGGGAGGAATTAACTGGGAAAAGGGTATTGACAGATAGACTAGAATTAATTATAATAGAAATACCAAAGGCAATAAAACTGTATGCAAAGATGCCCCAAAACCCGATATGCCAATGGATGATGTTTTTGGATAATCCAAACCAAAAGGAGGTAGCAAGTATTATGGAAGAAAATAAAGCTATAAAGAAAGCCATTGGAGAATTAGAACAAGTAAGCGGAGATGAAAAGATAAGAAGGATTGCAGAACTAAAAGAGAAGTACATAAGAGATGAGCAAGCAAGTTTAGAATATGCAAAAGATGAAGGATATAAAACTGGCAAAGAAGAAGGAATGAAAGCTGGAATAGAAGAGGGAATGAAGGCTGGAAGAAACGAAGGCCGAAACGAAATAGCCAAAAACATGCTAAAAGAAAATCTTTCAATCGAGCTTATTTCTAAATTAACTAGTTTATCACAAGAAGAAATCGAAAAATTAAAAGAATAAACAAGCAATTTGTAAACTAAATCCCAAGATGAATTTTAATTGGTTTGGGAGATTTTCATTTTTAAACCTAAAAGTAATACCTCTTTGTTATATTTCACAAAATATAGGTTTAAAATAGATATGTCACAAGTATATTGAAAATAAAATATTGAA